>TARA_R110002072_G_scaffold135791_2_pt1 | contig 10768 bp, 21 predicted proteins | sample TARA_R110002072 | Tara Oceans TARA_R110002072 (sample SAMEA4397118) | marine metagenome | biome: Polar Biome; feature: [SRF] surface water layer (ENVO:00010504); material: water (ENVO:00002006), including particulate matter (ENVO:01000060) such as... | depth 5 m | reverse complement strand
CCAATTCCCTTATCTGTAATTTTTTCACCCAACCACATTGCAAAATACAGCCTGTTGTTAGTATAATAACTGATGCGGCTATAAATGTCACACTATTCCCTAACAAGAAAGCCTCTGGGGGTAAAATATTAAAGAGATTATAAATATAACCAGGTCCTTGAACTAAAGTAATAGCGATGGTTAACCAGCGTGTAATCTGAGTTATTTTTTTTCTGCCGCTCTCCCCTTCTTTTTGAAGTTTTTGGAGATATGGTACAGCTATACCCATTAATTGAACCACAATAGAAGCTGAGATGTATGGCATAATACCCAATGCAAAAACAGAAGCATTTGAAAATGCTCCTCCGGTAAATGCATTTAGTAAACCTAAAATCCCACCATCTGTTTGGTCTGCTAAACCTTGAAGTTGAGATGCATCAATTCCAGGAAGTACTACTTGTGCTCCAAAACGATAAACAGCAAGAAAACCAAGAGTTATTAAGATTCTGTTTCTCAACTCTTCAATTTTCCAGATATTTTTAAGGGTATTAATAAATTTCATTCTGATAGGGTTGTTATAAAATTACCACTTCACCTCCTGCTGCTTCAATAGCATTTTTTGCAGTAGCTGTAAATTTGTGTGCAGACACTTTCAGCTTTGCTTTAAGCTCACCTCTTCCAAGTATCTTTACTGATTCATTTTTGGTTGCAAGTCTCAATGAAACCATTGTTTCAAAATCAAGTGTGTCCTTAATTTTTTTCTCATCAACTAGCTTTTGAAGTGTATCAAGATTTACACCTTGATATTCTTTTCTGTTGATGTTAGTGAACCCAAATTTTGGAACACGTCTTTGAAGTGGCATTTGACCACCTTCAAAACCTATTTTTCTTGAATAACCTGAACGAGATTTGGCGCCCTTGTGACCTCTGGAGGCGGTTCCACCACTACCAGAACCTTCTCCACGACCCAATCTCTTGCTATTTTGCACTGAACCTGCTGCAGGTTTTAAGTTACTTAAATCCATAGTATTTATTTCTTATTTAGCTTCCTCTACAGAAACTAAGTGTTTTACTTTATTGACCATACCAATAATACTTGGTGTATTATCGTGCTCAACGGTTTGACCTATTCTCTTAAGTCCTAACGACTCAAGCGTTCTTTTTTGTGTAAGAGGACGGTTAATCGCGCTTTTTACTTTTGTTACTTTTATCTTTGTCATAACTCGTTTAATTTATCCTTTAAAAACTTTCTCTAGAGAAACCCCACGTTGTCTTGCGACAGTGTGTGCACTTCTCATTTGTAATAAAGCATCAAAGGTAGCTTTAACCACGTTGTGTGGATTTGATGAACCTTGTGATTTTGACAATACATCGTGAACTCCCACTGCCTCAAGTACTGCACGTACAGCACCACCGGCAATTAGTCCGGTACCGGGAGCTGCTGGCAATAAGTTTACTTTTGCTCCGCCATATTTTCCTTTTTGCTCATGGGGTAGGGTAGTTTTGTTCAAAGGAATGCGTACTAAGTTTTTCTTGGCATCTTCAATTGCTTTGGCAATTGCTGAAGCTACATCCTTAGATTTTCCTAATCCCTGACCTACAACACCGTTTTCATCACCAACTACTACGATTGCAGAAAAGCCGAAAGCTCTACCACCTTTTGTTACTTTGGTTACACGTTGTACACCTACCAGACGATCTTTTAATTCTAAACCACTTGGTTTTACTAATTCTACGTTTTTATAATCTTGATACATAATTTTTAGAATTTAAGTCCGCCTTCTCGGGCTCCTTCTGCTAATGATTTAATTCTTCCGTGGTAAAGATATCCACCTCTGTCAAAAGAAATTGTCTCTACTCCAGCTTTTACAGCTTTTTCGGCAATTGCTTTTCCTACGAGTTTTGCAGCTTCAACTTTAGTAACTTTTGAAGCATCTATGTCTTTATCTCTTGAAGAGGCAGCAGTAATTGTTTTACCGTTAACATCATCAATAAGCTGTGCATAGATTTCATTGTTACTTCTGAAAACTGCAAGTCTTGGTCTTTGTTCAGAGCCAGAAATTGTTTTTCTAACTCGTAACCTGATTCTTGTTCTTCTATCGTTTTTAGATAATGCCATAACTTTTATGCTTATGCAGATTTACCTGCTTTTCTTCTTAATTGTTCACCTACAAATTTAATTCCCTTTCCTTTGTAAGGTTCTGGTTTACGGAAACCTCTAATTTTTGCTGCTACTTGGCCCACAAGTTGTTTGTCGTGTGAGGTAAGTTTTACAATTGGATTTTTTCCTTTTTCTGATATGGTTTCAACTTTAACTTCAGGAGCAACGTCCATTACAATGTTGTGAGAATACCCAACTGCGATATCAAGTTTTTGACCTTGATTACTTGCTCTGTAACCTACACCTACTAATTCTAATTCTTTAGTCCATCCTGTTGAAACTCCTTGAATCATGTTATTGATTAAAGATCTGTATAAACCGTGTTTAGCACGGTGAGCCTTTGAATCTGATGGGCGCTCAACATATGCATTTCCATCTTCAACCTTAATGGCCACTTCTGAAAACTCTTGGTTTAATTCTCCCAATTTTCCTTTTACCGTAATGATGTTTTCATTAACACTTACTGTTACACCATCTGGGATTGCTACTGGATTATTACCTATTCTAGACATCTTGTTTGTCGATTTTTAGTAAACGTAACACAATACTTCACCGCCCACATTTTCAGCTTTGGCCTGTTTGCCAGTCATTACACCATGCGATGTAGAGACGATAGCAATTCCTAAACCATTAAGAATTCTGGGAAGTTCTGATGAACTTGCGTATTTACGTAAACCAGGTTTACTAATTCGTTGTATTTTTCTAATTACAGGCTCTTTAGTTATTTTATCATACTTCAAAGCGATTTTAATAGTTCCTTGCGGTCCATTGTCGTCTTCAAATTTGTAACTTAAGATGTACCCTTGATCAAATAAGATTTTTGTAATTTCTTTTTTCAAATTTGATGCAGGTATTTCAACCACTCTGTGGCTAGCCTGTGTTGCATTTCTGATTCTCGTAAGAAAATCTGCGATAGGATCTGTTGTCATTTATTTGTGTTTGCGGATGTGGTTTTTCAACTATTGTCGAAACCTTCAACCAGTTAAATTTAAATTTTTACCAGCTAGCTTTTCTTACTCCCGGAATCAACCCTTGGTTTGCCATTTCACGAAATGTAACACGTGAAATTCCAAAAGTTCTCATATACCCTCTGGGTCTTCCTGTTAATTTACAACGGTTGTGTAATCTTACAGGTGAAGCATTCTTTGGTAATTTTTGTAATGCTTCATAATCGCCGGCTTCTTTTAAAGCTTTACGTTTTTCAGCATATTTATCTACCATTTTTTGTCTCTTTACCTCACGGGCTTTCATTGATTCTTTAGCCATCTCTTAATTCTTTTTAAAGGGTAATCCCATTTCTGTTAAAAGTGATTTTGCTTCCTTATCTGTCTCTGCAGTGGTCACAAATGTGATGTCCATACCTTGGATTTTGTTTACTTTGTCAATATCAATTTCAGGGAAAATGATTTGCTCTGTAACACCCAGGTTGTAGTTTCCTCTTCCGTCAAATCCGCTGGCTTTAATACCATTGAAGTCACGAACTCGCGGAAGTGAAGATGTTACAAGTCTATCTAAAAACTCATACATTCTTTCGCCGCGTAAAGTTACTTTAACTCCTATGGGCATTCCTTTACGTAATTTAAAGGATGCAACGTCTTTCTTAGAGATTGTTGCTACAGCTTTTTGACCGGCAATTCTTGAAATTTCGTCAACTGAATAGTCAATAAGTTTCTTGTCTGCCACGGCTGCCCCAACTCCTCTTGAGATAACTATTTTTTGTAATCTGGGAACTTGCATTACATTTTTGTAACCAAATTCTTCAGTAAGAGCTTTTATTACTCTGCTCTTATATTCTTCCTTAAGTCTTGGTGAATATCCCATAACTATATTACTTCATTAGATTTTTTTGAAAAACGCACTTTCTTGTCGCCTTCCATTTTAAAACCAACTCGTGTTGCTTTTTTTGATTTTGGATCAATGAGAGCAAGGTTGGATATATGTATTGGAGCCTCCTTTTTTACAATGCCTCCCTGTGGATTTTTTGTATTTGGTTTTTCATGTTTTGAAACCAGGTTCACTCCTTCTACTATGGCTTTATTTTTTTCAGTAATGACACGCATTACTTTACCTTCAGATCCTTTATGGTCTCCGGCAAGAACTACAACGTTGTCTCCTGTTTTAATTTTAAGCTTTGTCATCGTTTATAATATTATAACACCTCTGGTGCTAATGATACAATTTTCATAAATTGTTTATCACGCAATTCTCTTGCAACGGGTCCAAAAACGCGTGTTCCTCTCATTTCCCCCGTTGGGTTTAATAAAACACAAGCGTTGTCATCAAAACGAATGTAAGAACCGTCTGGTCTTCTTACTTCTTTGGTGGTACGTACAACAACAGCGGTTGAAACTGCACCTTTTTTGATGTTTCCGTTTGGTGTAGCTTCTTTAACAGTTACTACAATTTTATCTCCAATAGAAGCGTACCTTTTTTTAGTACCTCCTAACACACGGATAGTAAGAACTTCTTTGGCTCCCGTGTTGTCTGCAACTTTTAGTCTTGATTCTTGTTGTAACATGATTATTTAGCTCTTTCAATGATTTCTACTAATCTCCAACACTTAGATTTACTTAAAGGTCTTGTTTCCATGATTCTTACAGTATCTCCTTCGTTGCAATCGTTCTTTTCGTCGTGAGCGACATATTTTTTTGTCTTTAACACGAACTTTCCGTACATGGGGTGCTTCATTTTTTTAACCTCAGATACTACAATGGATTTTTCCATTTTGCTGCTGGTTACTACCCCGATACGTTCTTTTCTTAAATTTCTGTTTTCCATCTTTCAGCTATGTACTATTGTACTTCTCTTTTAATTAGTTCAGTCTGAATTCTAGCTATTGATCTTCTTTGCATTCTGAGTTGAATTGGGTTCTCCAAAGGTGAAATCGCGTGAGCCATTTTTAGATCAGTATATGTTTTTCTAGAATCTGCAAGTTTTTCTTGCAACTTAGCCGTAGATGCTTCTGTTATTTCTGCTTGTTTCATAGTGTTGAATAATTAAGCTTGAAAATCTCTAGCGGTTATAAACTTAGTTCTTACAGGTAACTTTTGTGCCGCAAGACGCAATGCTTCTTTTGCAACGTCTGCAGGTACTCCGGCTACTTCAAAGAGTATTCTACCCGGTTTTACAACAGCTGCCCAATATTCTACAGCTCCTTTACCTTTACCCATACGTACTTCAAGAGGCTTTTTTGTAATAGGTTTATCTGGAAATATTTTGATCCAGAGTTGACCTTCCCTTTTCATAAAACGGGTAGCGGCAATACGCGCAGCTTCTATTTGACGTGCAGTCAAAAAGTTTGAGTCTAATGATTTAATACCAAAGGTTCCGTTTGATAATTGGTTTCCGCGTTGCGAAACACCTTTCATACGGCCTTTCATTTGCTTACGGAACTTTGTTCTTTTCGGTTGTAACATTTTCTTTTATTTAAAAAATTACTTTCTACGACGTGGTTTTGGTTTTCCGGCTCCTCTTTCAGGCTTTCCTCCTCCTTGTTGTTTCTTTGACAAACCAACTAATGGAGAAAGCTCTCTCTTTCCAAATACCTCGCCTTTCATAATCCATACTTTCACTCCCAGTCTACCGTAAGTAGTATGAGATTCAACAAGCGCATAATCTATGTCTGCTCTGAAAGTAGATAAAGGAATACGACCTTCTTTGTAAGATTCTGAACGTGCCATCTCTGCTCCGTTTAAACGGCCAGAAATCTGCACTTTAATTCCTTCAGCATTCATTCTAATTGCAGCAGCAATTGCCATTTTGATTGCACGTCTGTATGAAATTCTACTTTCAATTTGACGAGCGATACTTGTTGCTACTAAGAAGGCATCCAGTTCAGGTCTTTTGATTTCAAAGATATTGATCTGTACTTCTTTACCGGTAATTTTCTTAAGTTCCTCTTTTAACTTGTCTACCTCCTGGCCGCCTTTTCCGATAATGATACCGGGTCTTGCAGTGGTGATAGTAACGGTTACAAGTCTCAGAGTGCGCTCAATGATTACCCTTGACACACTTGCTTTTGCTAAACGAGCATGAACATATTTTCTAATCTTGTCGTCTTCAGCAAGTTTATTGCCGTAGTCATTACCTCCATACCAGTTAGATTCCCATCCTCTGATGATTCCAAGGCGATTTCCGATTGGATTTGTTTTTTGTCCCATTTAATTACTTGCTTTGTGTGTTATCTTTAGCTCCTAAAACCACTGTTACGTGATTGGAACGTTTTCTAATTCTGTGTGCACGACCCTGAGGTGCTGTGCGTAAACGCTTTAACATGGTTCCACCATCTACGCGAATTTCCTGAACAAAAAGGTTTGCATCTTCTATGCTGGCCTCTTCATTTTTTGCTTGCCAATTTGCAATGGCTGAAAGCAAAAGCTTTTCAAGTCTGCGTGAAGATTCTTTTGAACTGAACTTCAAAATATTAAGCGCTTTATCTACGTTTTCACCTCTTACTAAATCTGCCATTAGGCGCATTTTTCTTGGTGATGTCGGGCAGTTATTCAACTTTGCAAAGGCGATGTTTTTCTTCGCTTCTTTGACTTGCTCTGCTCTTTCTCTTTTACGAACTCCCATAGCTTATTATTTTTTTCCTTTGTTTTTAGCACCTGCATGACCTCTAAAAGATCTTGTGGGTGAAAATTCGCCTAGTTTATGTCCTACCATATTTTCAGTTACGTATACAGGAACAAATTGTTTCCCGTTGTGAACTGCGATGGTTTGTCCAACGAAATCCGGAGTAATCATAGAGGCTCTAGACCAGGTCTTGATAACACTCTTTTTGTTTGACTCCACATTGAGTTGTACTTTTTTCTCTAATTTATAATGAACGTAAGGTCCTTTTTTTAACGATCTTGCCATAGCTTATTTCTTTCTACGTTCTATGATATATTTATTACTCGATTTTGTCTTAGTACGGGTTCTGTAACCTTTTGCAGGTATTCCGTTTCTAGAACGTGGGTGACCTCCAGAAGCACGACCTTCACCACCACCCATTGGGTGATCGACAGGGTTCATCGCTACCGGTCTAGTTCTTGGTCTTCTACCCAACCATCTGCTTCTACCGGCTTTACCGGAAACTAGCAATTGGTGGTCACTGTTTGAAACAGCTCCTATGGTAGCCATACAAGTAACAAGAATCAATCTGGTTTCACCTGATGGTAATTTTACAGTTGCAAATTTACCGTCTCTTGCCATTAACTGAGCAAATGCACCGGCACTTCGCGCCATTGTAGCTCCTTGACCGGGTCTTAGCTCGATACAAGAGATAATTGTACCAAGGGGTACATCAGAAAGTGGCATTGCATTTCCAATTTCAGGAGCAACATTTGCACCTGAGACAAGGTTTTGACCAACTTGCAATCCGTTTTGAGCGATGATATATCGTTTCTCTCCGTCTTGGTAGTTCAATAAAGCAATGAACGCTGTTCTGTTTGGATCATATTGAATTGAATCAACAGTGGCCGGAATTCCGGTTTTGTCTCTTTTGAAATCAATAATACGATACTTTTTCTTGTGACCTCCACCTACTTGGCGTATGGTCATTCTTCCGCTGTTGTTTCTACCTCCCGATCTTTTTTTCGGAGCAAGCAAGCTTTTCTCCGGCTTATCAGTAGTGATGGCATCAAAGCCATTTACTACTCTAAAACGCTGACCCGGGGTAATGGGTTTTAATTTTCTTACTGACATTGTTGTCTAATTTCTAGATGTTGTTGTAAAAATCTATTGTTTCTCCTTCTGCCACCTGTACAATTGCTTTTTTGAAAGCATTTGTTTTACCAGTTATGACACCCGTTTTTGTGTATTTCGTCTTTCGGTCGGGACGAACATTCATTGTGCGAACTTTAGTAACAGAAACTCCATATGCTGATTCAACAGCATCTTTGATTTCAATCTTATTCGCCTCATTTGCAACCACAAAGCCGTAGCGATTTTTGTCTTCAGCATCGCGGGTTGCTTTTTCTGTAATGATGGGTTTAATTAAGATATTCATAATTTCTATTTACTTAAGTTTTGCTCAATCCCTTCTAACGAACTCTCTAACAGCACAAGACTGTTTGCATTCAATATTTTGTAAGTACTTAATTCTGAGTTGATTATAACTTCTGTACCTTTCAAATTGCGCGACGACAAATATACATTATTATTTAACTCTCCCAACACAAACAAAGATTTTTTGTTTTCAAGGCCCAATGCGCCAAGAAGATTTGTAAAATTCTTTGTTTTTGGTGCTTCAAAAGAGAAGTCTTCAATAACATAAATTTGTTTGTCTTTAGCTTTCATCGACAAGGCCGATTTACGAGCCAAACGCTTTAATGTTTTATTAAGTTTGAAGGAATAACTTCTTGGTCTTGGACCAAAAACTCTACCTCCACCTTTAAACAATGGGTTTTTGATATTACCCGCACGAGCGGTACCTGTTCCCTTTTGTTTTTTAATCTTTCTTGTACTACCTGCAATCTCTGCACGCTCCTTAGCTTTGTGAGTTCCCTGACGTTGATTTGCAAGGTACTGCTTCACATCTAAATACACTGCGTGATTGTTTGGCTCTACAGCGAAAACATCCTTAGAAAGGTTTACCTCTCTACCTGTTTCTTTTCCGTTGATATCTAATACTGCTACCTTCATTATTTCTGAATAATTACATAAGCGTTTTTATGGCCGGGAACACATCCTTTTACCACAATCAAGTTCTTTTCAGGAACGATTTTTAAAACTCTTAAATTTTCAACTTTCACTTTTCCACCACCCATTCTACCTGCCATTCGCATTCCTTTGAATACTCTTGCAGGATAAGATGCAGCTCCAATAGAACCGGGAGCTCTAAGGCGGTTATGCTGTCCGTGAGTAGCTTGACCTACACCGGCAAAGCCGTGTCTTTTCACAACACCCTGAAACCCTTTACCTTTTGAAATTCCGGATACATCCACAAACTCCCCTTCGATAAATTGTTCAACTGTGATGGAATCACCTAATTTATACTCCTCTTCAAATCCTTGGAATTCTACGACTTTACGTTTTGCAACGGTTCCTGCTTTTTTAGCGTGGCCTTCGGCAGCTTTATTAACAGTCTTTTTGTCATCGAAACCAAGCTGAAGAGCTTCATACCCGTCAACCTCTTTGGTTCTGACTTGGGTAACTACACATGGTCCTGCTTCAATAACGGTACAAGGAATGTTCTTTCCGTTCTCATCAAAGATGCTGGTCATGCCTACTTTTCTTCCAATTAACCCAGACATATTTATTTAATTATTAATTAATACTATTTATTTAATTCTATTTAAAAAATTTCAGGGCCAAAAATACGTTCGACCCTGAATGTATTTTTACCGTTTTTCCTTCGCTCGCAGCTCCGGACATGTATACCCACGCAGGTGGGTATCTCGTTATATAAATGCCGAATTAGACATTTGCAGACGAGATTTCCGCCTTCGCGGAAATTTTACTTTATCACACCTTGATCTCAACTTCAACACCACTTGGCAACTCTAACTTCATAAGAGCATCAATCGTTTTTGAAGAGGAACTGTAGATATCAAGCAAACGCTTGTAAGAACTCAATTGAAATTGCTCTCTTGATTTCTTATTTACGTGAGGAGAACGCAATACAGTAAAGATTTTTTTATGTGTTGGCAACGGAATGGGTCCGGTTACAACAGCTCCAGTATTCTTAACTGTTTTAACGATTTTCTCAGCAGATTTATCTACCAGGTTATAATCGTATGATTTAAGTTTTATTCTGATTTTTTGACTCATCGCTCTTAAAATTAATCGTTAGATCCTTTTGCTTTTTTAATTACTTCTTCTGAAATGTTTGAAGGAGTTTCTGCATAGTGTGAAAATTCCATTGTTGATGTTGCTCTTCCTGATGATAATGTTCTTAATGTAGTAACATATCCAAACATTTCTGATAGAGGAACAGTTGCTTTAATGGTTTTTGCTCCTGCACGGTCTCCCATATTACTCACTTGTCCGCGACGACGGTTTAAGTCACCAACGATATCACCCATATTTTCTTCAGGAGTGATTACTTCAATTTTCATAATAGGCTCAAGGATAACTGATCCGGCTGCTTTTGAAGCGGCTTTATATCCCATTTTTGCAGCAAGTTCAAACGAAAGTGAATCTGAATCCACAGGGTGGAAAGACCCATCCTTAAGTGTGATCTTCATACTATCCATCTCAAAACCGGCAAGAGGTCCATTTTTCATAGCTTCTCTAAATCCTTTTTCGATTGCAGGAACATATTCCTTGGGAACGTTACCACCTTTGATGACGTTAACAAATTCAAGTCCTAATTTTCCTTCTTCGGCAGGCTCCATTGTAAATACAATATCAGCAAACTTACCACGACCACCTGATTGCTTTTTGTAAACTTCTCTGTGGTCTGCTTTTCTTGTGATAGCTTCTTTATACTCTACCTGAGGCTCTCCCTGGTTAACTTCTACTTTGAATTCGCGTCGCATACGGTCTACGATAATATCTAAGTGTAACTCGCCCATTCCTGAAATGATGGTTTGGCCTGAAGCTTCATCTGTTCTTACAGTAAACGTAGGATCTTCTTCAGCAAGTTTTGCCAGTGCCATTCCCATTTTATCAACATCTGCTTTGGTTTTTGGCTCCACAGCA
>TARA_R110002072_G_scaffold9032_3_pt1 | contig 10774 bp, 4 predicted proteins | sample TARA_R110002072 | Tara Oceans TARA_R110002072 (sample SAMEA4397118) | marine metagenome | biome: Polar Biome; feature: [SRF] surface water layer (ENVO:00010504); material: water (ENVO:00002006), including particulate matter (ENVO:01000060) such as... | depth 5 m | reverse complement strand
TGTCTGGTCTGCTAATCGCGGATACCCAAAGACCGGATGTTTCTTTGAGGGTCGATTAGTTTTAGGCGGCACTAAGTCTAAGACTGCATCTGTATTCTTTTCCAAGTCTGGATCATTCTTTGACTATGAGATTGACGATGGTGCTGACGATGAAGGTATCTTTGCCACTATATCATCTCGCAAGCTAAACGAGATCATTGACGTTTATCCAGGTCGGAATCTACAAATATTTACATCTGGCGCAGAGTTTTCAGTGACGAGTACGCCTGTTACGCCCACATCTGTAGGGATTACGCCCCAGACTAATCACGGTGCATCTTATATCGAGGTGGTGGATGTAGACGGTTCTACCATATTTGTCGATAGGCACGGTAAGACAATTTATGATTTTGTCTATTCGTTCAATGAAGATGCCTATGTCGCAAACGATAGATCTGTACTTTCGTCTCACTTGATCAAGCAGCCTACTGACATGGCAATGCTATCGGGTACGGCCAGCGAGGATGCGAACTGGCTATTTATGCCCAACGCAGATGGTTCGGTCACCGTCCTCAACACGCTGAGAGACCAAGACATCAACGGATTCACTCAATGGATATCTGCTGATTCTGGCTTTATCACTAATGCTACCGTGGTAGATGATCAGTTATACATGATCGACAAAAGAACCATTAATGGAAACATCGAGTACCATATAGAAAGATGGTCGTTTGATCACATGATGGACGATTCTATTATATTCAATCCAGGGCCAACGGATACACAGCTCACCGGCTTGGGTTATCTAGAAGGTAAGACTGTTCAGATTTTAGCGGATGGTGTTGTGCTAACAGAGAGGACGGTAGTTGGTGGTCAGATAGTGCTCACTTCGGAAGAGTTAGGCTATACCAGCATAGAGGTGGGGCTAAACTTCCCTGTAGAAGTTAAAGGTATGCCACTTAATACCAATATAGGCAGCGGTGAGAACCAGATGCGTATCAAGCGTATCGTTCGTATGAATATCAGGGTCTATCAATCGTATGGTTACTATGTAGATGGTCAGCCAGTGCCGATTAGAGATTTTGGTGATTCGTCTGATTCACCATTAAATACCTCTCCTCACTTAAAAACTGGCATAATAGAAGATGTATTAAATACAATAGGTTGGACTAGGGACACAATGCCGTCAATAACTGCACCCGATCCTACTCCGGTACATATACAGATGATTGAATACGAGGTCGAGAGCAGCTAATGGATCCTTTTACAATACTTGCACTTGCATTGACTGCCGTTTCTGGCGGCGTTTCTGCTAGAGGTCAATATGTTGCTGGCAAGACTCAAGAGATTGAGTTAGAGCGTCAAGCTGAAGAAGAACGCATTTCTGCACAAAGCCGTGAATTGCAACGTCGAGAAGAATTAAATAGAGCATTGGCCGCGAATGTAGTCGGTCAGGCCATGTCTGGTATTTCTGGAGAAGGAACACCAGCGAGTATTTCATTAGAGAGTGCTAAGAAAGCAGGACTTAGTGAAGCGACTATTGGTTTATCGGACAAGCTAAAACAAGCTCAACTACGCAGACAGGGCAAATCCGCAAAGCAAGCTGGATATTTACAGTCTACGTCTACATTGTTGAAAACTGGCGCACAAGCAGCGCAATTAGTTCCAAAATAAGGCGGTAAGTAATGGCTCAAAAGCCGATAGGATATTACGGAGAGTTCAAGCCAACGGGAGTAGATCAATCTGCTGCGCGTAGGTTTGAGGCGCTTGCTGGTCTAGCGGGACAAGTAGGCGATGTTGCTGCGGCGTTTGGCACAAAGAAAGTTGCAGAACAATCTTTTTTAAAAGAAAAAAACGACATAGTTACTGCTGAGAAAGCGGCAAAACTTGCTGGTAATTCGTCTGCTATTAGTGCTACTCCATTAGAATTAAGAGAGTACGATGACGTTCAAACTTACGAACAAGATAAAGTTTTTAACGCTACTGCTGAAGTTGCATATACTGCTGGAATTCAAAACGAAATAACTAACATAGTCTCAAAGGCTGAACTAGACAACCCAGAGAATATTGAAGGGTATAGACAACTAACATCAAAAAGTATGGAGGGCTTGCTTAGTGTTGCTCCAGAAGAAATGCGCCCAGCTTTTGAAAGCTATTTTTCTCAGGTTAATAAAACTGCCGCATCTAGGATCTTTACTGCTCAACGAAAAACACAAAATAATATTGACTCAGCCACAATTGAAACCGCATTAAGTGACCAAACAGTAAATTTTGTTAACCTTGCAAGAAGTGGGGATACGGAAGAACTGAATAATGCAGGATTAATTTGGCTTGAAACAGGCAAGCAAGCAATGGCCAAGGGTTTAATTAAAGGCGCTGATTTTGCTAACCAAACAAGCGACTTAAGGGATCGACTAGCAACACAGTCTGCTCTTGGAAGATTTGATTCTATAATTAGAAATGAAGAGCAGCCGATAGAGCAGCGCATTGCTAATGGTCAAAGCCTGATTGATCAAATTAATGAAGTAGATAATTTTCAGGTAGAAGATCCGTTTAATCCTGAAAAAATGATTACTTTAGATGCTGACGAAAAAGACGAGCTTGTAAAAGATTTGGAAAGTGAATTAAAAGACTTTGAAGCAGAAGAAATCAAGAAGGCTGAATCAGAGATCAAGGATAGCAGACTTACGCAAATTTCTAACTATTCCACTGCTATGGAAACAGTTCAAGATGTTTCAATTAGTGATAACGATAAAATATATGCTATTGCTGAATCGGAAATGAAAGGGCAGCTTCGTAAAGAAGAAGCCGTATTGCTCAGAAGGTACGTTACGTCAGCTAAGGCTCTTAATGCTATTACAAATTCGGAAGTCATGGGAGATATTGTAGCTAGGGCATACGATCTAAATGCCGACTTTGAGATGGACGTTAATTCAACTAACTATTTGGAAGGGGTAAACAATCTTCAGGAGGATATATTGATTGCCCGAGCAAACGGCGAGTTAACTTCTAGCGACGAAGTAACATTACGTAATCAACTAAAAACGCTGACTGCTGCAAAAATTGCGGGAGCAACGTCAGATATTGCCAATGCTAATTCAAAAGCGGATCGAATTATAAAAGAATCATTGCAACCAGATTTATGGGGTGTTGCTAGACGAGATTTGATAGACGCTGTTCGTTTAAGGAAACAAGAACTAGAAGAAGAAGGCAATAGCGTAACGAGGCGAATGGAAATAGGATTATGGGCGGAGTTGGCTCCTAGCGTGATATCTAAAATACAAGAAAAGAGACGTGGCGAATCAATACAAAGAGTTAACAGCATTCTTGCCATTCCAACAGTTACTACTCAAGCAGAATTTGATGCCTTAGCCCCTGGCGCTAGATTTATCGAAAATGGCGTAGAGTATAAAAAGCCTTTAGGTAGCGCGCTATGAGTGATTCAACAAGCTTCACTAACGAAGAGCCTGTAGTTGAGCCTGTTGTTGAGCCTGTTGTTGAGCCTGTAGCCGTTAGTCAATTTGGTGGAATACAAGTAGAGCCACCTGCAAAGCCTCAACAAAGTTCATTTGGTGGCACGTCATTAGATGTATCTGCGCTTGAGCAAGTTAACATTTCAGAAGCCAATTCTTTGGCACTCCAAAATACAATTAATTCTGATACAAAAGATCCTGAAAGTATTCAGATATTAGGTGAGGAGGAAGCTCAACGGCAACAAATGATTGGATTGGCATCGACCAGATTCCCACCTGAGGTTGTAGAAGGATGGGAAGACAACCCTATTGGATTTGGTGAGAGTGGGGATTTTTTAACTTGGTCTCAAGTGTTACCTGGAGGCGGTATTGCCCAAGGTGTAGAGTCATTAAATATTCTTTCTATTTCAAATAAGGTACAAGCTGGAGAAGAATTAACGTCATCAGAAGAATCTACATTAAACGAATTTGTTAACAAGCAACTAGAGATGTCCATAAGAGGCATGAATTATGGCGGTCAATTTAGGTACTATGGATCTCAAATGCCGGCATTTATGCTTGAATTTGCGGCAACTGGAGGCCCAGGAAAAGCTGTGCAAGCTGCCACTGTACAGGCGATAACAAAAGGTGTTGCCAAAACTGCATTGCAAAAAGCTACCGCAAAACAAGTCGGCAGAGTAGCAAGAGTTACTACTCAAGCAGGTCTTATGGTTCCAATGGGAATTGCCAATTATGGCGAGCAAAGACTTGGGCCTTGGATGGTTACTGATAAAGGTCAGGTGATTTTTACGGAATCCAAAGACACTCCTGCTTTAAGTGCATTAAAGGCTTACGCTCATGTTAGCGCAGAAGTGGCAAGTGAATTGTCTGGTGCAACCATCGCAAAGTATGCAATCAACCCAATTACCAAACGTCTAAAAACACCGTTAATTAATGCAATTAATACTCTGCCAGAATCGTTAAAGATTGGATTGTTTAAGGCTTATCAGGCAATCAAGCCTAATGCCACCGTATCTAAAGCGTTTACCGCTGGCGGATGGAATGGGATGCTAGCAGAGTTAGGTGAGGAACGTGTTGCTGATGTGCTGAAAGAAACACTTAACCTTGTTTTAGAGGAAGGTTACACGTTTGACCAAGTATTAGACGGGATTACGCCAACTAAAGATAAACTATTGCTGGAGGCTGGACTGATAGCTGCAATGGGTAGCGTTAAATCCGTATCAAACATTGCTAGTAATTTACTGATTCAAAAAGGATTGACCCAAAAAGAAGCTACAGAAACTGTCAACAATATGTCAATGACTGAACAAGAGAAATTTGTTGAAGGTCAATTGCAGTTAGAGTCTGCATTAATAGAAGTGGAGCTAGAAGCTGATACTGGCAAAATTCCCACTAGCTTGTTACAAGGAATTTTAGACACCTATGGCCAACTATTAGACGGCACGCTTGATACGTGGGCAGAAGCAAAAAGAAAAAGTATTGATGTTTTAGAGAAAGCTAAAAACGAAGCATTAAAAACCAGCACATCTCTTGCATTATTTCTAGCAGATAAAAACGGTATCAATCAAGCTTCTTATATAAGGGAAAAGATAGGCTATGATCCCAGAGTAGAACAAGAGATTAATAAGCTAAAGAAAGAGCCCAAATTTGGCGGATTAATTGCTGGGTATGGCGGATTAAATCAAGCGCAATGGTTGGCGGAAGCTGATTTAAGCAATAAAGAATCTGGCAGTTTGCCAGGAGGCTATGGAAAGCCGTTCTGGAGGTCTGGCGACAAAGGTTTATCACCAGACGGATTGGCTGAAAAATTATATGAAGACGGGTATATTTCAGCAGCTGACCAAAAAGAGGCTTTAGCATTTGTAGAAGAGCTTTTGCGTTCTGGAGATAGGTTTTTAGACCCAGAAGTAAACGCTAATTTTGTTAATCTAAACCAAGAGTTTGACGATCAAAACAAAAATCTTAACGTGGATTTAAGTGAGATTTACGACGAACTAAGAGAGTTTAACAAAAAATCAGGACGGACAGTATTTCGCAAAAAAGGCGGCATGGAAATCAGTGATTTGCCAAGGGTCGATACTATTTTAGAAAATGTTGATGATGTCATGCCGATCATTGATCAGATGATAGCGCAGCCAAAACTGGGAGCGTATGTAAAAGAACAAGCCGCAGTAGACGCTATTCAGGCGGAAATAGATATTTTAGAGCAAGCACAAAGCGAAGAGCTGGAGTCTTACTATAAAGATCTGCCTAGCCGTCAAGAAGTAGATACCGGAAATTTAGAATCAATTAGTTTGGAAGATCTAGAAGCAAGTTTAGAGCAAGAATATCCTGAGATTACACAACAAGAATTCGATGATGCAATGAATTCAATGGATGCCAATCTTCGAGACCCTATTATAGAGTCCCAAACAGATGCAGCAATAGAAGCAGAAGGGTTAAACATAGACCCTAATGAAAGCATTTTTAATAATATGTACTATACTTGGATAGATAGATTTGGCTCATTAGTAGATTTATCAAAAGAAGCTGCAAAGCGAGGCGCTAAATTTGCAGACGGGCAAACTACGGATTATTTGATTCGTCAGTATTATTCTGTTGCTGGATTAGCCAAACAAATATTAACGGTCAACACTAACACTATAAATTCAGACGGGCAGGTAGAGATTACGGGCAGAGGCTTGCGTTCTATTTTGGATGATTTTGACAATGTTGTTATTCGACTAGAACCTAATAAAGAGAAACGCAATCAAGACCTGAAAGACTATCTGATAGCTAGAAGGTACTGGAATGATTTGCAACAAAAAGAAGATGTTACAGTTACTGAAAAGCAAAGATTAGATGCTGCCAAGGACTTAGATGCTTTGGCGCTTAAATATGGCGACGGTCTAAAATGGTTTGATGAGACTGCAAATGAAATCTATGAGTTTCAGAAGCGTGTTCTTAGTATGTCGGTTGCTGCGGGTAACATGAAACAAGAAACTTATAAAAAGATTACTGCTACACACCAAAACTATATTCCGTTTCAGCGTGTTTTGGATGAAGAATTTGGCGAATACGACTCTGCTGGTAAGGGAAAAGTATTTACTAACGCTACAATTAATCGAGTTATAAAAAAGATTGTGGGGTCTGAGAAAGAAATTAAAGACCCGATAGAATCTATCATTAAAAATACCTTTAGGATAGTAGACCTTGCCGCCCAAAATAGGGTTGCGCGTTCTATTTCTTCTCTGGCAGACATTATGCCTGAATACATTAAGCCTATTGGCCCTTTAATGGAGACAATAAAAGTAGACGGAAAGGAAATAACGCGTCCCACGGGAGAAGCTCCTAAAGGCACTATCACTGTATTTGAAGAGGGGAAAAGAAAGTATTACAGGGTAGCACCACCAATATTGAAAGCTGTCGAGAGCATGGCGCCAGAGCAATTTAATTTTGTTGAAAAGTTCTTTCAGATGCCAGCAACGGTACTTCGAGCAGGGGCCACATTGATTCCTGAATTTTGGGTGCGTAACATAGCGCGAGATATGCATGGTGCATTTATTCAATCTGAAGGTAGACCTATTCCTTTTGTTGACCCTATTCGCGGATTAGTAGCGTTGATTGGAAAAACAGAATTGCACAACCAATGGATGCAAGCTGGTGGTTCATTTAATAATTACATGGAATTGTCCGACAATGGCGTGGCTAGGGCCATGCAAGAGCTAATGACCAATGATGGCAAGATTACTAGGTATTTAAAAAATCCGTTAAGATTACCAGAAGATATTAGTTTGACGTTTGAACAAGCCGTTAGAATTGGTACGTTTGCTGCTGCCAAGCGCAAAGGTATGTCAGATACAAAAGCTGCATACGAATCTCGGGATGCTACATTAGACTTTGCTAGGGGCGGTAGTGCGTCTAAGGCGTTGAATAGATATGTCCCATTCTTTAATGCAGGGATGCAGGGCGCAGATAAGTTGTATCGGTCGATGCGAGATAATCCTAAAGCGACTACAATGTACGCAGTCGCCACGATTACGATGCCTAGCGTAATTTTGTCTGGTTACTATTTGTATGGCGCTCCAGAAGATGAGCGAGAAGAATATTCTGAAATTCCGCAGTGGCAGAAGGATATGTTTTGGATATTCAAAGTGGATGATGAATGGAAGCGATACCCAAAGCCATTTTCATTAGGGTATTTATTTGGCTCAATCCCAGAAAGATTCATGGCCTGGGGCCAGTCTAAGGGCATCAAGGATGTGGAAGATTTTTGGTTGCAGTTAGTCAAGGGAGTGGTCGGCTCTATTAGTCCAATTTACGATCCTAGTGCTGCAATTCCTCCGTTAGTTAAAGTAACCATTGAGAATATTTCCAACTATAACTTCTTTCAAGGGCGTAACATCTATCCTGCATGGATGGACGATCTACCTCCAGAAGAAAGAAAGAGCAGATACACCAGTAGAACGGCGGAAGAAATCGGAGAAATATTAGGCGTTTCACCAGCTAAAGTAGATAATACAATGCGAGGGTTGCTCGCTGGTAGCTCTAAGTACGTTACTGATGCTGGCGATTATTTATTGGACGAAGTGGATAAATTTAACGGAAAAGAAATTCCAGCCAAACCAACCAGCATCATGGATGTACCGTTAATTAGAGCTTTTGCGATGAGACCGCCAACAGGATCGGTAGCAGAGAGTACGGGTGTATTTTATGATTCTGCTAAGTTAATTAGGCAAGCAGGCAACAAGCTAGATGACCTTAGAGGTGAAGAGCGAGCAGCATACAGGGAAGAAAATATCGCATTAATCAGATCTAAAAAGGTTTTTAACGCCGCAACTAAAAATATTAGCCGATTAAATAAAAGAAGAGGTTTAATCTATGAAAACTTGGGGATGACTGGCGATGAAAAGCGAGATGATCTTAAAGTACTTGATGATTTGATCCGTGAGCAAGCTAAAAGAGCTAATTCAGTGCTGGCTCGGAACATTAAAAATTTAGCAGATGAAAAATAGTAGGTCGTTATTAGCCGATATTTTTGATAAAATTGAAGAATCCGTAGGTGATTTATGACAGTAATAGACAACACTCCAAGAGACCAATATACCGCCAGTAGTGGTCAGACCGTATTCCCATATACGTTTGAGATCTCTGCGTCTGGTGATATCGTGGTACTCCAAAATGGCGCTATCTTAAGTGAAGGGGGCCAATATGTAGTCAGCGGCGTAGATTCAGACTCAGGCGGGAACATCACGCTGGTCACGGGCGCTACTGCTGGGGATGTCATAACCCTTTACCGTGACATGGCATTGGATCGTCTTACGTCCTACACCAATGGTGGTGACTTCCTCGCAGCAGATGTGAACAACGACTTTGATCGGCTATGGTTAGCACTACAGCAGAATACTGGCACGTCAAACCGCGCCTTAGTAGCACCTAATACTGATCCTCTCGACATTAACATGACAATCCCCGACAAGGATGCTCGACGTAGTAAGTTTCTAAAGTTTAATTCAGTTACTGGTAATCCTGAAGCTAGCGATTTCCCACCTGGCGATTTTGCTGCTTCTGGCATGAATGTCTACGACTTTACTGGTGATGGGGCCACGGTTAACTATACGCTGGGGATGGAACCTGGAGGCGACAACAACACTCAAATCTACATTGACGGCGTATACCAACAGAAAATCAACTACAGCGTATTCGGTGCGATAGTCACATTTTCTACTGCACCACCTAATCTCAGTTCAATTGAGGTCATGGTCATTGAGGCATTGCCCGTAGGCTCCGCTTCTGCGCCACAGGTAACCTTCACTCAAGCGGGTTCTACTTACGGTAGTAACGTCCAGCGGAAGCTAGAAGAGACAGTATCGGTCAAGGACTTTGGTGCTGTTGGTGATGGCGTGACGGATGATACTGCGGCAATTCAAGCCGCAATAGCTGCTTCAGAATCAATTTATTTCCCGCCTGGGAACTATGTTATTACAAACACCATTTACACCAGAGGTGAATTTGACGGTATTTGGTGGCGAGGTAAACGGTTGTTTGGGGCTGGGCCAGAATCAACAACAATAACTGCTGCTGTAGGGTTTACTGACAGTGTAATGATTCATATAGGCAACAAAGATTATTTAACAGACTCTAAATATTGTATTAAAAACGAATTGTCTGGCATGACAATAAACAACTACAACATGCTCAATACTACGTCTGATGTTGGAGTTTTAACTTTTGGGACGTATGATAATCGGTTAAGCGATTTGGCAATCGTTAGCTTGGCCTATCCGTTTACCCGATGGGATCTAGCCATAGATAAAGGAACCTATACAACTATTGTTGATAATGTTCATTGCCAGAATTTACAGGTAGCGTCAGCTACCGTTGGAGACGTAACAACAATTTCTTTTTATGGATGCTCTGCAACTTTTGTTAATGTCGTTAATGGTGTTGCTATTAACTTTGACCACCTGACAGTACAAGGCAACTACTCTGGGGTTTACCAACAAAACAGAATTCAAATATCTAACTCCGTTAATGTAGCGTTTTTAAACGGTGACATTGAGGGGGATGGTGTAGCGTTTAATATTGCTGGCTCTGTTGGTGTAGAGATAACTGGAAACAATGTTGCGATGCCAGGAAGTTATACGACGTTAGGCGGGGTTACTGAAAATTCTAAGTGGATTGTGCTTGACGGGTGTAGCCAAGTCCGCAGCCAAGGGAACATCTTTCTTAACTGGGTAAAGGGGCCGTCAGCACCCGCGCCAGGAACGTATCTGGTTGAAACTGGAACGAACAGCAAGCTAGATCTAATTGACTTCAATGGCGATACATTCACTGGAGCCTCATACGCTAGGGCTGATGCACAAGTATTGACTGACGCCGCTAACGTAATTATTAACTATGATTCGCCAATATATGATTCTGGAACATATTATTTAGTATCGTATGCGCCATCGGTGTTTACTGGGACTAACTTAGTTACAACTGGTGCTGCGTGGAAGTTCACTTGCCCAATAAGTGGAGTATATGCTGTTAGTGCATCGGCAGTTATTGCAGCGTTTGCTCAGGCAACTGATTACGCTTTTATTACCATAAACGTAAATGGTGTAGAAAAGTTCAGGATGTGGAATGGCAGTCCAGTATTTAGTGGAATCTTATCCTTAGCAATTCAAGGTAGCGTTTATTGCGATATTGATGACTATATAGACATAAGGATAACGTGTGACGGTGCGGCTGAAAGATCGTTGTCTGCTGCTGCAACTGGTAACCGTGTCAACATTGATTACATTGGCACATTTTAAAAAAAGATAATGGGATTTAATAATGACTATTAAACAATTAGG
>TARA_R110002072_G_scaffold138109_6_pt1 | contig 10775 bp, 7 predicted proteins | sample TARA_R110002072 | Tara Oceans TARA_R110002072 (sample SAMEA4397118) | marine metagenome | biome: Polar Biome; feature: [SRF] surface water layer (ENVO:00010504); material: water (ENVO:00002006), including particulate matter (ENVO:01000060) such as... | depth 5 m | reverse complement strand
CGAGCCGGTGCCGTATTCCTTGCCGGCGACGACCACCAGCGGGGTGCCGTTTTCCTTATGCTTCATCGCCGCGTCGTAGATCGGCATCTGCTCGCCCTCGAAGGTGGTGTAGCCACCCTCGACGCCCGGGACCATCTCGTTGCGGATGCGGATATTGGCGAAGGTGCCGCGCATCATCACCTCGTGATTGCCGCGGCGGCTGCCGTAGGAATTGAAGTCCGCCTTGGCGACCTGATGGCTGTTCAGATATTCGCCGGCGGGGCTGTCTTCCTTGATCGAACCGGCCGGGCTGATGTGATCGGTCGTGGTCGAATCGCCCAGGATCGCCAGCAGCTTGGCATCGGTGATGTCGGTGATCGGCGCCGGCTCCATGCCCATGCCCTCGAAATAGGGCGGGCTGGCGACATAGGTGCTGGTCGGGTTCCAGCGATAGGTGTCGGACGCCTCGACCTTGATCCCGCGCCAGTGCTCGTCGCCTTCATAGACGTTGGCATAGCGGCGCGCGAACATCTCGCGGTCGATATTGGCGGCGCGGTGATCGGCGATTTCCTGATTGCTCGGCCACAGATCGGCGAGCATCACGTCCTTGCCGTCCTGGTCCTGACCGATCGGGGTCTCGGTGATGTCCTGCGTCACCGTGCCCAGCAGCGAATAGGCGACCACCAGCGGCGGCGAGGCGAGGAAGTTGGCGCGCACATCGGGGGAGACGCGGCCTTCGAAATTGCGATTGCCCGAGAGGACGCTGGCCGCGACGATGTCGTTGCCGTTGATCGCCTTGCTGATCGGCGGGGCCAGCGGGCCCGAATTGCCGATGCAGGTGGTGCAGCCATAGCCGACCAGATCGAAGCCCAGCGCGTCGAGATCGGTCTGCAGGCCCGACTTGACCAGATAGTCGGTGACCACCTGCGAACCCGGCGCGAGCGAGGTCTTGACCCAGGGCTTGGGCTTGAGACCGCGCGCATTGGCCTTCTGCGCGACCAGACCGGCGGCGATCATTACATCCGGATTGGAGGTGTTGGTACAGCTGGTGATCGCGGCAATCACGACGTCGCCATCGCCGATGTCGTGATCCTTGCCTTCGACGGCGACGCGGTGCGGGCCGTCCTTCTTGTAGACCGTCTTGAGGTCGGTGTTGAACAGCTCGTCGACCTGCGGCAGCGCGACGCGGTCCTGCGGGCGCTTGGGGCCGGCGAGCGAGGGCACGACCTTGCTCATGTCGAGTTCGAGCGTGTCGCTGAAGACCGGCTCGTTCTCGGGGGTGAACCACATGCCCTGTTCCTTGGCATAGGCTTCGACCAGCGCCAGCGCGTCTTCGTCGCGGCCGGTCAGGCGCATGTATTCCAGCGTCTTCTCGTCGATCCCGAAGATGCCGCAAGTCGCGCCGTACTCGGGCGCCATATTGGCGATCGTCGCGCGGTCGGCGAGCGAAAGGTTCGAAACGCCCGGGCCGTAGAACTCGACGAAGCTGCCGACCACGCCGCGCTCGCGCAGCATCTGGACGCAGGTCAGCACCAGATCGGTGGCGGTGACGCCTTCGGCCATCGCGCCGGTCAGCTTGAAGCCGACGACCTGCGGGATCAGCATCGAGATCGGCTGGCCGAGCATCGCGGCCTCGGCCTCGATCCCGCCCACGCCCCAGCCGAGCACGCCCAACCCGTTGATCATGGTGGTGTGGCTGTCGGTGCCGACGCAGGTGTCGGGATAGGCAATCGCCTGGCCGCCCGCATCCTCGGTCGACCACACGCCCTTGCCGATATATTCCAGATTGACCTGGTGGCAGATGCCGGTGCCCGGGGGCACGGCGGAGAAGTTCTCGAAGCTCTTGGAGCCCCATTTGAGGAAGTCGTAGCGCTCGGCATTGCGCGCGTATTCCATCTCGACGTTGTGCTCGAAGGCCTTGGGGTGGCCGAATTCATCGACCATGACCGAGTGATCGATCACGAGGTTGACGGGGACCTGCGGATTGATCTTGGCGGTGTCGCCGCCCAGCTTGCCGATCGCGTCGCGCATCGCGGCCAGATCGACGACGCAGGGAACGCCGGTGAAATCCTGCAGCAGCACGCGCGCCGGGCGGAACTGGATTTCCTTGCCGGTCTTGGGATCCTTCTGCCAGTCGGCGATCGCCTGCGCGTCGGCGGTGGAAACGGTGAAGCCGCCATCCTCGAAGCGCAGCATGTTCTCGAGCAGGACCTTGAGGCTGAACGGCAGCTTCGACACGTCGCCGATCGTCTCCGCCGCCTTGGCGAAGGAATAATAGGCGTAGTCCTTGCCGTTCACCGTGAGAGTGGAGCGAGTTGCGAGCTTGTCTTGGCCGACCTGGGTCATGCGTGCGTCAATCCTTCTTATCTGGGGCCTTCATCCAACCAATGGCCGGCGCGGCGATCTGTGCCGCGCACCTGCGCCGAAAGCGGGCGAAAATCAAGGTGGCTGCAGGGCCGGAGCATGGACCGCCCGCCCTAGACGGCCCGCTGCTCGGTCGCCGGGACCATGCGATCCGCACGGGGCCCGCGCGCCGCCAGCCAGCACGCCGCGACGATGATCGCGGCGCCGGCGACGGTCGGCAGGGTCACGCTCTCGCGGAAGAACAGCCACCCGAACAGCGCCGCCCACAGGAAGCCCGAATATTCCATCGGCACCAGCACCTGCGCCTCGGCGCGGGCATAGGCGCAGGCGATCGCCATCGCCCCGGCGACGGTCAATAGCGCGGCCAGCGCGGCGTCGAGCAGCACCGCCTCGCCGGGCCAGACGAACAGCAGCGGAGCGGCCAGCGCCATCACCAGCGCGGCGACGCCGGAATGGAAGGCGGCGATCTCGAGCGGGCGGGCGAGCTGCGACTGGCGGCGGATGACGATGAAATTATAGGCATAGAGCAGCGCCGAAAACAGAATTGCCGCGAGCCCCAGCCCGGTGTCGCGGTCGAACCCGCCATCGCCAAGTTTTCCGCCGACGATCACCAGCGTGCCCGCAAAGCCGAGGACCGAGGCCAGTACGGCTCGTTTGCGGATCACCTCGCCCAGCAGCACCCGCGCAAGATAGAGCGCGAGCAGCGGCGCGACGAAGCTGATCGCGATCGCCTCGGCGATCCCCAGCTTGGTCAGCGAGTAGAAGAACGACAGCGCCATGAAGGCCGACACGACGCCCCGCTCGAGATGCAGTTTCAAGACCGGCCAGCGCGGCCAGCGTCCGCCGAGCGCCAGCCATACCGGTGCGGCGATCAGCGTCCCGATCGCCGAGCGCAGCAGCGTGGCGCTGAAGGTACCCCCCGCCAGCGCGGCGCTCTTCATGAAGGCGTCCATCAGCGACAGGCAGGCGACCCCCAGCAAGGCCGCAGCGATCGGGAGGATACGCGATTGCATCATGCTTGCGCTATAATGCGCGAGCCGCCGCAGGGTCACGCAAATCCGCTACAAGGTCGAAGATGCGACAAACGACCGCCAGTTCACCTGCAGCTAAGCTGCGATATTGGAAGGTGGCCCGATATCGCGTAAACAGATGCCGAATGGCGCTTCCGGTGGGACTTATGAAAAATTTCAAGACGATATTGGGTTTGGCGACGGGCACGGCGATGCTGGCGGTGAGCGCTCAGGCGCAGCAGACCGCACCGCGCAACCTGCTCCCGCCCGAGCCGGCGACGGTCCAGGAGCCGCTGCCCGACTATACGCAGTTGCAGGCGGACAGCCGCGAGAGTGAGCCGCGCCCCGTCCGCTCGGTGCCGCAGACTGCGCCCCGGCCTACACCCCAGCCAGCACCGCGCCAGCCCACGGTTGCCGAGAATTTCGGCGATATCGCGATGGAATCGGGCGAAGTGGTGCAGGAACTGCCGGTCCTGATCGGCGAGTGGTCGAAGCCGCAGGCGCAGCAACTCGCCGGCTATATTGCCGGGATTGCGGCCGAGGGGCTCGATCCGGCGGATTACGGTGCCGATGTCCTCGCCGCGGCGATCGCGCAGGGCGAGGGGGCCGCGCTCAACGATGTGGCGAGCCGCACCTTCGTCTGGCTGGTCGAGGATCTGCGCGACGGGCGCACCCCGATGGAAGGGCGCAAGCAGTGGTTCGTGATGGACCCCGACGCCGATCGCATGCCCACCGCGCGGCTGCTCAAGGATGCGCTCGCCAAGGGCACCATCGTCGCAACGCTCGAGGGGCTGGCACCCGTTCATCCCGACTATGCGCTGCTCAAGGCGGAACTCGCGGCCACGCCGAAGGGCCAGTCGTCGAAGCGCAAGCTGATCCGCGCCAATATGGATCGCTGGCGCTGGCTGCCGCAGGATCTGGGTAGCAAGTACCTGATGACCAATGTGCCCGAGTTCCAGGTCCGGCTGACGGTGCGCGACAGGATCATCAAGAGCTATCGCACCGTGGTTGGCAAGCCGGGGAATACCGCGACCCCGCAGCTGGCCGAGATGGTCGAAGGGGTCATCTTCAACCCGACCTGGACGGTGCCGCAATCGATCGTCAAGGGCGAGGGGCTGGGCGCACGCGTGCTCGGCAATCCCGGCTGGGCCAAAGCGCAGGGCTATACCGCGACCCGCGGCGAGAACGGCTGGGTGACGGTGGTCCAGCAGCCCGGACCCAAGAACGCGCTCGGGGTGATGAAGTTGCACATGCCCAACCGGCATGCGATCTTCCTCCACGACACGCCCTCGCGCGGGCTGTTCGCCAATGACGACCGCGCGCTCAGCCACGGCTGCATCCGCGTCGAGAACGCGCGCGAACTGGCGATGACGATGGCGATGCTCGGCAATATGGAGACCAAGGAGGATATCCCCGCGATCCAGCGCGAGGTCGAGGCGATCACCGCCTCGGGCACCTACACCGCCTACGAGATCCAGAATCCGTGGCCGGTCTATATCACCTATTTCACCATGGCCCGCGACGTCGATGGCAATCTGACGACCTTCGAGGACATCTATGGCCGCGACGCGGCGGTGATGGCTTCGTTCGAGCGTCCGCGGATGGCCAACCGCTCGCGCGTCCAAGGCGAGGAAATCATTCCGCTCGCGGCGCCGGGCGCCTGATCCGGCTTGCCGGCTCGCCCCTTGTGTCAGGGGGCGGGCCGGTCAGTAGACGCCGGGGTTGGTCCGCTGGAAAGTGTTCTCGCGCTCGGGGCGCAGCAGGTCGATCTGCTGCACCGGCGGGGTCATAGTGCTGCCGTCCTCGGCGATGCCGTAGCTTCCCGCCAGCACCAGCCGGCCGCCCGCCAGATCGATCAGCGCGCGGTCGAACTGTTCGGGGCCCATCGCCAGACAACCGTTGGAGCGGCCCAGCCGTCCCCACCGGTCGACATGCTCCGGGGTCGCATATTGCGCCTTGTGCATCACGATCGCGCGGTCGAGCGCGTTGGAATTGGTCGGGTCGAGCCCATCGAGCCGGATCGACATGCCGAACCGCCCCATATACCAGCTCCGCGTGGTGTAGGCGCCGCGGCTGGTGGCGTGCGAACCCTCGAGGTTGGAATAGCGCTTGAGCCAGCCGTCGTGCTCGCCGTCCGAACCATCGCCGTGGCTGACGTGGTAGCTTGCGACCCGCTCGCGCTCCAGATCGACGAAGTGGAACCGCCGCTGCGAGGAATGAAGCCCGAAATCGGCGATTCCGACGATGTCGCTGCGCCAGACATGGCTGCCCATCCGCGCCAGTTCGCTGCGTGCGAGTTCGAACAGCTTGCGGTCGCGCGGCGAGGTCCCGGCCTGCGCAGCGGCGCGCAGCGGCAGAGCGGCCATCGCGCCCGCGGCAAGTCCAGCCTTTATAAGATCGCGGCGTTTCATCGTTTCATTCTCTAGCAGCGTCCATCCTAGCGCAAGATGAACGCGCGAAGGTGGAGTTGGTCTCGGCCATGGCTAGCATCGATGCCGCGTGGCGCTCAGCCACTATGCGTTGATCGGAGCCGTAGCCGCCGCCGAGCGCACTGGCGATCGGCAGCCCGCGGCGCCGCGCCTCGCCGACCACGAAGCGGTCGCGCGCCGCGAGGCCATCGTCGCTCAGCGCCAGCCGCCCGAGCATGTCGTCGGCATGCGGATCGACTCCCGCCTGATAGAGCACCAGATCGGGCGCGAACCGCTCGATGACCTCGGGCAAATGGCGTTCAAGCGCTTCCATGTAACCGCTGTCATCGGTGCCATCCGCCAGCCCGACATCGCGATCCGAGCGCGCCTTGCGTACGGGGAAGTTCTTCTCGGCGTGGAACGACAGCGTGAAGATGTCGCCCCGGGTGGCGGTCAGGCTGGCGGTGCCATCGCCCTGATGGACGTCGCAATCGACGATCAGGATCCGGCGCGCATCGCCCTCGGCGATCAACCGATTGGCGCAGACCGCCAGATCGTTGAACACGCAATAGCCGGCGCCGGTATCGTGCAGCGCGTGATGGCTCCCCGCCGCGCTGTTGGCGGCATAGCCGTGTTCGAGCGCCAGCTGCGCCGCCAGCCAGGTCCCGCCATTGGTGTGGCGCACGCGGGCCGCGATGTGCGGGGTCACCGGAAAGCCGATCCGCCGCTCCTTGTCGCGCGGGACCGCGGCGCGGAACACCTCGTCGACATAGGCGGGATCGTGGACCGCCTCGAGCCAGCGGCGCGGCATCGGCTCGGGCGCATGTTCGGTGAGCGGTGCGCCGCTGGCGCGCAGCGCCTCCATCACCAGATAGTATTTGTCGAACTTGAACGTGCCGCGCTCGGGCGGGGGCGCCATGTAGTCGGCGTGGTGGACGACGTGGAGCATGGCGTCACAGGAACCCGCTGTGCTCGGCCAGGATCTTGGTCCCCAGCGCGATCAGGATCACCCCGCCGGCGCGCTCCGCCCAGCGTCCGTAGCCGTCGCCGGCGATCCGGCCCGACAGCACCCCGACCGCCGAGAGGGCGAATGTGACCACGGCGATCAGCGCCGCAGCGAGCAGCGGCGACAGATCCAGCGTCGGGAGCGTGATTCCGGCGGCGAGCGCATCGATGCTGGTCGCGATCGCTGCAGCCAGCAGCGCCAGTCCGCGCAGTTTGGGTGCGGCCTGGTCGTCCCCGTCGCCGCGGATCATCTGAACCCCGAGAATGCCGAGCAGAACAAAGGCGATCCAGTGATCCAGCTCGGCGATGAAAACCAGCGCCATGGCGCCCAGCGCCCAGCCGATCAGCGGCATCACCCCCTGCGCCACGCCGAAAGCGGCGGCGATCCCGATACCGGGCAGGACGCGGGGGCGGAACCGTGCACCCTGCGTCAGGGCCACGGCAAAGGCATCCATCGCCAGCGCGAGAGCGAGAAACAGCCCTTCGATCACAGCGCGGCGCGGATCACTCCGCCGCTTCGACGGCCTGGATTGCCGGAGCATGCGGATCGAAGGCGACCGCTTCGCCCGCCTCGATCTGCGCCGCCTTGGCCTCGACCAGCTTCACGATATGCTCGAGCATGTCCTCGCTCTGCACCGTGTGGTCGGTCACGCCCGAGAGAAAGACCATGTGCTTGCCATTGCCGCCACCGGTGAGGCCGATATCGGTCTCGCGCGCTTCGCCCGGGCCGTTGACGACGCAGCCCAGCACCGAGAGGCTCATCGGGGTCTTGATGTGTTCGAGCCGCTTTTCCAGCGCCTCGACCGTGCGGATCACGTCGAAACCCTGGCGCGAGCAGGAGGGGCAGGAAACCACGCGGACGCCGCGGGTCCGCAGGCCCAGCGCCTTGAGCATTTCGAAGCCGACCTTGATCTCCTGCTCGGGCTCGGCGGAGAGCGAGACCCGGATCGTATCGCCGATCCCGGCCCACAGCAGGCTGCCCATGCCGATCGAGCTCTTGACCGTGCCGCCGATCAACCCGCCGGCCTCGGTGATGCCCAGATGAAGCGGGCAATCGACCGCTTCGGCGAGCCCGTGATAGGCCGCCACCGCGAGGAACACGTCGCTGGCCTTCACCGCCACCTTGAAATCGTGGAAATCGTGATCCTGCAGCAGCTTGATATGATCGAGCGCGCTTTCGATCAGCGCCTCGGGGCAGGGCTCGCCGTATTTCTCGAGCAGATCTTTCTCGAGGCTGCCGGCGTTGACCCCGATGCGGATCGCGCAGCCATTGGCCTTGGCGGCGCGGACCACTTCGGCGACCCGCTGCGAGGAACCGATATTGCCCGGATTGATTCGCAGACAGGCGGCGCCCTTGTCGGCCGCCTCGAGCGCGCGCTTGTAGTGGAAATGGATGTCCGCGACGATCGGCACCTCGGCGGCGCGGGTGATCTTGTCGAAATGCCGGGTCGCCTCTTCGGTCGGGCAGGAGACGCGGATGATGTCGGCGCCCACTTCCTCGCAGCGGCGGATCTGGTCGATCGTCGCGCCCACGTCCTCGGTGGGGGTGTTGGTCATGGTCTGGACGCTGATCGGCGCATCGCCGCCCACCGGGACCTTGCCGATCATGATCTGACGGCTCTTGCGGCGCTCGATATCGCGCCAGGGGCGTAGGGAAGACATGGCTGCGATATAGAACGCCCAAGGTGAAGGGGCAATGACAGCGCGCGAGCGATGCGGCATGAGGCGGCGATGACCGGCACGATCGACGCAAGCGACACCCAGAATCCACTGCTGTTCGGCCGCGTGATCGATGGGGTCGGCGGTGCGCGGCCAATCGAGTGGGACGAGGCGCAGAACTGGACCCCGAAAGGGTCCGAAGAGGTCCTGTGGCTCCACCTCGATCGCGCCCGTCCGGGCCTCGAGGCGTGGCTGCGAAGGCAGAAGGGCATGACCGAGCCCACCGCCGAACTGCTGGTGTCGGACATGTCGCGCCCGCGCGCCTTCCGCGAAGGCGATGCGCTGGTCGCTACGCTGCGCGATCTGAACTTCAATCCCGGCGCGACGCCCGAGGACATGATCGCGATGCAATTGTGGAGCGACGGCAGCCGCTTGCTGACGCTGCGCCGCGCCCCGCAGCAGAGCCCCAACGAGCTGCGCGATCTGTTCGATCGCGGCGCGGGACCGCGCGATGCCGGGGCGATGATCACGCTGATCGCCGAGCTGATGATCGATCATCTGAGCGGTGCGGTGATCGACATCAACGCCGCCATCGACCGGCTCGAGGACAACGCCGAAGATCTGGCGCTGGCGGTCCGCGCGCGCGAGATCGCCGATATCCGCCGCGAATGCCTGGCGCTGCAGCGCCATATCTCGCCCCAGCACGAGGCGCTGCAGCAGATCAGCCGCGAGGCGCCCGAATGGTTCGAGCCGCACGACCGGCGCGAGATCGCCGAATCGATCTCGCGCCTGCGGCGGCATCTCGACGACATCAACATCAGCAAGGAAAGCGCGCTGGTGCTGCAGGACGAACTGCGCGCCCGCGCGCAGGCGGTCAGCCAGAACGCGACCTACAAGCTGGGGGTGATGGCGGGGGTGTTCCTGCCGCTGACCTTTTTCACCGGGCTGCTCGGGAGCAATGTCTCGGGCATCCCGTGGCACGACGAACCGTGGGCGTTCTGGGGCGTGATCGGCGCCTGCCTGGCGATCACCGTCGGCATTCTGGCGATCTTCCGCAGCCAGCGCTGGCTGTAGCGCCAGCGCCGGCCCCAGCCCTAGGCCCAGGCGGGCCAGAATCGGACCCCATGCGAGACTTGTTCAGCCGCCGGTTTACTGTCCGGAGCGCTGCGAGGGTATGAACTCCTCGCGCACCGCCTGCGCCATCAGCTCGAGCGGGATGATCCCCTGGCTGAGCAGGAAATCGTTGAAGGCCTTCTCCTCGAAATCCTCGCCCAGCGCGATCTCGGTCTCGACCCGCAGATCGATCAGCTTGCGGTAGCCGTAGTAATAGCTACCCGCCTGGCCGGGCGAGCGGAAGGTGTAGCGATCGAGTTCCTGCTTCACCATTCCGGGCGAGAACAGCGCGTCTTCGCGCAGGATGCGGCCGGCCTCTTCGCGGGTGATCAGCCCAAGATTGAGCATCGGGTCGAGGAAGGCGCGGGCGGCGCGCAGCAGGCGGAACTGCTGGGCGATGAACTGCCCCTCGATCGGCTCGTAGGGCAGCATTTCGGCTTCGGCATAAAGCGCCCAGCCTTCGACGTTCACGCTGTTGAAGGCGTAAAGCAGCCGGGCGAGGCTGACGCCCTGCTCGACCAGCGCGGCGAACTGCATTTCGTGGCCCGGGCGGCCTTCATGCGCGCTCAGCGTCCAGCTGGCCGCAGCGTGGTTGAAATCGTCATAGGCGTCTTCGGGCCCGGCGGTGGGATTGCCGGCGGTCAGCACGAAAGTGCCCTGTTCGCCGGTGTTGCCGATCAGCCGCGGCGGACGCATGTGCGGCGCGGGCTGCGCGGCGCTCTCGGCCTCGGAGGCGAGCCGCATCGACAGCTCGTAATCGGGCAGGCTGACGATGTCGTTCTCGCGGATTTTCGCCTCGAGCTGGGCGTTCACGCCGCGGTAGAAATCCTCGATCTCGTCATTGGGGATCGTGCGCTCCTTGAGCTTGCGCATGACCGAGGCGTAGTCGGTTTCCTCCCAGCCGTTCTTCTCCGCGATCTGCGGCGCGAGCGCCTCCATCTGGGCGCGGATTTCGTAGAAGCCGCGCCGCGCGCGGGCCATCGCCTCGCGCGGTTCCATGTCGATCCCGACATTGCGCAGGTTGAGCGCGTAGAGCTCCTCGGGCAGGCGCGCTTCGGGCCGGGCGGTCGGCAGGACCGTGGCGCGGGTCCACTCGCCGTAATCCGCGAACTGGGTCTCGAGCGCGGCCAGCGCAGGCTCGGCGCCCGCGATCTCGTAGCGCTCGAACAGCTCGCGGATGCCGGCGACGAAAGTCGGGATCTTGGCGATCGATTCCTCGACCTCGACCGCATAGGGG
>TARA_R110002072_G_scaffold253987_2_pt1 | contig 10777 bp, 2 predicted proteins | sample TARA_R110002072 | Tara Oceans TARA_R110002072 (sample SAMEA4397118) | marine metagenome | biome: Polar Biome; feature: [SRF] surface water layer (ENVO:00010504); material: water (ENVO:00002006), including particulate matter (ENVO:01000060) such as... | depth 5 m | reverse complement strand
CGTAAATATTGTAGGGTATACAATGTCTATTAATACGCAATCAGTAGTGAAAACGCAAGGAGGGAAAAAAATCGTTATCAAGAAGAAGACGATTATAGAGGAGGTTAAACCGCAAAATACAATGAAGGGACAATCATACGGAGAAAAATACGGCTATACGAAAGAAGAGGAGATAGCAGGAGGATATTTTAAGGCTGGTGAAACTTGTAGCAAATGTAACAAGACGTTTAGCAAGAAAATGCCTAAAATTCGTCATACGAAGTCAGGAGCGTGTGAAAAATATCAAGACGGCTCACTATTTAAGAAGAACAGACAAGGAGGATGCTACAGTAAAGCAATATCTAAGGAAGTTCAGAAAGGTAAATACAATAAAAGTGCTACATTGATGGTAAAAGCATTGATAAAAATGCGAAATAATGACTGGGATTATACAAGCGTCAAAATGGCTGATAAACTTGGTAAAATGCTCCTGGAGACAGGTGCTGATAATGTAACTGTCATTAAACATCGTCAAAAAATTATCAGAACTAACGAATATTACGACTTCGGAAGCAGGTTTGAGGAACTTGGCTTAAAGATGCGTAATCTTCAGAATACGTCAGAGTGTCTTCGTGAAAGTTGTGCTGGTCAAGGATATGACATAAACAACGAATACGTGCCGTTTGAGGGAGACTCAACTGGAGATTATTGGGAGCAAGTAGACGCAGGATTATTGACGGATAAATACGACGATTATAGCGAAAAAAGACCTGGTCAAGTCACGGAAAGTGTGCCGAACATAATACGCAACTTTTATAGGAATTACGAGTATTATCATTCAGATAGTGCTATAACGGTGCTTAATCAAGAGGGTGTAGAAGATACGGAGGAATTGTGGTAAAAAGGGTTAGGGTTGAAAGTGAAATTTAGGAGGTTTATATATTAACGATTCATACAATAAATTAAATCCAAAGGATAGGCTAAACTCAAAAAATAAATCAAATTTTTTTTTATTTAACAGTATTTAAGAACAGTATTTAACAAAAAAAAATTTGATTAAAAAACTACAACTTTTTTTATAAAAAAAACAATGTATAGGGAAATGGAATATATAAAATATATAAGTCAGAATTGTCTCGTTTGTAGGTGCGGAGGACGATTTAAAGCAGTAAGTTTAGGAGGTCATATTAAGACTAAAAAACATTTGAGTTACTTAGAGTTTTTAAAAAATGAGGCAGAAAATTAAAATTTAATTAAATTAATAAAAAAAAAATTTGATTAGAAATTATTTTTTTATTATATTGTTATATATAATGGAAGAAACTCTCATAGCGAGAAAGAATGGAATGTTTGTCAATATCAAAAATGGAGGTTACATTAACTTTAACTCTATTAAGGCTCAGGCGGATTACATAAAAAATCCGAACAACTACTTATTACCTATAGGAAAAGAATATATAGGAGGTGAATTTATTAACACTAACGAACCTGCTACTTATACGGCGGTCTTTCGTAATACATTAAAAAAAAAGGATTACATAATAGCACCTACAACAGGAGCAATGACTAAAACATATCGTTACACGTCTTACCAACAATTACAAGATGATATAGAAATAGACTTACAAGAATTTAACGTAGGGTATAATCCTCAGGGAGATTACGAAAATGAATGGTGGGTAGAAGATGTATTATTAGACACTATAGCAACTTTTAAGAGTAAGGGTTATTCTACAATAGGTATGACGTTTATTGAGGATGACGACTTAGAAGACGTTAAATTTAGTGGATGGTCTGGTGGTTTATCATTTGGTGAAACACGTATAACGTATTCTAATCCGTGTTACGAAAAAGGCTTTAGTGAGGATAGATGTTGTTGGAATTACTTACTAAATTATATGAAATTTTCATATTCATCAATGATAAAATATAACGACCCTAAAAACGATAGATGGACGTTTGAGCAACTTAAAAAAGTAGCAGTTCAGAAAAACATAGACTTAATTGTAGTAGACGCAGTTCATAAAAAATTAAGACAATATACGGCTAAGGGTGAATACACCGAACCGTATCAATATATAGTAGATGAAGACGTATCAGGAAAAAAAATCCGTAAGTCAATGTGTTTTTGTTATATGGACGGTCATATTTACCCTTTTACGGCTAACTATCAAAAAAAGTTATTACGTAATCTCAAGACGCATCAACAAAAAATAACTACGGATAGTAAGAGTGGTAAATTAGTATCAAAAAAGAAAGTGTTAAAAATGAAAGAAGGAAAATCAAAAACCGACAAATTACAAGAATACGAAAGAATTAAAGAAGACTACGCAAATCAAAAATATTATCCTGAAGTAAGTTGGGAAATTGAGGATTGGAAAAAGGAAAAATATCAATTTGTAGGAGATGTAGACTTACGCAAAATATTTATAAAACTTTTTAATAAAACTGGTATAGCGTATAGTATAAAACAGAAAAACGGAATTATTACAGAAATTAAAGAATACAACGAAGAAAGCGACGAATACTTAGCCGTTCATTGGGTTATAAAAAGTGACCCTAACTACGAATTAGTTAAACCTATTTACGATAAATTAGGGTATATATATGACGGCTTGGGCTTATCAAGTTTAGGGGCAAGAATTTTAGAGTATGAGTTTAATATAACTATGAGTTCTTTAAAATCTTTAACAACTGGAACTATAATCAATCCTGAGCGACCGTATAACTCAACCACTAACTTAGAAGAAGTAGATACAAATGAATACGATTCATTTAACAAAGAAAAAATACGACTTAATTTAAATAAACGCATTAAAGAGTTAATGTATAAAGATAAAAATTTAACGGAGGTAGAAGAACCACTTAGAGAACAATTAGAAGAAGATTTTAAATTTCCAGATTTAGGTGAGGCTGTTTGTGTAGATGTTAGACGATGTTACTCATCTATATTAGAAAATCCGTTTAGTGCGTTTACACGGTATACCATTTTTGACAATGTAAGACCGTTTAAGAAGGGTAGAAATATATTTGATAAATATACATACGCCCCAAGATTAAAAGCAGGGTGGTATTATTGTGACGAGATAACTAACTCAGGTGACTATCCTCCTATGGCTGATAAACGTCAGGGTTGGTTTTGTCCTAAAGTTATATATTACGCTAAAAAGGCTAAGGTCAATTTTAAAATTACAAAAGAATTTATACCACATACAAATAACGTAATAGAAAAAAAGAAGTTTACGGAATTTGTAGACTACGTTTATAAAAATTTAAAAGTGTGCGTTTGTAAAAAAAATGGCTGTGACGATTGTGGGGCTAAGTTAGTCATAAATTCGTTTATAGGTCAATTAGGAATTTATGGTAAAGAGCGTGTAACTACAAATAGTTTTATTGTATCAACAAGAAAAGAGGTAGATTATTGGAGGTGTAACGGTATGAGCGAGATTATTATTAGTGAAGAACCAAAATTATATCTGATATGTGAACAAAGTTTAAAAGATAATAGAACAGGAGCGTTACCTATACATAAACAAATATTACAAGAGGCTAAAGTTAAATTATGGTTACTTGGTCAAGACATACAGTTTAACGGAGAAAAAAAGATTATTATTAGGAAAAAAGAAGGAGATAGAATAGAAAACAAAATTTTAAACTACACTCAATGGCAATTTACTATTAAGGATAGGTATGTATGGTGTAAAAAGACTCAAGAAGAGCAAATAGATGAATGGGTTAGGTATAAGAAAAAAGAAGAGGCTAAACTTATGGTAGAAAAAATAGAATTAATACCGTTTGTTATACCAATAGAATATAAGACGGATAGCATAACCTTAGTTGACTTCGGTAGTGGTATGATTGATAAAGCATTAGAAAAAATTAAATTAGGTAATAATCGTGGGGATATACGTATTGAGTGGCGTAGTAATGTAGACGATAACAATAGGAAAAAATTACGTGATGTTATTAATAGAAAATACATACCCACTTATATAGACGAGGATTTAAGTTTAACACAGACGAGACATATTAACTCGTATAATAGAAATGGTAACGATAAAAAGAAAGATAAAAAATTATGGATAGAAGATTTAATTAAAAAAGGTCAAGGATTTAGGTTAGATGGTATGGCTGGAACTGGAAAATCTACTATAGTTTGTAGTGAAGGAGGTATTATAGATTTATTAAATTTACACGACAAAAAATATTTAATAACGGCTACAACACATAAGGCTAAGGCAAATGAAGCGTTTATTAAAAAGGATTTATCGGTAATAACTTTACATAGTGCGTTAGGTCAGATGGGGTCAATTGTAGAAGATTTATCATTTGTTAAATTTATAGGAGTAGATTACCTACTTATTGATGAGTGTAGTATGGTTACACAGGAGCAATATAGATTATTACATAAAATTAAAGTTAAATATCCTAAATTAAGTATGATTTTAATAGGTGATTATAAACAATTACCAGCGGTAGAGAAAGAATACACGAAATACAACAATATTAATACAAGTAAGATATTAAGATTTTTAACTGATTTTAACGATTTGACACTAAAAGAAAATATGCGTAGTAGTAAAGATGGTGTAGAAATGTTTAACTTATTTAACGACGTATTAGACGGTAATAGTAATGACATCATTGAGCAACAACGAATTAAGCCGTATAAACGGTTAGATGAAAAATTAAACAAAGATTTATTTAAATTACGTGTTCATATAACATTTACAAACGCAGTTAGAACAAGAGTTAATCAGATGATAGTAGCCCAAATTTTACAGATTAGAAAAGATAAAGTAATAAAAGTAGAAAAACACAAAAAATTTAAACGTTATGTAGTAAAACATATATGGGGACAAGACGAACTAACTAAATCATCAAAATACGGAGAGACGCACAATGAATGTAAGTTAATAGCGATTGATAATGATAGTGATAAGAAATTTTACAATAATCAAGATTTTAGAGTAATAAAGTGTAATGTAAAAGATTTAGAAAAATACGTTTTATTAGAGGATATAGTAACAGAAAAACGTATATGGATAAGTCATACTGATATAATTAAACATTTTGATTACTCTTACGCTATTACGGCTCATAGAGCACAAGGTAGCACTATTAGGGAATCATATTCTATATGGGAATACGACAAAATGGATAGTCTGAATTGGAGATATACGGCATTAAGTAGAGCAACAACAAAAAACGATATACAGATAGTTGACACACGAAACAAGCATATGACAATGTGGTTATACGAATTTTTAGCCACTAACCAATTAGACAATTATTGAGTGTCTAATATTTAAAATTATTATCTTTTTATATTATAAAATGAAAAAAAATAGTAATTTACCCCCACCACCACCGACACAACCTGAAACAATTGTTATAGAATGTTCAGCCAGAAATAGTATCAGAACCAGTGACACATTTGACGAATGGGAGGTTAGTATACCCCCTGTAGAAATCCGTCAAGGTGATGAAATAGGCGTTAATCAATCTTTTTTAGAGGCTCGTGGAACAGCAACAGAAATTTTAGAATTTTCGTCTAAAGGGTTAGACCAGAATAACAAACAGCGTATTTATTTTGAGTATTATTGTAGTGATGATGGAACTAACGACAAAAACAAGGGACGTGATTGGCTTTACTTCGGACAAGGAACAGGAACAGGAGCAGACCCTGGATTACACGAAACCGCTAAAACATATAAACCGTGTAAGGCAATCAGATATGATAGACTTTTAGAAGAAAGTTTAGTAACGGCTAACGGTAACGAATTTAAACGCAGTATACAGGGCAAAGAATATCAAAGTGCTTATCCTACGGACTTAGACCCACGAGTAGCAAATGCTTATAGTTTAAATTATAAGGAAGATATTTACGTAGCAGGAATGTTTAATAGTATTAATACAATTAACGAACTTAATACGGTTATAACTCAAAATTATTTAGGACCGTGTAATACACAAGATTTAGACGCTCAAGAAAAATCATTAACTTTTACGGATAGTATAATAAATTTAGACGCTTTGGAATATTGGGAAATGGAGTTACACGCTGGAATAGATAATATAATAGAATTAAAAACGCCTTTTTTAACAGGAAACACTAACTATACATCATCAATACCTGTAGGGACAGTAATGTGGATAAGTTGGATGCCTAAACGTCGTCAAATGTCTGTCTATGAAGGTGCTCCTACTAATGTCAATGCTGATTTAAGTTACGATAATTACGCAGAATACACGGAAATTAGTCATAGAGTCGGTAATTTATGTGGTCATTTTATGGTTAGTCAAAATAATATTAAATCTACTTTTACGGATTCAGGTCATAATAACGCAGGAACTTTAAAACAATTTGGTTATCAGGGAAAAGCCTCTATATCTACCTATTTTACTCGTGTAAATCCTGATGGCTCTACAAATTCTTTTATACCTCGTATTGACTTAGTAGATGGGGTTTATTCTTTAACGGATAATGTTTCTGGTTTAAATAGATTATACGTTAATCCTTGGACTACACAAAGTAAGGAAAATTTATTAAACGTAAACGGAACACCAAAATTATTAATCACAGACCCTTGCCCAGTTAATTTAGTTATGCGTAAGTCACCGTATTATATTGGGAGTGTTAAATTAAATTTAAATCAAGCCTTACCTGATAGATTTGCTTGTATGCCTATTTGTCGTCCTAACCAAGGCACTCAACACCCTACACGTTTTGACGCTACTGAAGACGCTTTATTAGACGAATTATTTCCTAAAGTAGCAAACTCACCAAACGATGATATACCATTATATTTAGGTAACTACCATCCTCAAAATTTAGAGACTCAAGCCTCTGTATACAATTTTAATACGCAAAATTCCAAAAAGCCGTTTAATGCTTTAGGTCAACAAGATACACCTATATGTTACTTAAAAAATTATTATACATTAAATGAATATAAACCAATAGGACAAAACACGGAATATTTTTTAAGAGCAGACTTACTATCGTCTGATACGTCTTTAATTGTAAATGTTTTATTGGAAGATAATCCGTTTAAACGTCTAAAAACGTGTGAGGGTAACATTATATGTTTAAATAGGGGTAATGTTAATGAGGAGTGGATTAGAACAGGTAAAATATTAGGTATTACTGATGAATCGTCTAACCCAAGTAACACCCCTACACGTATTTCTATAGAAATTTTAGCCAGAAATATTAACGAAAATATGAATATTTTTGGAGGTGATAATACGCATCCAACAGAATTCCAACCAAATAACGCAGTAGCCTGGGTTCATCCGACAGGAGCAGATACGTGGTCATATTTTGACCATACTCAAGGTGAAAAGATAGAATGGTGGGACTGGAGAGAAGCAAAGACCTTAAATTTAGAACTTACTCAAAAATACCATATACAACATCCAAGAGGATTACCGATTTTAAAAAATTGTGGTTATTGGGGGACAAATGAACATAATACGGATGGATTTCCATCTACTTATACGGATGATAATTTTTACACAACAGATTTAAAACAAATTTACAATTACGGTTATAGTTACTATTTATATCATAAAAGAACACATTTAGCAACTCCTGGTGTATTTCCGAATCAATTACCAGACAATGATTATGTAGACATTACAAAAGTAGACGGTTTAGAGGCTTTCCAAAATAGTGGTAGAATGTCTCAAAATAAAGGTATTTGGATGTTTCCATTAGTTGATAGTTTAAAAGGTGATAGTGATATAAGTAAAGCGTCTTATGGTGTTGATGAAAATCCTAAACTTACACTACAGGTAAATAATAGTAGTAACTCTCCAAACGCATCAGGCACAATACACAAATTTACAGCCAGGTTTAATCCACACATACCTATTTTTAATATGAATTTTGATTTTGAGATTGATAGAACTAAAATGGATACACAAAAAATTTATGAGCGTAATTTTTATATATGGATACCAGATGTTTATAGCCCAGTAAGTTTAAATAAATGGAGTAATCAAGGTATAAATTTATATTGTGGTTATGTTCCGTTAATAAATGAATTAACATTAGAAACGTCTAAAGACTATCTAACTCCTACTGATTTGTCTAATTTTTGGACAGAAACTTTACACAAATCCTCTAATATAAAAAATTTATATGACGGCGTAGAAATTCCTAATAGTAGAAATAGAGGTATATTACAAAATCCGTTTTTGTTACCTATATACGGTTCTTGGGGAGAATATAATTACCCACATCCATCAGGTTATATGACAAGAGACTATTTTACCTTTCCTATGTGTAACGGATTTGCCTTAGGTAGCGTAATATTTGTAGACGGTCATACGATGGCTTCTGATTGGACTTGGACAGGTATAAATTATTCTACACCTACTCCAAATACCGCACTTACTAACCGTGATGGTTTTACTTATTATATATATCCAAGAAGTAAGCATAATTTAGTTCATTTATGGGGGAGTGATACGGCTTATCCTTTACCGACATACACGGTAGTTAGAAATAACGCCCATTATGATGGAACAATACAAAATTTAACTGCGTCTAAATCATTAGTAACTGAATTTAATTGGTGGATTTTAGATGTTCACGGAGCAAAGACGGCTGTTTCTTTTTATCCAGCCTCTACATCTGGTAAACAAAATAACCCAAATTTATCAAATGATATACCAGGTTCTACATCAAGTGCTATAAATAATACCGATTTATCTTACACAGCCCCAGCAACAAACCAAAAAGGTGTTCCAGCGTATTCAGTTACGCCAGGTGATAAATTTGACTTAGTCACCGCTAATGCTGATTATCCATTTAACGGTCAGGCAGGATTCAGAGAAGACGCAATTTATAGAACTACTGAGCCATATCCGTTACAATATTATAGGGAAGATACTTACGAAAATTATCTTAAATTTAGTCAATATTTAGGATGTGATAATATGACACTTACCTACAATCCTAATTTTAGTGCTTTTGAGTTTCAGTTTTTACACCAGCCGTTTGCTACTACATATCAGGTTAGTGGTGGTCAGGGTCAAGGGGGTGACAACGCCGTAAGAATATTTTCTAATATACCAAGTGAAATTATTAATTGGGAAAAATATAGTGGTATTAATGTTAGAAATTGGGCTACACCTGATATACCAAGAGGAACTTTTACGTATAATGAAATACAATTTAGACCTGAATATTTAGATTTAGCGTATCCTAATGGACTTAATCCTGAGACGGATATGGATTTAGTTGGAAGTCGTTTTATGAATAAATTAGGTTTTACACTAAGTCAATATAACCCCAAAACAGGAACTATAGTTAAAGGCGTAGACGGTATTGGGCTTGACGCCAATAATCCTCATTTATATGTATATGAACCAATCGGAACAACAGGAGCAGATACGGATGTAGCAGACGCTATAATTAATACGTCTTTTAGTGCTGAAGATAATCCTAATTCTGATGCGAGAGGGGGCTTAGGTCAATTAATTTATTATCCATCAAGTGCTGATAATCAATCTAACCAGATAAGACATACTACATCAGGAGCAGGCTCAAGTGTTCCGTCTGGTGTTCGTTATGATTGGTCATACACTTTATACGGTCAAAGAGGAGGTTTAAAGACTAACAATCATAATAAATCTATGGGTTTTCCTAATATTGTTGGGACACCTCAAGTAGAAGACGTGCTTACCTTTCCTTTAACATTAAATCCAGACGGAGAACAACGAACAGGCTACACGATAGAAATAGGGTCAAACCCATTAAGGGCGGTTAATCTACCAATTAAATTAACGGATGGTTACTACTATATTTTATGCCCTGATTTAATAGACGACCCTCAATTTTATATATCAAATAATAACGGTTCTGTTATACCTGCTATTGCTATAGTTAGTAAAACTTATGTTTCAGGAGATTTTTATACAACGTTCCAAAGTCCAATTAGGTTTTATTGTAAAAAAAATCAGATATTAACAAAAATTAAAGTCCAAATTCGTAATTCATCAATGGGAGTGCCGTCTAATTTGGGTGCTAACTCATCCGTTATTTTTAGTATTAATAGATTTAGTCCAACTATACAAAATCCACCGTTAGATATAGGTTCTCAACAAGCCGTAGACTATGCCGTAATGGATAGTCAAAAAGCAATACGCCAAAAAAATCCTACCGCCTTATCAACATTAGGAGATATTAGTCAGTTAGTTAATGATATTTTACGACCAAATGATAATCAAGCAGATTATTTAGGGGCTTTACAACAGCGTATTAATAATTACGACATAGTCAATATGAATCCTGAACAACGTAGAACTTTTTACGCAACACCTGAAGGAGGAGCAATTAGACAAGAAATGGGACACGTATTAGCATTAGGACAAGATATACAAAATCAAGAAAATAACCCACTACAAGACTTAGTAGCCCAACAAAATCAACAAAGTGACCGTTTTTTACACGCTATACGTGAAAGTGCCAGACAAAGTTATGAACAACAATTATCAACAATGAATATTATAGGAGAACAACCTATACCTGATGCTGACGTAGATTCAGGAAATTATATGGTTAGAAATGACGGTATACTAAGTGGAAGTTTTACAAGAGATTTACGTGGTAGAGGTATGGGTGGTATGGTAAGTGTTACAGGTTTTGAGGAGTTAGGTTTTAATACGCAACAATTTGATACACAGGGTCTATTAGAAGAGGATATAGGTAATAAACCTGAGGGTAGTGGAACTCCGAGTATGCTTGACCAACCTCCTCCGTCTACAGCACCACCGAGGTATCCTG
>TARA_R110002072_G_scaffold86774_18_pt1 | contig 10779 bp, 6 predicted proteins | sample TARA_R110002072 | Tara Oceans TARA_R110002072 (sample SAMEA4397118) | marine metagenome | biome: Polar Biome; feature: [SRF] surface water layer (ENVO:00010504); material: water (ENVO:00002006), including particulate matter (ENVO:01000060) such as... | depth 5 m | reverse complement strand
CTCGCGGCCCGCCTCGCCGGAATCGACATGGCTGAAGTCCACGGCATCGCCGGGACGGTAGTGTGGTTCGGGGACATGCAGCGACAACGAGGGCTTGTTCGAACCCTGGCCGGCTGCGCTGTCGGGCCTGTCGGCCATGTGGCGCTCTCCCTTTGCGACGAACGCGGTTGCAAGCAATCTTGCGTGAATGCGTTATAATATTTCAGCAATGCGGCCGGGTCAAGTTGACCGGTTCACACCGCTACGGGCGCCTTGAGCGGCCCGTGCGGCGTGTAGTTGTGAACCGCGAAATCCTCAATGCGATAATCGAAGATGGTCGGCGGCTGCCGCAGCATTTCAAGCCGCGGGCACCCCTGCGGTTCCCGGCCGAGTTGCTCGGCGATCAGTTCCGCGTGGTTGAGATAGAGATGCGTGTCGCCGCCCATCCACACCAATTCGCCCGGCTCGAGCCCGCATTGCTGGGCGAGCATGCGCTGGAGCAGCGCCGCCGACCACAGGTTGAACGGCAGCCCCAGCGCGACGTCGCAGCTGCGCTGGTAGAGCACGCTGTTCAGGCGCCCGTCGGCGACGTGATACTGATAGGTCTTGTGGCAGGGCGGCAGCGCCATCCGGTCGAGCTCGGCCACGTTCCAGCCCTCGAGGATATGCCGCCGGCTGCCCGGATTGTCGCGCAGCGATTCGATCAGCAGCGCGACCTGGTTGATCCCCGGCCCCTTCTCGAAGAGCCCGTCGGGGCGGTAGCGATAGGTCGGCCAGTCGACCCATTGCTTGCCATAGACCGGCCCCAGATCGCCCCAGCGCGCGGCGAATTGCTCGTCCTCGGCGATCCGCCGGACGAAGTCGTCGAGCGCGATCTCCTCGCCGCTTTCTTTCACATAGCGCGCATGCGGCCAGTCGTTCCAGATCTTGACCCCCTGAAGCACCAGCGGGCGGATATTGGTCTCGCCGGTCAGGAACCACAGCAATTCGCGCGTCGCGGTTTTCCAGTAAACGCGCTTGGTGGTGACCAGCGGCATCGCGCCCTCGGCCAGATCGTAGCGCAGCATGGCGCCCATCACCGAACGGGTGCCGATTCCCGTGCGATCGACGCGTTCGCTGCCCTGTTCCCAGATGCGGCGCATAAGATCGAGATATTGCTGTTCGGGATGCACGGCGACAGGGTTCCTGCGGATGAGCGAAAGTGGCTACACTCTAGCCGGGATAATCGGCAAATGCCCGCTTGCACCGCCAACCGTCCACACCTATAGGGCGCGCCTTGCCTCGACCCGCGGGACAGTTTTTCGCGGGGCCGATCCGGTCGGGGAGTAGCTCAGCCTGGTAGAGCACTGTCTTCGGGAGGCAGGGGCCGGAGGTTCGAATCCTCTCTCCCCGACCAACTTGCCCTTTTCGTTGTATATCAACCCCTTAAGAGGGGTATCCCGGTCTGCGTAGGGCAGGTTTGTGGGGCAGGTTTGTGAGGCTTTAGCGTGGCCATCTTTGGCGGCAGCGGGGCGGTCGCAAAATGCGAGCTTGCGGAACCATAAGAGCCAACTCCATCAAAGAAACTGGAATGCCGATCCCACGTCAGCACTCATACTTGTCCCTTATCTTCTGATTGTAGAAGCGGCCTTTCGAGTCTGCATCACATAAGCCATCGTATATATCTTGAGGTACACGACAGAAGTCATAGGGCCCACCGGAGGGGCACCAGAGTTGCATTCGCTTTGATGAGGAATCGTACTCGGCCCGCTTCACTGCGGTAGAATTAAAATGGGGCAATGGTCAAATCTCCTTTAGGCGACATCCAATTGAAGCTTTGCTCATGTGGCTCTCGCAACGATGGCATGAATAGCTGCTTCGAGTGTCCCTGAAGACTGCCCGGCTTCCCCTGCTCGTCTCAGAACTTCTCTCATCGCGAAAGCGGATTTCAGAACGTCTTCCTTTTTAGCGATTGAGAAGGCTTCCCTCACCTCGTCAATAAACCCGTTTAGGTCCGTAATTTCCGCAACTAGGGTCGTCTCAAGCTTCGACCTGAAGCAGGCATACTCATCATGCACGACGTCTGCTGCATCGAAGAGGTCGTCTTCGCTTGCGCCATGGAAACGGAGCAACGAATGATTTGCCGCTTTCCCATCGCCTTTATCGCAATCCCAGATGATATAAGTTGGTATTCCAAGAGCTTGGAAGATTAGCGCAGGCCGGGCTAGATTGTTTTTCCCCCCGACTGGAAGGATCGCGATACCCATCGCTTCCAGATCAAGGCCCATCTTATTGGCTGTCGCCAAAATCGCCGCACGATCACCCTCACCTTCGACTAGTAATGCGAGATCGGCAAAGAAGCCTTCCGCCACCTCCGGGTTGATTATGTGCAGTCGAGCGCGGAAGCCTTCGGTATCATAAGAGCCTCTCTCGACCCCCATTATGTCTTCCTGCCGTTCGACAACGCTCGATAGTTTGGCGCTAGAAAGTCTGCACTCTTTGAAGTCCTGGCCGTCGACTAGGACTCTCTTCGCCAACCTGATATCATCAAACTTATCCGTCGAGACAAAGAGCGGCGAATGGGATGCGAACACGACTTGAATCTGGTTGGCTACATTAGGCAGCCCTGTTTGGCTTAGCCGTCGGAGAACAGATGCGAAGTGCCGCTGCTTTGAGGGGTGCTGATACAGCTCTGGCTCTTCGATCGCCAAAATCAGGCCTGGGGTTTGTTCGAGAGGCTGGGCTTCGTCCTCCGCGCCCTCCTCAACATCTTCTTTCGCATTGGCGATAGCGATGGCGAGGTGCTGTAGGAGGGTAAGGATCAACGCTCGTTGGAGGCCATGCCCTTTCCTATCCACCGGGCCCTCAAAGCCGTCGTCGTCAAGTAGAACATCTGCTGTAGGGAGCGGAATGATGAAATCTTGGGCTGGCTGCCATTCGAGTCCGACAGCAGCGTCTCGATAGAAAACTTTCAATGTCTCCGAAAGCTGTCCTGAAAGGTCCGCAAGCTCCGCGAGGTTCTCCGGGCTTGTTAAATCTTTATATTCGGCTGATGACTTTTGCTGCCATGCGCGAATATCATCCCGTTGCTGGACCACACTTCTCACAAGCAGCTCGATTAGTTGTGCTACCACTGTCCCTTTAGAATCTTTGGCATCCGTCGTGACGTCCCGCACAGCCTCGATAAAGACCAAGTGGCTCGCGCGATTAAGCGCACCTTTGGCTACGTTTGTGAAACCAAAGAACTGCCCCTCGTCCCTCATAGGAGTACAGCTATCTGGATGAGCTGCTTCCCATTCGTCTATTGCCTCTATAACCGCAGGCAGAGAGTTAACTTGGGGAAGGTCTGCATAGATTCCGCCTTGGTCTCTAAGCGCATTGTATGCCTGCCGTTTGGCAACCGCACCATCAGCCTCATGCACAGTCTGAAAGCCATCATGCTTAAGGGCGACCCCGTAGTATCTTCCAGAGTTCCTTACTCCAGTTTCGAAGACACGAACGACGGTCATCTCGTTATCATGTATCCGAGATGCGAAGGCATCATTCTCCTGCTCAGAAAATGATTCAAACGTAACGCCGATTTCAATTGGATCAGCGAAGTTTCGACCAAAAAAGTCATCAGGTTCGACTTGAGTTTTCTGTCCATAGAACAGGCTCAAAGCATGGAGCATCGTAGACTTGCCTGCTCCATTTGGCCCGAGAATAGCCGTCAAGTCTCCCATCTCAAGACTCTCAGCGCGGACGGACCGGAAGTTCCGGACAGAGAGCCTCTTAATTCGCAATGTCTTCCCCTCGTTTGCGAGAAAGCTCTAACACAATGGGGGCCAAAGAAAAAAGCAGGGCAGGAAGGATTTAAACCGAATTATGTAAATTGAGCCTTTGAATTAGGTTTTTCACTGACGAGGCATGCCACATACCGCCCCTCGCGGTCCTCATGTGCCTTTCGTTCAGTTCCTTAGCGATAGCCGCAAGACTGATCGTCCCATCCCCCCGGATCGCCTTCACCGTTTCCCGCAGTCCCTCAGCAAACCTGTCAGCATTGCTCTGGATCGCCTTAACAGACGCGCGGTTGCCCTTCCCTGCCCTGCGGAGCGGCTCAGCCCCTTTCGGGTTGCCCAGCTTCACGCCACGCGCCTTGGCCGCTGCAAGAGCCGCCTTGGTACGCTCCGAGATCCGCTCCCGTTCGTCCTCATTAATCACTGCCAAAAGGCCTATGGTCAGGCGATTGACGTCGGGATTGTCAGCGCAGGTGAAATCCACGCCGCTGTTGCGAAGCTGTAGGGTAAAGGCAGCATCGCGGCTCAGCCTGTCGAGCTTAGCCACCACCAGCTTGGCACCTGTCAGCCGTGCATGCTCCAGTGCAGCATCCAGCTCCGGCCTGTCGTTCCGCTTGCCGCTCTCCACTTCCGTGAACTCCGCAACGATCTCCCAGCCCCGGGCATCACACACGGCGCGGACAGAGGCCCGTTGAGCTTCAAGTCCTAGGCCAGAGCGGCCCTGCTTGTCAGTGGAAACCCGGTAATAAGCGACGACGCGGCACATAGTGAAAGCTCCATACAAACTGATCTAACGGTCGTTAGGCCATTTTGTAAGCGCGCTGATGTAGCGGTGTCGAGTGGCTCAGATGCAACTCACCGCGCAAACGACTCGTCTGGACTCAGAGCCTTCCGCCTTGTGGAATGCTCATCCTCGCAGCCATTTGGCAGCATGCCAGCGGGTCGCCTTCCAATGGACGAGAGGGACACATGGGCTTGCAATGGAGAACCGAACCGGACGCGAGGGTGGTAAGGACGAGCGGGGAAGGCGCACGCGCGCCTCGCTTTGGCTGCTCGATAGCAATCCGCCGGACACTCTGCCCCGATAAATGTTCCGGGTATCGCCTCTGGAGTACCGAAGGAGCCTTTGCTCGGCTCCGCAGCTTTCCTACGACGATTCCTTTCCGCCTCATCCCTCCCCCAAGGGGGGACGGGGCGTCTGTCGCTATCATTGAAGGGCGTTCGGATTTTTGCGCCAAATCCATCCGCCTCAGCAGCGCTTGGGCGCGGCAAGCGGAGTAAGGCCGCGATGGATCATCTGGAGCTGATAACGGACGAACTGTTGCAACCTGTCGACGGAGGCACGGTTGGCGTAGCTCGCGAACTGGTCGCGACGCTCTTGTGGTAGGAGGTCCGCAAAGCGGGCCATTTCAAACTGTTTCATGGTGGTCCTCTGGGATCGGAAGGGGAAGCGGCGCGGTGTTCGCGGTGATAGCGTCAATGCGCTCGATGCTTTCCCGAAGGTGGTTCTGGCGAATGCGGGACCTTCTCGAAGAAGCCCTTACGCACGGGCGGCAGTTCGATTGTCTGCCATCGCGCGTTCCTTTGCGGAGCCCGTAGGCCGAAAGAGGCAGTAGGGTCTCACACAGGAAGCAGAAGCGGTGCCCCGGCGGAACGGGGACAGGTGGTTTCTTGTACATGGCCTCCTCACAACAGCGTTGCGCTGCTTTTTCTGGGAGTGGTCTGAACAAGGGCATTATCGACCGGGAGGACCGCCCTTCATGTGAAAAGGCGGTCCCCACGGTATCATTTTGAAGCCCTATGGAATCTTCAGGAAGCTGCTCGAGACCTGCAGCGCACCTTCCAGAGCGGACAGCTGGTGCAAGAGCAGGCGTCGACCTGCTGCCTCCAGCCGCCCGGATCGGCAGGATCGTAGATGCAATCTCGGCACTTCTCATCGATGGGAGCGCGAAGCGATTGGCGCGTCTGGGTTAGGGTAGCCATCGATCTAATCTCCTCTCGATAGGCCGTAGTCAGATTTCCAGTTCCGCTCGGTCATAGGACCGGACTGCGCAGGCGCAGGGCTCGCTTTGGGTTCGGCAGGAAGAACGGCGGGCGGTTCGCCCGCACTCTCCTCCTTTGCCGGTGCGCGACCGGGGGCATCTATTCGTGCCCCCACGTCCACCCGCTTCATCCCCGGCGCGATCTCGATGGAGAACTGCCGGTGGCGCTGGTTGTAGTCGGGGGAACCGGGGCGGTTCATGTCCACCAAGGGACCGGACGTTAGGTCACGATACCCGGCGCGGTGAACCCGGCATGGACGGCGTGGCATTAGACCACGTCTCGCGTCATGCGAGCGCGGGCTTCCGCTTGCTGGTTTATCCGGCGTTCCGAATTAATCTGCGCAGCACGGCGCTCGACCTCTGCCGCCTCCCAGCGTTGCTGGTCGATCTTCTGCAGCATGCGAGCGGACTCCTCGCGGGCTTTCGCTAGGTCGCGCTGGGCTTGAATGCCCATGCCTCCGTCCGCCTGGACGAACTGAGCGCGTTCGTGCTGCAGTTCCTGTATCCGGGTCTGCACCCCATGCCGCCGCGCGCCCGTAACGCGATAGACAGGAGAGGGGGTCGGCTCGCCAGTCTGGGGATCGATCACGGTTTCAAAACGAGTGATCTCGGCCAGCAAGTCCGCTTCGCGGTCGATAGCTCGATCAAGGTCATAGACCCGCCGGGCAATGGTTACCTGCTCTTTGTGGAACGGAAGGGCGTCCTCGCCCAGCCCCGTCAGGAACCGATTATCCTTCACGCTCTGCCGCATAGCCTGTCGCACAAGGCGCGTTTCCGCCTCCTCGCGAGCCTTCCCATGCAAGCCATGAAGCTTCTCGACAATCGGATCACGCTGCTCAGGAGCTAGCGTTTCCAAGGTGGGAGGAGACACGCGGCGATCAGGGCTCTTGTCGACTACGTTACTGGGCACGTCCCGGTACGGGTCCATGCTGTCGACGCGGTCCAGATATGGCTGCAGCGAGGTGGAGGGTTGTTCGGTTTCGTTCGGGTTTCCCGCAGGCGCGGGGGATTGGTGGTCGGCCATGATAGCTGACCTCCTTGTTCCAAGAGGGGTGGGAATGGTGGATGGCCCGTGACGTGGGCCGTGCGGGAGATGTTCTGATCTCCGAGGATGCGGAGCAATTAGGAGACTAGGAGGAGGGAGATCGGCAGCCTTATCTGTCAGTGGACCGGCTTGGCCCCCGCAGGAGGACCGACGGCGCTCCTAAAGGTACTCTTACAGGCTATCCCACCCCCGAAGGTGCGGACTAATCGTCGCCCCGCCCTGCAAACCCAGCTCCGCACCATCGAGATCGAGGGTAAGCCTTGGTTCTGCGGCGTCGACGCTCTGCAGTGCCTTGGCCTGAAAGTACGCAAGGAACTCGGCACCATTACGTCAAGCTGGGGCATGACGAACTGACCAAAGTGGATCAGGCACACTTTGGGATGAAGCCGGGCAAAAAGGCCGTCGCCGTCTCCGAGAGCGGCCTCTCCCACCTCATTATGCGAGCCGACGGGGACAAGGCGAAGCTTCCGCGATTAGGCCGTGAGGGGAGTCTAGGGGCGCGGGAGCCTTGCTTCGGGATAGTCCACTAGCGCCACGATCTCAGCGAGCCGCGCCATCGCCGCTTGTGTTCCATAGACGCCGAAGGTGATCCCTTTCTTCTCATGGCCCACCAGCTGTGCGACTTCGTTTTCGGGCACCTGAGCTAGCTCCAGCTGTCCGACGAAGTTCTTTCGGAAGGAGTGGAAGACCTTCGTCCTGCTATCGAAGCCCAGACGAAGTTTGTGGCGGGAGAAAAGCTTGCCTGCATCGCCGCTGGGCTGGCTCCCCGGCCCCTCTGGCACGAACGCAGGCCAGACCCGTTCAGTGCTTTCCTTCCCCTTTCGCCGTTCGGTAAGCCACGACAGCTTCGGGTGGATCGGCACGTGACGTACACCGGCTTCCGTTTTAGCGGCGGTGATGTCGAAGAACGGGACGCCATCCTTCTCTTGGAGCTGCCCCCATTCTAGTGAGGTGATCTCGCCTAGCCGCATGCCGGTGTATAAGGCTACAAGCATGACTTCCGCTAGTTCTCCGCGCTTCGGGCCAGGGTTGAACAGCGTATCAAGCTCCTCTGTCGTCCATGACACGTAGCTGTGCTTGTTCCGCTTGTCCTTCAGCGCCTCTCGGTGCCCTTTGAAGGGATTACGGCCCTCGCAATGCCCCCTCTCCTCTGCCCACCGCCAGAACGCGTCCAAGGTGGCAACGTGTCGGTTTACCGTGGCGACCGAAAGGCCCTTCGGATGATCCCCGAACTGCCGCTGGATCGCACGCCAATCTAAGCGATCCTGTTCGCTCCTTGCCTTACCGGTGCGTGCCCAGTTCGGGTCCAACCGGCGCAAGGCGTCCACGAACTCAGAACCCTTCGCTCGACTAATGGTCCTGATCGGCTTCTCGTTAATGAAGCTGGAGAACAGGTCGAAGGTCGCCCGCTTTTGCTGTCCGGTGTTCGTTTCCTTCAAGCCGGGCTTGCGTTCCCATTGCGCCAGATAATCGCAAGACAGCTCGTAGAAGCTCGGCTCCAGTTCGGGACGGCGGCGGACCTCCCTCCCCTCTCGTTCTGCCTTAGCGTCCTGCAGAGCCCAGACCTTGCCCTGCTGCTCCGCCGACAGCTCCGCGCGTCCGACCTGATCGGCCATCCTCTCCAGCTCCAGCTCAAGTCCGGCTGTCACCTCGTCGAAGGAATGGGGGTCTCCGTGAACCGTCAGCTCCTCGCGCTCCGCGATCTGCCTAAAGGTATCGTACACCTGTTGGAGGGAAGCGGACGTGCCGCCCGCTCGCGTGGCCCAATCCGCGCGCAAGGACAGCTCCCACGCATCCGCTTCTAGCTTCGCTGCGCGTCGATCACTTGCAGTGAGCGTGAGGTACAAGTGGGAGCGGCCCTCATATCGCTCCTGCATCGCTGCCGGAATACGGACGCGCGCTTCGAACTTGTGATGCCGCTGTTTCAGTGTCGCCATATGGCCCCCGCTGGTGCCCTGTGGGGCAGGTTTGTGGGGCAGGTTTGTAGGGCGGAACGTGTTGTTTTACAAGGGAACCGAGGAGTTCTGCGGGGTTGGGACCCCTATGTCTCCGCCTCCTCTCTCCCCGACCATTTACCCTTTTATCGTGTAAAAGCGGCCCATTGGGGCCCTTCCCGCCCCTGTGGGCGGGCTCGTATGGCAGCTTCCGTTGACGTCGGAGGTGGTACCGGGCCAGAGAGCGTTTCCGTTTCATGCGCTGGAAGGTCTAGCGGATGCGTATAACGTCCGCAGCATATCTCGCCATTCGCGGAAAGTCGGTGCTAGCCTCGGCACCGAAGGAGATGACCAGAATGATCCGATCCGTGACGCTGCTGGCAGCGAGCATCTTTGCCCTGCAGACTTCGCCCATCCTGGCACAGCAGCGCCCCGAACCTTCGGGCCAGCCACAACCCCAGACGCAGGCGGACGCAGCGGCCGCGCCGATGTCGGGTGCCGCCATCGGCAGCGCGCGCAGCGGACCGGAGCGGCGGTTCACCGGAGCCGACCTGTTCGATCTGGCGATCGCTTCGGATCCGCAGATCAGCCCCGACGGACGCTTTATCGCCTATGTCCGCCGCTCTAACGACATCATGTCGGACCGGGCAGTGAGTTCGATCTGGCTGATCGATACTCGCACCGGGACCGAAGTTCCGCTGGCTGGACGCGGCGGCGATGCCTTCAACCCGCGCTGGTCACCGAGCGGCGACCGCCTTGCCTTCGTGTCCACCGAGGGTGGCGGCCCGCAACTCTGGGTCCGCTGGATGGACGGGGGCGAGATGGTCCGCCTGACCGGCCTTCCGACCAGCCCTTCCAGCATGGCCTGGTCGCCCGACGGGCGCTCGATCGCCTACAGCATGCTGGTGAAAGACGAAGCTCCCGCGCTCGGCTCGGCACCATCGCGCAAGCCCGAGGGCGCCGAATGGGCGGAGCCGCTCGAAATCCGCGATCTGCTCACCTATCGCGCCGACGGCCAGGGCTACATCGAGCCGGGGTTCGAGAAGATATTCCTCGCCCCCGCCACCGGCGGAGCGCCGCGCCAGCTCACCTATGGCCGTTACCATGATGGCGGTCCGCTGAGCTGGTCGCCCGACGGATCGACGCTCTATTTCAGCGCCAACCGCCGCACCGATTGGGAAAGCGATCCGGTCGAAAGCGAGGTCTACGCGCTCGAGGTGGCAAGCGGCGGTCTGACCCAGCTCACCGACCGCGACGGGCCGGACGGACAACCCGTCGCTTCGCCCGACGGTCGGCTGATCGCCTATCTCGGCTTCGACGATGCGCGCCGTGCTTACGAGAATGACGATCTCTATGTCATGGACAGCGACGGTTCGAACGTCCGCAACCTCACCGACGGCTGGGACTACAGCCCGTCGGGGATCGTGTGGGACGCGGACGGACGCGGGCTCTACGCGCAATACGACATCGGCGGCGAGACCCGCGTCGCCCGGATCGCTCTGGACGGGGGCGTACGCGACGTGGTCGAAGGGCTCTCGGGCGGCGGCCTCGACCGACCCTATACCGGAGGCAGCTTTTCGGTCTCGGACGACGACGCCATCGCCTTTACGGGAGGCACCGCGACCCGCCCGGCCGAGGTGCAGGTTGCGAGTGGCGGGGAAACGCGGATGCTGACCGACCTCAATCGTTCGCTGCGCAGCGTGAAAGCACTGGGCGAAGTGCGCCGCATCGCCACCCCGTCGAGCCACGATGGCCTGGAGATCGAAGGCTGGCTGACCTTGCCGCCGGGATACGGCGAGGGCCAGCGCGTGCCGCTGATCCTGGAGATCCATGGCGGACCCTTCGCCGCCTACGGCCCGCATTTCGCGACTGACAACCAGCTCTACGGCGCTGCGGGCTATGCGGTGCTCTCGGCCAATCCGCGCGGATCCACCAGCTATGGCGAGGATTTCGCCAATCAGATCGACAAGGCCTATCCGGGCAACGACTATCTCGACCTGATGAGCATCGTCGACCGCGCCGTC
>TARA_R110002072_G_scaffold32247_1_pt1 | contig 10787 bp, 9 predicted proteins | sample TARA_R110002072 | Tara Oceans TARA_R110002072 (sample SAMEA4397118) | marine metagenome | biome: Polar Biome; feature: [SRF] surface water layer (ENVO:00010504); material: water (ENVO:00002006), including particulate matter (ENVO:01000060) such as... | depth 5 m | reverse complement strand
ATCAAAAGCAGATGGTAATAATTTTGGAATAAATTTCACAACTAAAGGCAATAGTAAGGCGCCACCAGGAAGTAAAAATATAGCAAGACTTGGTATGGATTTGAAAATATCAAGTAGCTGTTCTTGTACTTTTTTTTGTTCGTCTTTATTCAAATCTCTAACAGTTGATTGTGAGAGTAAAACCATCAGCTCTTTACTGTCTTTCAACTCTTGGTATAAACGTTTGCTGTTTCTAGTAATAAGTTTATTAACCATTTTGCTAGAGTTGTTATAAAAACTTTGTACTAGATTTTTAGAACTTAAAAGTGCAATATTATCTTTGTTGACTGTGTAAAAATGATTGACAGCCTTTATAGATTGATGAATTTTAGAAATATTCAGTTCTAAATCTTGACCAAGCTTTTCTAAAAAATGTTGTTCTTCAACATCAATCATCTGGTCGCTCCATGTGGCCATACAAGCTAAATCTAAAATATAGTATTTCTCAAGTTCTGTATTTACATTTTTAATAGCCTTTTTGTAGTTTAAATTTGTGTTTTCTTGATAACGTAAAGACGATTCAAAAAGTTTGATTAAACTATCGTCGTACTGGTTTTTTGTTTCTTTTGAATTTAAAACATTTATAGAAATTGAAACAATTGATGCTTCCATATTCTTTAAATATTCTGTGGATATTTCAAGATTTTCTAGGTAGGTCTTGTAAGCCAGAACATCAACAAACAATAGCGCATTGATAATAAAATAATTGAAGTTTTTGGTAAGTACATTGGCATCTATCTGGATGCGCTTATGTATTATTTGTTCCAGTTGTTCACTCGATTTTTTTTCACCTAATAAATCTCGAAAAAAAGAGGTTTTAATCGGGTCAATATCTGTGTAAAAAGGAATAACACTTTCAATAAACGAGATATCGCTATTTGAGTTAGCATGTGTGTAATATAATGCTAAGCATAAATTGGTTTTACAAAGTTCGCCTTCTGTAAGGTCTTTTTTTGGAATAACCTGCGTAACAACGTCTAAATTACTTCCATATATAAATCCACAAGATCTTAAAGCATCATAAAAAGATGCTTTGTCATACTTTAAAAAAAGATCGTTTTCACGTGTCTCCTTAAGTAACTTCTTAATCCAGCCAGCGGATGATGGGTTCATAATTCAATTATCAAAATAGAATGTAAAAGTAAACTTTTAGATGAATATGTGATTAACAAAATTTTAATTAAAATCTACTAATATGTTAATCAACAAAAACTGCTTCTAAGGCTTCTCCAAATACTTCCATATCAACACCTGATCGATTTGTTAGAACAGAAATAACAACACCTTCTTTCGGATAAATTAATAGTATGGTAGATGAGCCAACGCCACCACCAGTATGATAGTATTTGTGTGTGTTGTTTTTTGTGCATTCAACGGAAAAACCAATGCCATAACCAGTAATTTTTCCAGATTTTAATTTTTGTGACGTTATCATTTCTGATAAGGCTTCTTTTGAAACTATTATAGGTGAAATTATTTCTTCTCCAAACTTGATTAAGTCTTCAGAAGTTGATAGAAAACCACCGCCAGCAACTTTATATTCATTAGCAACAGGGGTTGAAAGTACGCGTTTTTTTTTGTAGAAATTAGTTGTATTCGGAACGTTTATTTCAGAATCATCTAACATGGTGTTGGTCATTCCTAAAGGTTTAAAAACAGAATTTTTCACCAAATCGTTAAAATTTATTTTTGAAGTCTTTTGCATAATTTCACTTAACAAAACATAGCCGAACGTGTTATAAGAGAATTGTGTTGAAGGCTCAAATAAAAGCGAATCGTTTTTAAATAATTCTAAACCTTTCGTGATTGACATCTTTTTATTTAAAGTAAATTCATTGTCTTTGTAATGCCTTATTCCAGCACGGTGTCCGCCTAATTCTTTAACTGTGAAGTCGTATGCTTTTTTAGGGAAATTGGGTAGATAAGTATAAATGCTTTCATTCAAATTAATAAGCTTATCATCTATCAATTTAGCAAGCGTCAACGCAGTGATTGATTTTGAAATGCTAGCAATTCTAAAAAGTGTTTTGTTTGGTTCAACTTTGATTTTAGGTTTTCTCTTAGTATAACCAAATCCTTCAGACCATATTAATGCTTCTTTTTTTGAAACAGAAATAGACATTCCTGGAATACCTTGTTGACGAAGAAACTTTTTAGCTAGTTTTTTTGCTGCTCTAATTTTATAGTCGCCAGAGGTTTCAGTATTCAGATTAAATCCAACGGAAGTAAATAGTATTATTAAAGAAGCTAAAATATGTTTCACGGATATATTAAATATGTTTTACGAGTTTCTTTGAAGCGTTCTAATCCATCTTTCCAAGTTGCTTTAATGTCTTCTTCACTTAATCCCGCTTCAATTTGTTGTTGTAATTTTTTAGTTCCTGCTAGTTTTATGAAAAACGCGTTAAAGAATTCTGATTTGTTTTCAGTGTTATTATAAGCTTCAATAAGCCATTTTAAGTTTATAGTATTAATGGTCTCAACTTTTGTTAAATCCTTGCCATAACAAATTTTATTTTGATGCTTCGGATATTTTGAGCCTTCGTTAGGTTGTGGTATAAATTCAAAGTCAAAGGAGTCTTTGTTCAAAAAGGGACTTCCAAAAATCTGAAATTGCATTTCCGTACCTCTTCCAACACTTACATTAGTACCTTCAAAAAAGCATAAACTGGGGTATAAGTTAATGGCTTTGTCATTTGGTAAGTTCGGACTTGGTTTTATGGGTAAACTATAATTCAAATTATGACTGTAATTTTTAATAGGAATCACTTTCAAATCACATTGTGTACCATTTGCTAACCATTTTTCACCATTAATCATTTTAGCATATTCACCAATGGTCATGCCGTAAGCCACAGGAATAGGATGCATGCCTACAAAACTTTTGTGTTCCATTTCTAAAATGGGGCCATCAATATAATGTCCGTTTGGGTTAGGTCTATCAAGAATAATTAAGGGAATATTTGCTTCAGCGCAAGCTTCCATAACATAATGCAAAGTTGATATGTATGTATAAAAACGGACTCCAACATCTTGTAAATCAAAAAGCATAATATCTATTTTAGAAACACCTTTTGAGATATCACTTTCGTATTTTTTAGTTTCTTTTATTTGCTCTAGTTTAGGTTTTTTGTTTGCACTATAAAGCGATATAATTGGGACTCCAGTTTTTGCGTCTATGCCATCTTTTATGCGTTCACCGGCGTCAGCTTTACCTCGAAAACCATGTTCAGGGGCAAACACTGTATTCACATCTATATTTAATGATAGTAATGAATCTACTAGATGGGTGTAACTTCTGCTATCCGTATTCAAATCTTTATCAATAAAAACAACACTCGACTGATTAGCCACAATCCCAATGCGTTTACCTTTCAATAAAGGCAAATAGATGTCAGTTTGATTTGAACCAACCACTATAGAACTATCTATCTGAATTTGTTCAAGACTCTCGCCTTTCGCATTTGTGTTGTTTTTCACTTTAGAAGCGCAAGAAATCATTACTAAAACAAATAATAAAACTGTATTTTTGAAAACATTAAACCGCATAGTAAATTTTGAATTACGAGTTTTTTATAGCTAAACGCATTATTGGTAGTAAAGCGTATAAAAGTAGTATATCGGCACCAATAATAAAAATTGGTATCGCTGCAATTGCTATTGGCATTGTGGTGATGATGATAGCTATTGCAACGGGTATTGGTTTGCAACAAAAAATACGCGACAAAGTGGTGGCGTTTAATGGGCATGTTACCATCACAAATTACGATAATAATAACTCCCAAGAAAGTGTTTTTCCCATATCTAAGAATCAAGATTTCTATCCAGATTTTAAGTCGGTAGAAGGCGTTAGTCATGTACAAGGTGTCGCTTCAAAATTTGGAGTTATTCGTACCGAAACAGATTTTGAAGGTGTGTATTTAAAAGGTGTAGGTGCTGATTATAACTGGGATTATTTTAAAGAATTTCTAATAGAAGGCAAGCTACCAGATTACACACAAAAACGAAATGAAGATGTTTTAGTCTCAAAATATCTAGCCAACCGATTAAACTTTAAAGTAGGCGACAACTTTCAAATGGTGTTTGCAAAAGACGATCCAGAAAAGCTTCCTAATATCATTACGTACAACGTAGTTGGAATCTATAATTCAGGATTTCAAGATTTAGATGCACAATATCTTATAGGCGATATTCGCCACTTACAACGCATCAATAGATGGGAAAAAGATCAAGTTGGTAATTTTGAAGTCTTCATTGATGATTATGATGAGTTAGACGAAAAAGCAGCAGAAATTCATCAAAATATTTCCTCGTTATTAGACTCACAATCTATTACAGATCGTTACTATTCTGTATTCGAATGGATTAAAATTTTTGATAAAAATATTTATGGCATTATTGGTATTATGATACTCGTAGCAGGTATTAACATGATAACCGCACTACTCGTTTTAATACTAGAACGCACCAGAATGATAGGTGTTTTAAAAACACTAGGAAGCAGTAATTGGAGCATCCGTAAGCTCTTTTTGTACAATGCTTCATACCTCATTCTATTGGGCTTATTTTGGGGTAATATTTTAGGGTTAGGCCTATTATTTGCACAAAAGTATTTCAAACTTTTTCCGTTAGATCCAACGGTGTATTACGTAACAGAAGCACCCGTTTTTATCAGTTTCGGGTATATCTTAGCCTTAAATGTGGGCACACTAATTTTGTGTTTACTCATGCTCCTAATGCCTTCGTATATCATCACAAAAATATCGCCAGTAAAAGCCATACGTTTCGATTAATTAATTTTTTGGGCGCCTGCCTGCCGGCAGGCAGGTTACCATAAGGGTCGGGCTTTCCGTTACAAGTCCTCGATCGCACCTCACTGTGGGCTTTCCACTACAATCCCTAACCACATATTAACTAACATTTAGCATAAACCAATTAGCTTTTTAGTATTTTTGAAACATCACAAAAAAGACTATGGACTACGCTGAAAATATACTAGAAACCATTGGTAATACACCTATGGTGAAACTTAATACGTTAACAAAAGATTTGCCTTGTCTAGTATTAGCAAAATACGAGACTTTTAATCCAGGGAATTCTACAAAAGATAGAATGGCCGTTAAAATGATTGAAGATGCCGAGGCCAATGGTAGTTTGAAACCAGGCGGAACTATAATAGAAGGAACCTCAGGTAATACGGGTATGGGTTTAGCCTTAGCAGCTATTGTAAAAGGTTATAAAATGATTTGTGTTATCAGCGATAAGCAAAGCAAAGAAAAAATGGATATTCTGCGTGCCGTAGGCAGTAAAGTCGTTGTTTGCCCAACAAATGTAGAGCCAGAAGACCCTAAATCCTATTATTCAACGTCAAAAAGACTTGCGGAGGAAACTCCCAACTCTTGGTACGTAAATCAATATGACAATCCAAGTAACGCACTCGCACATTACGAAAGTACCGGACCAGAAATTTGGAAGCAAACCGATGGTAAAATAACGCACTTTGTTGTAGGTGTAGGTACTGGCGGAACTATTTCCGGCGTTGGGAAATATTTAAAAGAGCAAAACCCAAACGTTAAAATTTGGGGTATAGATACCTATGGTTCCGTATTTAAAAAATATCATGAAACTGGTGAATTTGACGAAAATGAAATTTATCCATACATCACCGAAGGTATAGGCGAAGATATTCTGCCAAAAAATGTAGACTTTAGTATTATTGATGGTTTTACAAAAGTGACCGATAAAGATGCAGCCATTTACACACAAAGATTAGCAAAAGAAGAAGGTATGTTTCTTGGTAATTCTGCAGGGGCTGCAATAAAAGGAATTCTTCAATTAAAAGAACATTTTAAAAAGGACGATGTAGTGGTGGTGCTTTTTCATGACCATGGAAGTCGTTATGTAGGTAAAATGTTTAATGACGAGTGGATGCGTGAGCGCGGGTTTATTGAAGATGAAATCACTTCAGCAGCAGACCTTGTTGCAAATAACTCTGAGAAACCATTAGTTACTGTAAAAACAGAAGAATTAGTGTCGCATGCTATTGAGCGCATGAAAGCTCACAAAATATCTCAAATACCTGTTGAAGATTCAAGCGGATTTGTTGGTGCTATTGACGAAGCCGATTTGTTAAGAAAGTATATAGAAAACAAGGATATTTCAGATTTGCCTATAAAAGAGGTCATGCATAAACCATTCCCAATAGTAGATAAAAATACACCTATCGAAACCATATCAAAGTTATTTGATAAAGAAAATAATGCTGTATTGGTTAAACTGGAAGAGGGTAAATACCAAATTATTACGAAGTATGATATTATAAGTGCACTCTAAAAAATTTATGAAACTACTTTAAAATAATACTATCAATTTCAAGATTAAAAGCTTCGGCTTTCTTGTTTCCAATTAAAAAAGCAATCATGTCCATGTGTTCTCCAGAGTAATTAGCGGCATCTAGTTTTCTGCCACGAAATGAAGGATACATGCTGTTAAATGGAATTTCTATGGTTTCCCATTCTTTAGAGGTTTCAAATGAAGTGACATAAGAGTAATAGTCTGAATCGTTTTCTTTAATCCTGAATTGATAGGTTTTACCGTCACCTTTTAGTTTAATGCAAACTTTAGTATAGTTACTCACTTTTTTGGTGTCAAATCCATATTGCACCATTGAAAAACCACCATTGTTTTCTAATGACACATCTCCAGAAAACACCCCATTTCCAGTATCGTTAATTTTAAAATTTCCATTAGATCGTCCTCCCATAACTACATCGTCAACAATACGCCAGTTGGAAATATCGCTTTTAGAATCAAAATTAAATAGGTTCATAGGTGTTGGTAGTATTAAAAATAGCGATAGAAAAAGAGGTTTCATTAAATCTTATATTAAAAAAAATTAACACAACTGTTAAATATTATAAAAACAAATTGTTAGATTTTAAATCAGTGCTTTGTTGTTTGCTGGTTTTTTATAATTTGATATACAACATTAGAAAGATTGTCATCATCTTTTTTATGCTCAATAAGATGAAATCCATTTTTTTCTAAAAGCTTTTTTGAATTTTCATTTTGAATATGAGTAAATGCCTCAATCTTATTTATTTTTAATTCGATGAACCCAAAACTCACCACCCTTTTCAGAGCTTCGCTCATAATACCTTTTCTTTGAAATGTTGGATTTAAATCGTAACCAACTTCAGCTGTTTTGTAGTCTTCGGAAAAATTCCATAAGCAAATGGTTCCTATAATTTTGGTGTTGTTATTTAGTGTTATGCCCCACGAAATAGATTTATTATTTTCAAAATCTGTATTTAGTTTTTTAATGTGTTTAATGGCATCAGATATATTTTTTGTCTTTCTGTCTTCAGGCCTATCAATAAATTTATTTATGGTTTTATCAGAACGTAAGAATAAAATAACATCGCTATCAGTTACTTCTATCTTTCTTAGAGTAAGCCTTTCTGTCTTAATTTCTGGAAAAGTTTGAATGTCCATTTATTTCGTCTTTTCACTTAAATTTTCCACTAGTAACTCTTAACCCATTAAAGGATTTATAAAGTAAAAATATTATAATATGTGGAAATTACCGAATAATACCAGCACAACTTATACGAGCTCCGGCAGCTCCAGAAGGTTGCGATGTTAAATCGTCAACACCAGCGTGAACAATAACGCCTTTTCCAAGTATGTTTTTAGTGTCGTCTCCACAGCCAATACACCATTCGTTTGTAGTGAATGAAATGGTCCCATTACCATTTTCATCAGCAGTAAAATTACCTATATCACCTTTATGATAACCCGTTTCTGCACCCCATTTACCATGTGGTTTTGCCGTTGGGTTCCAATGGCCACCTGCAGATTTCCCATCAGCAGAGGAACAATCAGAAGAATCGTGAATATGAATGGCATGTTGCCCAGGAGTTAAACCGCTAATAATAGCAGTCATACTAACTTCTCCATCTACTTCTTTAAAAACCACGTTGCCGCTAACATTACTTTCACTTTTGGCACTTAATGTAATTTTTACTTTTTTAGGTGCTACAACTGCAGTTTCTGTAGTATCAGATTCAATAGTTTTAGGCGCTTTCTTTTCATTTTTACATGCTGTAAAACTTATAGCTAAGGCGATTAATATGAAGCTTAATTTTTTCATTTTTATAGGATTTTATTTATCGGAAAGTTAAGGCATAATTAAACAAATTGCAAGTTATAGCTATGACATATATCATATTTTCTTGTACACTATTATATTAATTTTGAAATATAAAAGTTAGGTATGTTAAAATCATTAGTCAATAAATACAATATTGCAGGACCTCGATATACGAGTTATCCAACGGTTCCGTATTGGAATCAAGAGTCTTTTTCTTTAAAAAAATGGAAGTCATCCTTAATACAATCTTTTAAAGAAAGCAATTCAAAAGAAGGGATTAGTATATATATCCATTTACCATTTTGTGAAAGTCTTTGTACATTTTGTGGATGTAACAAGCGGATTACCAAACAACATAGTGTTGAGTCTCCATACATAAATGCGGTTTTAAAAGAATGGCAATTGTATTTAGAGTTATTTGATGAAAAACCAGTTATTAAGGAATTGCATTTAGGCGGAGGAACACCTACCTTTTTTAGTCCAGAGAATTTAAAGCATCTTATCCTTGAAATTTTAAGAACTTCAGAATTGGCTGATGGTCATGAATTTAGTTTTGAAGGCCATCCAAATAATACCACTCGCGAACATTTACAAGCCCTTTTTGATGTTGGCTTCAGGCGAGTAAGCTACGGTGTACAAGATTATAATGAAACAGTGCAAAAAGCGATTCATAGAATTCAACCATTTAAGAATGTTAAGCAGGCCACAGAGTTAGCCAGAGAAATAGGTTATACTTCAGTGGGGCACGATATTATTTTTGGGTTACCGTTTCAAACCTTAGAACATGTAGAAGAAACGATTTTGAAGACTAAGGAATTACTTCCAGATCGATTGGCATTTTACAGTTATGCACATGTGCCATGGATAAAAGGAAATGGACAACGAGGATTTAATGATACAGATTTGCCTTCTGCTGAATTAAAAAGGAATCAATATGAATTAGGAAAGGAATTATTGGCTGAAGTTGGGTATGAAGAAATAGGTATGGATCATTTTGCTTTAACTACCGACTCACTTTATCAGTCAATGACTCATGGTGATTTACATAGAAATTTTATGGGTTATACAGCATCAAAAACTCAAGCTATGATTGGGTTAGGAGTGTCTTCAATTAGCGATAGTTGGTATGGTTTCGCTCAAAATGTAAAAGGTATTGAAAGCTATTACAACTTGTTAAAAGATAACATTATTCCTGTTTATAGAGGGCATATTTTAAATGATGAAGACTTAACTATTCGTAAACACATTCTCAATTTAATGTGTAGATTTGAAACCTCATGGACAAAAGATTGGTTGTATTTTGATGAATTACCAGATGCTTTAATTCTATTAAAAGAAATGAAAAAAGATGGGTTGCTTCAAGTTTATTCTAATAAAATTGAAGTTACCAAAAAGGGTCAGCCATTCGTTAGAAATATATGTATGGCGTTTGATGTGTTATTACAAAGAAAACAGCCAGATACACAGTTGTTTTCTATGACTGTTTAGCGTAATTATTAGAAGACTTGACAGATTTCTAAAACCTGTCAGGTCTAAAAAACACAAAATATGAAAAAAATTATTATACCCGTAGATTTTTCTGAACACTCTGAATATGCACTTAAAACGGCAGCAAAACTTGCCAAAAAACACAATGCAGAGTTACTCGTTTTACACATGCTTGAAATGTCGGATATTATGTTATCCGCTTCAGACGGACTTCAAAATCAAAAAGCCGCTTTTTTTCTTCAGGTAGCTGAACAAAAGTTTGAAGAATTTTTGAAGAAAGAGTATTTAAAAGATGTAAAAGTAACTTCAATTATTAAGCACTTTAAAGTATTTAGTGAAGTTAATGATGTAGCACTTAAGCATGATGCGGATTTGATTGTTATGGGCTCTCACGGTTCTAGTGGTATTGCAGAATTTTTTGTTGGTTCGAATACCGAACGCGTGGTTCGTAATGCAAATATTCCTGTATTAGTGGTTAAAAACGATGTGTCTGATGTGAATTTTGATGTCGTTGCTTTTGCTTGCAATTTTTCAGAAGAAACTATTAAACCCTATTTAAATGCGGTAAAGATGTTTGATGAAGTTGGCGCTAAACTCTATTTGGTTCATGTGAATTTACCTAACGATAGGTTTATGAGTACTTTAGAAATTGAGCAAAAAACGGTTAATTTCTTTACAAAAGCAGAAAGTAATTTAGATAAAATGAAAGATGTTCATTATGTATCTGATTATACCGTTGAAGAAGGTGTTTTAAATTGTGCCAATAAAATTGGAGCAGATTTAATAATTGTGCCAACACATGGTAGAAAAGGGCTAGCACATTTCTTTGAAGGCAGTATTGGCGAAGATGTAGCAAATCACTCTACGTTACCAGTTATGACATTTAAAATTTAATTAACACATAGAAATTTTTAAAAAAGTATTTTGGGCGTTACCACAAGGGTCGGGCTCATCCATTACAAGTCCTCGTACCTGCGGGCTTTTCACTGCTATCCCTAACGCACTTGTTAGCTAGCTTATGTTTTTAAACTGAAAATTGTTTTGTTTTTGGAGAGGTTCGTTTAACGTGTTTGTGTATGATTAGTGGCGTGTTTAAGCACCTAATTTA
>TARA_R110002072_G_scaffold100107_6_pt1 | contig 10792 bp, 8 predicted proteins | sample TARA_R110002072 | Tara Oceans TARA_R110002072 (sample SAMEA4397118) | marine metagenome | biome: Polar Biome; feature: [SRF] surface water layer (ENVO:00010504); material: water (ENVO:00002006), including particulate matter (ENVO:01000060) such as... | depth 5 m | reverse complement strand
GGTGAATGGTCGTGTTTCTGCGATGTTGGAATTAGGCGCCGGTTTCCATCCGGAATTTACCGGGAGAGAAAATGTATTTTTCCAAGGGTCTCTCATGGGTTTAACAGAGACACAGATGAAACAACGATTTGATGATATTGAAAGGTTTGCAGGTATTGGCGAATTTATTGATCAGTCGGTCAGGACATACTCCTCTGGAATGTTTGTGCGTTTGGCATTTGCTGTAGCTACCCATGTAGATCCCGATATTATCGTGATAGATGAAGTCCTGGCAGTGGGAGATGCAGTGTTTCAACAAAAGTGTATAGACGTTGTGAATAAACTACAGTCCTCGGGTGTTTCAATAATTGTGGTTTCACATAACCCATATCATATTGAACGATTGTGTCATCGTGCGGCTGTTCTACATGAAGGAAAACTATCGGAGTTAAAGTCAGCCAAGAAGGTTTTGAGTAGTTATCATGAATTGGTACAAGGTGAGCTATCCCAATCTTCAGACATTATTGCCAGTAACAGAGAAGGAACAAAAGAGGTTGTGTTTGAGAAGGTATTTATTGAAACGGACAAAGCATCAGATGAAGATACGATCCAAAGTACTGAGTCAATGCGTATCGTTGCTGAAGTTAATGCAAAACAATCAATAACTGATGTGCATTTTCGTTTTGAGTTATATTCCTCAGCAAATGAGCTAGTAACCGTTATTTCTACTCTAGGGCTTACCGAAACAACGCAATATCATGGTAAGCACCGCCTCACATTTAACATGTCTCCGTGTCAATTGACTTCAGGGTGGTATTACATCACTGCAATAGCTGGTCATAAATATGTACGTCTGGATACTTGGCAGCGTGTTATTGACTTCAAAGTTTTGATGAAGGATAAATATGCGCAGGATTTATCAATGGATCAAGGCGTCTTTATTTCGCAAGGCCAGTGGACATTTTCTCTGCAACAGAATGATGTTGTTTATGCTAGTTAAAAGTGGCTATGGTTGAATTTGAAATAAATAGCATACAAACTTATCTAATATACACTGTCATTTTTATCATCCTTGGGTTTATATGAATGGAGATAGTTATCAAGAAGGTTTGTTTTTTTCTGTATAAAAGTATCTTCAGTTAGTACCATGCAATTATTGACACCTATCTAGCTAAAAGAAGGATTAATCTATTATGTTTATTTTATATAAGACAAATAATTTTCGTATTCACACATGAAGACATTAATAACTGGTGGGGCGGGATTTATTGGAAGCCACCTTGCGGAACTATTAATTTCCGAAGGTCATGATGTTATCGTTGTTGATAATTTAACTTCTGGTCGAACTGACAATTTTAAAACAATTTCATCAAACCCATCTTTTGGTTTTGAAAATATTGATATTAGGGACTTCGATAATCTTAAGCCTGCATTTCAAGGTGTTGATTGGGTGTTTCATCTGGCTGGTCTTGCGGATATCGTCCCATCAATTGAAATGCCGTCCGAGTATTACAGTACAAATGTAACAGGCACTTTTAATGTTTTGGAATGCGCGCGCATTGCAGGTGCTAAAAAAATTATCTACGCGGCATCTTCATCAAGTTATGGTATTCCTGATGTTTATCCAACACCGGAAACTTCGCCGATACAGCCAGAATATCCTTATGCATTGACAAAGTATATGGGTGAAGAACTTGTTTTACACTGGTCTAAACTCTATAAGCTACCTGCAATTTCCCTTAGATTGTTTAATGTGTACGGCACTCGTTCTCGTACAACAGGTGCTTACGGTGCAGTCTTTGGAGTGTTTCTTGCTCAGAAACTTAATGGACACCCTTTCACAGTCGTTGGAGATGGTGCGCAAACAAGAGATTTTACCTATGTAAGTGATGTAGCGAGGGCTTTTTTGTCCGCAGCAGAATCAGGTGTTTCTGGTGAAGCTATGAATGTCGGCAGTGGTAATCACTATAGTGTTAATCGCTTGGTTGAACTTTTGGGCGGTGAAATTGAATATATTTCGAAACGACCTGGTGAGCCAGATTGTACGTTCGGTGATACAAGTAAAATACAGAGGTTAATTGGTTGGAAGGCGACAGTTTCATTCGAAGAAGGAGTAAGTAAAATGCTCGAAAATATTAATAATTGGAAAGGTGCTCCAGTTTGGGATTCCACAAGTATTCATAAGGCCACGGAGACCTGGTTCACATATCTTGGCAAGGGAGAAACGCAGCCATGAAGGGTGATATGTCTATTGCTGCACGTGCTGATTTGTTCAGTGATTTGTTAAAGCGGAGTGATGTGACCGATAAGAAAAAAAACAAACAAGAGCTGGAACAGGCCATGACAACACTTTGTGACTGGTTAACAGAGCTTCGTGAAGAAGAAAGGTGTCTTTATATTCTTGGTAACGGTGGCAGCGCGGGTGTGGCTGCGCATGCTGTAACTGACTTTTTTAACGCAGCTAAACTCAAAGCTATCACCTTGCATGAGTCTTCATTGTTGACCTGTATGTCAAATGATTACGGTTATGAAAATGCGTTTGCACTAATGCTTTCACAAATGGTAAAGCCCAAAGATGTTGTGATTGTGATAAGCAGTTCCGGGCAATCGATGAATATCCGAAACGCGGCTCAACAAGCTTTGCAAAGCAGTGCCCTCGTCGTTACTTTGAGCGGGTTTGGCAGTGACAATCCTCTACGTTTAATGGGAGAACTTAACTTCTGGCTTGATTCTGATGATTACGGGATGGTCGAGATCGGTCACCAATTTATATTACATAATATTTCTGACCGTTTGAGAAAGAAACTGTCTGGTGAAACATGAGTGATAAAATTGTTAACCTGGAAAAGATTGCAGAGCAATCACGAGTAATAAAAGGCAATGGGCAGCGAGTTGTGCTTTGTCATGGCACTTTTGATCTTATGCACACGGGCCATATCCGTTATCTGCAACGAGCGAAGCAAGAGGGTGACTTTTTGCTTGTCACTGTAACTGCGGATGAATATGTTAATAAAGGTCCAGGGCGACCAATATTTAATGAGCAATTACGCGCTGAGAATTTAGCTGCATTGGAATGTGTTGATTTTGTAGCGATAAACAATGCGATTTCTGCAGTTGACGTTCTGCACCTGATACAACCTGATGTTTATGCTAAAGGAAGTGAGTATCAGTCACATGGTGATGATGTTACGGGTAATATTATTCTTGAGCAGCAAGCGGTAGAGGCACACGGCGGTGAGATATTCTATACCGATGAAATTACCTTCAGTTCCAGTAGTTTGCTTAATGAGCATTTTGGTGTGTTTCCACCAGAAACAAAGCATTTTCTTGAACAATTTTCTGAGAAGTGGTCAGAGAAAGAAATTCATAGTCTTGTAGACTCTTTGGCGGATCTAAATGTGTTAGTCGTCGGAGATGCGATTATTGATCAGTATCATTATGTGTCACCACTTGGCCAGACAGGTAAGGGGAGTTCACTTGCTGTTCGTTATGAAACAGAAGAACAATTTGCAGGTGGCTCCATTGCTGTTGCTAACCATATTGCCGGATTTGCCAAGTCGGTTACACTAATGGCAGGACTGGGAGATCAAGATAGCCATGAAACTTTTATCAGGGAGAAATTAAAACAAAATGTAGAACCGGCATTTTACTACTTTAAAGATGCGCCTACTGTTACTAAACGACGTTTTGTTGATAGTGATCTTTCAAAATTATTTGAAATTTACTTTTATCAGGATACACCAACACTTGAAGATGGAGGAGAGGAAGTATGCCAATGGTTGGTTGATAGTTTGAGTAATTATGATGTTGTCGTTGTTGCGGACTTTGGTAACGGGTTTATTGATGAAAAAATGATAGCTATACTTTGTGATAAATCACGTTTCCTCGCAGTCAATACCCAAATCAATAGTGGTAACCGTGGTTACCATGTCATTAATCGATATGCTCGAGCTAATTTTGTTTCACTTAATGAACCTGAATTAAGACTGGCTGCGCACAATCGCCATAGCCCGTTAGAGGAAGTGAGTGACTCTGTGGCGGAGAATGTAAAAGCAGAACGTCTTGCTATTACGCGTGGCACCAAGGGCATGATGATGATGGATAAGAAAAACAGGATGGTCCATAAAGTTCCCGCACTATCTACGCGGGTGATCGATCGAATTGGTGCAGGTGACGCCTTTCTTTCCTTGTCTGCGCTTTGTCTGGGTAAAGGTATCGATGCTGAAGTTGCGGCTTTCATTGGCAGTGTTTCTGCTGCAATGGATGTACAGATTGTATGTAATCGGGATGCGATTGATCCGGTTAGTTTGAAGAAATATGTCTCGACCTTACTTAAATAATTATGGAATTTTAAAGTGGAAGTAATAACACCAGCATTAAGACTGTTTCGATCTATATTAAGGATACGACGTGTTGAAGAAGCGCTTGCAGAACGATACGCTGAGCAAGAAATGCGTTGTCCGATGCATTTGTGTATAGGGCAGGAAGCGATCGCTGTAGGCGTGTGTGAGACATTAAAAACAAGTGATCGTGTATTTAGTAATCACCGCGCACATGGGCATTATTTAGCCAAGGGAGGAGATCTCAATGCTATGGTGGCTGAAATCTATGGTCGGGCAACTGGTTGCTGTGGTGGGCGAGGTGGTTCCATGCATCTTATCGACCTCGGCGCGGGTTTTATGGGAGCAACACCTATTGTCGGAGGGACAATACCCTTAGCTGTTGGCGCTGCTTGGTCGGCATCACTGCTTGATAAAAACTACGTCACAGTGGTCTTTTTCGGTGATGGCTGTTTCGAAGAAGGTGTCATGCACGAGTCGTTAAATTTCGCGGCACTACACAAACTCCCGATAGTTTTCGTTTGTGAGAATAATGATTTTTCAGTATATACGCGGCTTGATGAAAGACAGCCTGATCGGCCTATCTACCGTTTAGCGAGAGCGCATGGTATGGCAGCATATAGTGGTAATGGTAATAATATAGAAGAGGTATTGAGCATCTCTACTGAAGCAATTAATGCTGCAAGACAAGGTTTAGGGCCACAGTTTCTCGAATTTCATACCTATCGTTGGCGCGAGCATTGTGGCCCAAACTTTGATGATGAATTGGCCTATCGATCAATAGATGAAATTGAAGCAGGTAAACATGCCTGTCCACTTGTTGATTATGAGAAAAAGCTGAAACAAAAGGATAAGCAGTTTGCCGACAACATTGAAACGTTTGAAGCTGAGATCAATGAAGAAATCCTCGCTGCTTTCGAATATGCCTTGTCTAGCGAGAAACCCTCTGTCCTTGATGCGGAGAGAAAAATTTATGTCTGATAATAAAGAACAGCGACAGATTACTTTTGCAGAAGCAATCCGTGAGGGACTTGATCAAGCAATGGAAAAAGATGCTTCTGTAGTTGTTATAGGTGAAGGTGTTCCCGATCCGAAATCGATATTTAATACAACGGCTGGGTTATTGCAGAAATATGGCGACACTCGGGTCTTTGATATGCCGCTTTCAGAAAATGGAATGACGGGGATTTGTATTGGTGCAGCTATGTCCGGCTTGCGCCCGGTGATGGTACACCAGCGTATTGACTTTGCTCTGCTGGCGATGGACCAATTGGTTAATAATGCTGCCAAGTGGGCTTATATGTTTGATGGTAAGGCAAGCGTGCCACTTGTCGTCCGACTCATAATTGGCCGAGGCTGGGGACAGGGCCCACAACATTCCAACAGTTTACAGGCTATGTTTGCACAGGTTCCGGGACTCAAGGTGGTGATGCCAGTGACTGCACAGGATGCGAAAGGTATGTTGATCGCTGCTATAGAGGATGAAAACCCGGTTCTGTTTATTGAACACCGTTGGCTTCATCATGTTAACGACGAAGTCCCAGAGAACTATTACCAAACATCATTAGATAAAGCCAGAGTCATGACTGAGGGAGCGGATGTGACGATCGCCGCATTCTCATACATGGTTATAGAATCACTAATTGCTGCAAGAGCGCTAGAATCAATAGGTATTAATGTTGAAGTGATTGATATGCGTAGCGCTAGACCGCTGGATATTGAGGCGGTTCTTCAATCTGTGAAGAAGACTGGTCGATTGATTGCAGCGGATACCGCATATCAGACTGGGAGTATTGCCGGTGAGATTATTAGTCAGGTTGCTGAGCTTGCTTTTGAGCATTTGAAGACACGCCCAGTCCGGATTGCCTCACCGGATCATCCTGCACCAACGTCTCATTTTTTATCTGAAAATTATTATCCTGATGCGAAAACAATTGCAGATGCAGTATTAAATTTGACCGGAACTGAACAGAGTTCTATCGATTACAGTGATTTTTGTGTCGCGTTTCGAACCAACAATCCACATGATGTGCCTAATCGCGAATTTAATGGACCTTTCTGAACGAATATCTAGTTATTTTTAAGTGATTCCTGTTTATGCCGGTGCAGTAGTAAGTGCTTCTGATAGGCGAGTTCTGTGTCAGTTACGTGACGATAAGCCCGATATTATTTGTCCGGGTTTATGGGTTTGTTGCCCGGGTGGGCATATTAACAAGTCAGAACGACCAATTGATGGAATAGTGCGCGAGTTACGAGAAGAATTTGAAATAGAAGTTAAAAACTTAAAAACTTTGATGACGCATAAAGAGGATTCAGGGGAGTTTCAAGGCCTCTATCATGCGTTTTATGCAGATCTGAGTACACCAGTTGAAAAAGTTAAATGTAATGAAGGTCAGCGTGCCGAATTTTTTAGACCTGAAAACGCGTTGCGTTTGTCGCAACATCCCGTAAGCCTTATTTTCCTAAAGGCATTTATGAAAATATGAAACCAACAATTGCAGTGGTTATTCCAAATTATAATGACTCTAATTCACTGAAGCAGTGCCTCGACTCAGTGTATAAACTGGATAGTGTGCCGGAACAGGTATTAGTCGTCGATGATCAATCTACTGATAACAGTTTGGATGTTATTAATGAATGCATACGAAATATTCCGTCAGCTGAGCTTGTCGTTAATACTGTCCGGTTAGGTACCATGGGAGCGCTTAATGAAGGACTAAAGCGAGTAACGACAGATTATGCATTATTCCTTTCATCTAATGATTATCTGAAACCTGGAATATTTACACGCGCCAGATCATGTCTCCATAATGATGGGTATCCGGGGGTATGGTCGGCAATGGTATCGACAATCGATGAGAAAGACCGACAGTCCCATGCCTATCCATCTCCGGTCATATCGCTAAGGGATACTTATCTCATGCCTAATGAATGTATACGTATGGCGTCATGGCTTGGGCACTGGTTCACAGGGACGACATTGATCTATCACTGTGACACATTGAAAAAAATTGGCGGATTTGATCAGAGCTACCAAGGGCTGGCAGATATGCTCGCCGCGTTAACAGTTGCCAGCATTAAGGGAGCATCATTTTCACCTGAACCATTTGGAGTAATGAGGCAGCATGCTGGAGGACTTATGGAGAGGACATCGATGGATTTGGCTGGGCTAGATATTATTTTAGAACGAATGGTCGATGAAGGGCCGAAGCTGTCACCACAATTGTTCAGTCAAAAATTTTGTGATGTTATGCAGCGACGAATTCGTTTCACTGCCATTAGAGCATTTAACGATAATAGCTGGTGGGTGCATGCGCGAAGGTGGGAAGGGTGTCGATACAAACTGCTAAGTACGGTTAGTCCTTTAGTTGGAAAGTTCAGGACGTTGCAACTTTTGCTGGCTTTTATCTTACTGCGGCCCCCACAAGATGTGTTTATGATTATTTGGTATCGAATGTTTGGAACTTTATTTATCAATGTTCGAAGAAAATTGTCTTAGAAAATATGACAAAGTCTGTCTTAAAATTTCTTATTACACCTAATTATGCAACACCATACGATCAACGCATGGTTAATGGTTTAGCCGATGGGTTAAATGCAATTGGGCATCAGGCGCTTGCGTTGTCATCACCAATATCTTCCAGAGAAGTTGTGAATCAATGTAAAGAATATTCTGTAGACATGGTTTTACAAGTCAATCGGACTAGATCTCAAGATGTAGAATTACCTAAGAACACTCGTTACATATCTTGGTATCAGGATGTGTTTCCCGAAACAGTAAAAGGGTTTGCAGCGAATTTTCATGATTCAGATATTCTTTATGCTCTCGGGGACCCTGGTGTTTTAGGTTTTCATGCACCAATGCCATGTTATGTTGGATCATTGGTTTCTGGTGTGGATCAAAATATCTTTAATCATAAGAAACAAAATGGGCATGAAAAAATAGATTTTTCCATGTGTGGATTTATTCCTGCACCGCCACGCACCCGAGGACTGTTTGAAATAATGTTAGAAACGGTAGAGCAATACTATCAACCGTTAAACGGTTCTCTGGATATTCATGAGCTTGAATCAGTAATAAGAGAAAATATGGCTCCTTACCCAAACGCATTTTCAATTGTTAAACAGAAACTGCTGAAACAGCTTTACAAAATGCGGCAATTATTTAAACCCGATGATGGCACTAATCGACATCTATTATCACCTTTTGAAAGATCGATTAGTTTTTATACGCGGGAGTACCCGCGATTATTAGACCGGGTGGCATTGATAAATAAAGTATTAAAAGTTTCCGATTCATTAGAACTTTACGGCCCAGGGTGGGAACGGCATAAAAAATTTAGATCCTATTCAAAGGGCGTTGTATCAAATCAGGAAGATCTATTAAATATTTATTGTAAGAGTAGGATAAACCTTGCAAATAACACACATGGATTGGGCTTGCATAGTAGAACATTTGAGTGCATGGCGGTTGGTGGTTTTATATTCACTCATGAGTCCCCTCATGATGATAAACCTGGAGGCATGTTGACATCATTTGAACCGGATAAACATTTCGGGTTATTCAATCCGGACAATATACATGAAGAAGCTGAACGTTGGTTAGGCGACAATAAGCAAAGGTTAGAAGCAGGAAAGCAAGCATCGAAAATTGTACGCGAACAGCATTGTTGGCATCATCGTGCGCGACAAATTTGTGATGATTTGAGGAAGTAGCGATACCGTATGCAAAACTTTAATGTTAAAACACGAAATGAACTTCAAGATGATTATCGAGTGTTTTATGTGACCGCCTGGGGTTATGCTGCGGATCATTTGATAGGTTGGTTACCAAAAGCCCTCAACTGCCACTATGATATGTTTGCATTACTTGCGCATGAAGGCTCACGGCCAAAATATCTAGCAGAACGAACTCGTGCGGAGCGACCAGCATTAGTACCGTATACTGAATTTCTTAATGATATGGGAATGACCTACTCCGCCATAGGTGATTGCTATTCTTTTCGTGCCGGACAAATGCCAGCATTGTTAGGTGTTGAGCGCTATAAAGACATACCTGTTGTGAATATAGTTCGTCATCCAGCAGTTTGGCTTGAATACTATGTGCGTTGGCGTTCAAGCAATATGCGAATGCGTGAAGGGGCTACCGACCCTCTAGCATGGGAATGGAAAACTGCTTGTCACGGATATTTCGAATATCTTGGGTTGCCTGAATATAACAAGGAAGATATCGATACTTGGTCTTGTTATCAGGGAATGTTTCAATTGAATAATGTGTTGGGGGATATTCATGCTGTTGATAAACATATAGCCATCGAAAAGATTGCAGATAACCCTGATAAATTTAAAGAATTAGTTCATTACTTAAGTCATGGAAAAATTGCATATGACCAATCTACTCTGGACATTGTGTTCTCTATGCGCAACACACTATTTCGAGGTGAGAGACCTGTTGAAGCAGATCCATGTGTGTTGATCGAGAGTTGGCCTGGCTGGAAAGTTGATGCCTTCCGTAAATTAGTTTCCAAAGAAGCTCTGGATGTCCACAGGTCTTTTGGTTATGACTTTTCGGAAATCATACGGAAACCAATAAACATAAAGCCGGGCCATGACAAGGTGCAACGATCTATTTTTGTATCTAGTCTTCCTAAATCAGGCACATGGTTATTGAGAGAGATTCTAGAGATGATTACCGGACTCAAGTCATTTGAACCAGATATAGTCGAAGGAGAGCCAAGTTACGAAAATGAAATGTTGATCGATTTTCCTTCAGGCACATTCTTTTCATGGCATTCTATTTTAACATCTAGAGCAGTTTCCCTGCTCAATGGTTGCCAATCTAAAAATATTTTCTTGATACGTAACATCTATGATGTATTGCTATCCATGTATAATCATCTTACACGAGATGTCGATGCAACAATAGGTCGCTCAGTAGGAGGCTCCAGTTACTTTAATGATAAGACGACTGAACAAAGTCTTACGTTAATGATATCCGGTTTTACGACGCCAGAAATGACATGGAGTGGTGTCGGTCCAGTATTAAAACAAATTAATAGTATGCTTGCATTTATTGAATCAGGTCATGCGTTATTAATTGACTATAAAGAGTTAACAATTGATAAGAGAAAGGTTATAAAAGATATTTTAAATTTTCTGGAACTTCGGTTATCAGGAAAGCGTATTAAAGAAATATTAATTAATACAGAAAAAGATTTCATGCGAGAACGCTTAAGAAAAAACGGTTCTGGCTTGCATGTTTCTGAGAAAACGCACCTATTGAGCAGAAATGATTTCTCAACATATCATAAAGAGATGCTAGATCGTATTGTGATGATCGAAGCACCAGAACTCCCAAAAAGGTTAGAAAATTTAGGTTTGAATACAGTGTTGTATCTGGATGAACTTGAAGAACCAGCGAAATGGACAGAGTTTGTGGGGCCATCAAGAAAAAGTTCAAATAAGTTTATTAA
>TARA_R110002072_G_scaffold78271_3_pt1 | contig 10800 bp, 10 predicted proteins | sample TARA_R110002072 | Tara Oceans TARA_R110002072 (sample SAMEA4397118) | marine metagenome | biome: Polar Biome; feature: [SRF] surface water layer (ENVO:00010504); material: water (ENVO:00002006), including particulate matter (ENVO:01000060) such as... | depth 5 m | reverse complement strand
AACTATTCCGGCTTGTGGTAAGCTGAAGTTTAAATCGTCATATAATAATTTATCATCATAACCTTTAGCAACACCTTTGGCATCAATAACATTTGTTCCTAAACGCGGGCCGTTAGGAATATATATTTCAAGTTTTTCGTCAAGTTGTTTTTGGTCTTGACTCATTAACTTATCGTAATTCTTTAAACGTGCCTTTTGCTTTGTTTGACGGCCTTTTGCACCTTGTCGAACCCATTCTAACTCACGTTCTAATGTTTTTTGACGCTTAGAAGCCACTTTACCTTCCTGCGCCATACGATTCGATTTTTGATCTAACCAAGACGAATAGTTCCCTTTCCAAGGAATCCCTTCACCTCTATCTAACTCTAAAATCCAACCTGCTACGTTATCTAAAAAGTATCTATCGTGTGTTACTGCTATTACAGTGCCTTTGTATTGTGCTAAATGGTGTTCTAACCAATGCACAGACTCTGCATCTAAATGGTTGGTAGGCTCATCTAAAAGCAACACATCGGGTTCTTGTAAAAGTAAACGACATAATGCCACACGGCGACGTTCTCCACCAGATAAAACACTTATTTTTTTATCTCCGTCTGGAGTGCGCAATGCATCCATTGCAATTTCCAGTTTGGTATCTAACTCCCAAGCATTTGCTGCATCAATTTCATCTTGAAGCACCGCTTGTCTGTCCATTAATTTCTGCATCTTATCTGCGTCAGAGTAAACCTCCTCTAACCCAAACATATCGTTAATTTTATTGTATTCGTCAAGAATAGCAACCGTTTCAGAAGCACCTTCACGAACAATTTCCATAACCGTTTTGTTTTCATCCAGTTTTGGTTCTTGCTCTAAAAACCCAACTGAATAGTCTTGTAAAAAGGTAACATCTCCTTGGAAATTTTTATCAACTCCCGCAATAATCTTTAGCAAAGTAGATTTACCAGAACCATTAAGACCTAGGATGCCAATTTTTGCTCCATAAAAGAAGCTTAAATAAATATTTTTTAAAACTGGTGTATTTGCACCAGGAAATGTCTTAGTTAAACCAGACATTGAAAATATTACTTTTTTATCGTCACTCATTTTTTACGTTTATTCGTTGATATGTTTAATTGTTAATCATTTTTTGGAAAATCAGAAATCTGCAATCGCTATTCGTAAATCTAAAATCTCTAAACCCGTCCTTTTAAAGCATTAAACACCCATGCAATTGCAAAAAAGCCAATACCTACGGTTGCAAAACCCCATCCCGCAACATCATCATATCTATATGCGCCCATTAAAATCAGTATAATTCCCATAATAATCATTAAAACAGTTGCCCAAGCTAGTACCGTATTTTTATTCATTGCCATAATCTATTCTTTATTTTGGTTAGTCTAAAAGCAAATATCGTAGTTTTAAATAAAAAAGCATCCAAAAATGGATGCTTTTTCGCTATTAATCAAATAAACAATCTTAGTTCATAGGAACTTCGACAATAATGATTTCCGAATTTTCTTTAGCTACAATATCTACACGTTCAGCTTCCCAAACCCCAACAGCATCTCTTTTCCCTAACATCTTTGCAGAAGTTTCTACGGCACCTTCAACTATAAAAACATAAAATCCATGGTTATTACTTTTCGAATTTAAGGTTATGGCATGTCCACTATCTAAATCTGTACTATAAATGTATGCCTGCTGACTAATTGGTAAAGCATCTCCTTCTGGCTTATCCTTAGGGGCAACCACGGTTTGCAAGTTGTTTTTCTGATTTGCTACATCAAACTCACGTTGCTCATAATTGGGTTCCACATCCATTTCTTCTGGAACAATCCATAATTGTAAAAAGTTTACCTCGTCAGTTTTACTATCGTTAAATTCCGAATGCGTTAATCCAGTTCCAGCACTCATAACTTGAACTTCTCCTACCTCAATAGCGCGCTTATTCCCCATACTATCTTTATGCGACAACGCTCCTTTTAAAGGAATAGAAATAATTTCCATGTTTTTATGCGGATGTGTTCCAAACCCCATTTTGGGCTGTACCACATCATCATTAAGGACGCGTAACATACCAAAATTCATGCGTTCAGCATCTTGATAACTTGCAAAACTAAACGTGTGATGCGATTTTAACCAACCATGATTTGCAAAACCTCTCGTTTCTGCTTTATGAATTATTGTTTTCATATTAAAATATTTATTTTTTTATTTCCTTGAAGAAGGAAATCTTGTTTTTATTCGTTTTTTGGGCGTTACCACAAGGGTCGGGCTTTACGTTACAAGTCCTCGCACCTCCTTCGTCGGGCTGTGGGCTTTCCACTGCAATCCCTAACGCGGAAGCCTCCCCTAACCCCTCCAAAGAAGGGGAACACCTACTCTTATTCAAAACCTGCAAGGTTTTTAAAACCTTGCAGGTTAACCATGTATTCCCGCTTTGGGCTTAGGGGGCTAAAAAACCCATTTTACCCATTTGGTAATCGCGCATAGCTTCCATAATTTCCGTTTGTGTATTCATTACATAAGGCCCATAAGTTTTTACAGGCTCGTTAATAGGTTCTCCTGAAATAAATAATAGTTTACTCGTTTCATTAGCTTCAATAGAAAAACCTTCACCATCTTGATTAAACTGAATTAATTGATTGTTGTTTAATTTTAAAATTTCAGAATCATTTATCAAAACATTCCCTTTTAATAGATATACTGTTGATTGATGTGAATTTGGAACTTTAATACTGTAAGTTCCTCCCGCTTTAATATCAATCATAAAAGCATTTACTGGTGTTTGCGTTTGAATGCGTCCGTAAACACCTTCTAATTCACCCGCTATAATTTGAATGTTCACTTTGTTGTCTTCGGAAGAAACCACTCTAAAATCTTCATTTTTTACATGCTGATAATTAGCGGGCATCATCTTCTTTTCTGATGGTAAATTCAACCATAACTGAATGCCTTCAAGAGTGCCTCCTTTTTGCACAAATTCTTTTGTGGGTGCTTCTGAATGAATAATACCTCTTCCTGCGGTTGTCCATTGCACATCTCCAGCTTTTACAACACTTTCGTTACCTAAAGAATCACGATGTAATTGTTCGCCTTCAACTAAAAAAGTAATAGGTTCAAATCCACGATGTGGATGTGGCCCGAAATCAAAAGGATTATTCTGTTCTGAAATGTCATAAGGTCCATAATGATGTAAAAGTATAAACGGATCTATATTATCAATGCGCTGTGTTGGAATAGGTTGCCGCAATTGAATGGGACCCATATTTACGAAATCACTTCGTCCTACTTTATTTATTGTATTTAGTTTCATAATGTTTATTTTTTTTTAATTTCCATGGAAACTATTTATTTAAATTTTTTTTATCTAATCTTATCTAATAAATCACTTAACAGAGATGCTTCATTTTCTGTTAAATTTTCTAGTAAATCTTCTTTAAAATTTTTATCAATATCCTTTAACAATAACAAACCAGGATCTGTTATTTGGATATGAACAACTCTTCGATCTTCCGGACAAGGCAATCTATTTATAAAACCTTTATCGCAAAGTTTGTCCATCAATCTTGTGGCATTAGGTGCTCGTTCAATCATTCGTTCTTTAATAGTTTGAACTTTAATTGGCTCTCCCGCGCCACGAAGAATTCTTAATATATTAAACTGTTGAGGAGATATTCCATAAGGTTTAAAAAACTCGTTCTGGTGGCTACTAATCCAATTTGCTGTATAAATGATATTCAATAATGCTTTCACCTTATTATTAGCAAAGTTTGAATTAATATCTTGTGAAATATCTCCCATGTTTTCAGTATTCAGTATTCAGTCTCAGTATGCAGTTACAATGCTTTTTTAAATGTTTCAACTTTACTTTTTAATTCTAAATGTAATTCTTCATTAACCAATTTTCCTTCTTTAAAATTATCAAAAAATGATGGCAAACTAAAATCTGCAACAATATTTCCTCCCATAAATGGGAAACGTCCTTTGGCAATTTCTAATACCGTAGCTCCTCCTCTGACTCCAGGAGATGAGGCCATTAATAACATAGGTTTTTCACTCCAAAGCTTTCCATCAATTCTAGACATCCAGTCAAAAATATTTTTAAATACTGTAGCATAAGCGCCATTATGTTCTGCTAAAGATAATACGATGCCATCAGATGATTTCATAGTATCTAAAAACTTTTGTGCATTATCTGGAATACCTTTTTCATTTTCTAAATCCATACCATAAACTGGCAATTCAAAATCATTTAAATCTAAAATACTGACGTTAACATTTTTTACTAGACTTGATGCATAAACAGCTAACTGCTTATTTATTGATGTTTTACTATTACTTCCTGCAAAAGCTATTATATTTTTCATTGAATTATTTTTTATTCATTTCCTCGAAGGAGGGAATCTCTAGTTATTTTTATTAAATATTTACTTACTGTTTCTTTTATAAAATATATAAGACACAATTAAAGTTATTAGTGCTACTACAGCTGTTCCTTGTTGCCCATCTCCAATCATGTAATGAGCAAAAAACGCTAATATAAAAGCATAAAAGAAACCTGCATAAGCCCATTCCTTAAGAACTTTAAAACTAGGCGTCCATATAGCTACTAGCCCTAATAACTTTACTGTAGCGTAAGGATAAATTAAGTATGTTGGATACCCAAAACTTTCAAAAGCTTGTGAAATTGCTTCATACTTAAAGAAATACATACTTATTGAAAAAAGCATAACAGCCGTAAGCAAACCAGTAGCAATGTAATAAATTATTTTATCTCGTTTCATTTCTCATTATTTAAATTATAGTACAAACTTACAATAAAAATATTTATATTCCAAGGAATATAATTCCATGTAATATTATTTAACAAAATATTCACTTTTTATACAGGAATTGGTTTTGTAAATTCGTGACAAATAATCACTCTATGGATATCAACTTCAATAAAAACGAAGATCATAATAAACTTTTACTTTCAGAACTGAACAAAAGACTTGCAAAAGTGAGTTTGGGTGGTGGGAAATCACGTATTGAAAAGCTTCATAGTAAAGGTAAAATGACCGCTAGAGAACGTATTCATTATTTATTGGATGCTAAAGCAAAATCCATTGAGATTGCGGCTTTTGCTGGAGAAGGCATGTATGCGCAACATGGTGGTTGTCCGTCTGGTGGTGTGGTTATAAAAATAGGATATATAAAAGGTAAACAATGTATTGTTGTTGCTAATGATGCTACTGTTAAAGCTGGTGCATGGTTTCCCATTACTGCAAAAAAGAACCTTCGTGCTCAAGAAATAGCTATTGAAAATAAATTGCCCATTATCTATTTAGTTGATAGTGCTGGTGTCTATCTTCCATTGCAAGATGAAATTTTTCCTGACAAAGAACATTTTGGACGCATTTTTAGAAATAATGCCATAATGAGTAGTATGGGTATTACGCAAATTGCTGCAGTTATGGGCAGTTGTGTTGCTGGTGGCGCTTACCTTCCTATTATGAGTGATGAAGCTTTAATAGTTGATAAAACTGGAAGCATTTTCCTTGCAGGAAGTTATTTGGTAAAAGCTGCTATAGGAGAAAGCATAGATAATGAAACTTTAGGCGGAGCAACAACACATTGCGAGATATCTGGCGTTATCGACTATAAATCCAAAGACGATAAAGATGCTTTAGAAACTATAAAGAATATTATTGATAAAATTGGCGATTATGATAAGGCCGGATTTAACCGAAGTAAATCTAAAAAACCAATAGAAAACCCTGAAGACATTTATGGTATTGTTCCAAAATCGAGAGCAGATCAATACGATATGTATGCCATTATTAAACGTTTAGTTGATAATTCGGAATACGATGAATATAAAGCTGGTTATGGAAAAACTATCATCACTTGTTACGCTAGGATAGATGGTTGGGCAGTAGGTATTGTTGCTAACCAACGTAAACTAGTTAAAACCAAAAAAGGTGAAATGCAGTTTGGTGGGGTCATTTATAATGATAGCGCAGATAAATCAACAAGGTTTATTGCTAATTGCAACCAAAAGAAAATTCCATTAGTCTTTCTGCAAGATGTTACAGGGTTTATGGTAGGCAGTAAAAGTGAGCACTCTGGTATTATAAAAGATGGCGCAAAAATGGTAAATGCTGTTAGTAATTCGGTAGTGCCTAAATTCACAGTAATTATAGGTAATAGTTACGGTGCTGGTAATTACGCGATGTGTGGAAAAGCTTATGACCCAAGATTGATTGTAGCATGGCCAAGTGCAGAACTTGCGGTTATGAGTGGTAATTCTGCCGCTAAAGTATTATTACAAATAGAAAAGGCATCACTCGAAAAACAAGGTGAAAAAATTACCCCTGAAAAAGAAAAGGAATTATTTAATAAAATAAAAGACCGTTACGATAACCAAGTTTCTCCGTATTATGCAGCAGCAAGAATCTGGACAGATGCTATTATTAACCCACTAGACACTAGAACTTGGATTTCTATGGGTATTGAAGCTGCTAACCACGCTCCTATTGAAAAGAAATTTAATATGGGGATTTTACAAGTTTAACATGCAGAAAGAAAACACTAAAAAGCAGCCTCCGTATGTCATAATTTTATTAATATTAGCAGCAGAAGCTGTTTTTATTTTGCCTTTTGTTCTTCAACGCATTTTTAGACCAACCTTCCTAGAAAGTTTTTCTATTAACAATGAAGATTTAGGTTATTGCTTTTCTGTTTATGGCATTATTGCTTTATTTTCTTATTTATTTGGGGGACCATTAGCAGATAAATTTCATCCAAAAAATTTAATGTCCGCTTCATTATTATTAACGGCTCTAGGCGGACTTTATTTAGCTACATTTCCTTCTTTAGAAAATTTACATTTTCTTTATGGGTATTGGGGTTTTACAACAATATTTTTATTTTGGGCAGCTATGATAAAGGCTACCAGAATATGGGGAGGAAAAAATAAACAAGGAATCGCTTTTGGTTTTTTAGATGGAGGTCGTGGATTGGTTGCAGCTGCCTTTGGGTCTGTTGGTGTCTTGATATTTTCATTATTTATTGATGTAGATATTTCTGAAACAACATTACAAGAACGCCAATATGCTTTCAAACAAGTTATACTCATCTGCTCTATGATTGTTGGCATTATTGCCATTTTGGTATATCTATTCTTAAAGCCGTTAGCGAGTGACGAAGTTAAATCTCAAAGACCATATTTTAATCGTGAGAATTTTATTATTCTTCTAAAAATTCCTTCAATACGCTTATTAATGCTAATAATACTATGCGCTTATACAGGGTATAAAGCAACAGATTTGTTTACACTTTATGCAAAAGACATCATGGGTTATGATGCCATAAAATCTGCTAGTGTTGGCACGTCTTTGCTGTATATTAGACCAGTTATTGGTGTCGCAATTGGGTTAATGGCTGATAGAACTAGAGCTTCATTATGGCTAATTATCGGTTTCTTACTTACAACTTCGGCTAGTATTATTTTTGCCCTTGGTATTATTAATGATAGCACAACAGCTTTATTTGTTATCAATATTCTTATAATGGCAATTGGCGTATATTCTGCTCGTGTATTGTATTTTGCAACACTTGAAGAAGCAGAAATCCCTATAGCTCTAACGGGAACAGCTGTTGGATTAGTCTCTATTGTTGGTTATACTCCAGATATTTTTTCGGGTCCCATGTTTGGTATTTTAGTTGATAATCCTGATAAAATATTAGGTCTTCAAAATGCATTTATTGTTCTAACAGTATTTAGTGCTGTTGGACTCATTGCTTCAATTTTATTTTTCAAACTTTCTAAAGAAAAAAAATTGTTATAAACGCCTTGAGCTAGAAGCTTATTTTTTATTACTGAAATAATTTCTGGAAGCAAAATAATAGCTGCTACTAGTAATACACTATTCTTAGCTTTATTTTTATATCATTTTCTAAATTAGTAATTGGATTGGTTTCAGCATTTGGATTTCTAACCATAATCACAGTATTTACTGCCTTATTATTAACCTGAGTTCGCCGTAAGAACAAACATAATCTAATGAAAATCATTTATTTATGTTTCAATGTCAGGTTGAGCGCAGTCGAAACCCAAAGAATTTATCGATTTTAATGACCTTTCGACTGCGCTCAAGGTGACAACCCAACTATTTTGTTGATTTCACCCTTAAAATGGAGATTTTTATATCGAACTCAGGTTATTAAGACGTGACAAAAATTATTTTTGAGAAATTCACTACTCACAATTTTCAGGATAACAAAAACCTGACAGGTTTTCAAAACCTGTCAGGTCAACGTAACGAAAAAGCCGTAATACCCTATATGTGTGCAGTTTATAGTTCTATTCTAAATTTTTGTCATGTATTAAAAAAATTCCTCACTAATTTTTTTATTAGCATTTAAGACTATAATGAAGTTGTCTTTAAACAAGATTTAGTGCCTCTAAAGTTTTTTTGCGATGAATTTTACCCGAAGTAGTTTCTTTAAATTTTGATATGGCATAAATTTCTTTTGGCTTTTCATATTTCTCTAAGCCCTCAAAAATCGTATCATCTATATCGTTTTTATTCCCTTCTATAACTAGAATAAGCTTTTCACCTAAAGTATCATCTTCTTTTGAAGCTATAAAAAATTCACCCTTAATTTTATCTTGAAGTTTACTTTCAATTTGCTCTGGAAATAATTTAACACCTCCGGAATTTACTACATTATCATAACGCCCTAACCATTCAAAACTCGAATCAGATTTCAGTTCAACTATGTCGTTAGTAACAATTTTAGAATGAGATAAATTGGGAGCATCTATAACCAAACATCCTCTTTCGTCTTGAGATAATTTAATTCCTGGAAGTGTTGCAAAATATTGCTCTTCTTCTTGCCCTAAAAAATTGTTTAACTTTTTAACTGCAATATGCGAAACGGTTTCTGTCATACCATAAGTTTCGTAAACATGCGGTTTTTTATCTTTAATTAAATCAATAATAGCATTTGAAACACGACCTCCACCAACAATTACGGTTTTAATACTTTTCAAATATTTAGCAAAATTTTTGAGTTGCATAGGTGTGAAAGCACAAAAATCATAATCTTTTTCATAATCAATACGTGGTAGTACAGATGGTTCAACCATATCTAATTCCAGGCCTAAAATTATAGCTCTTACAATCATCATTTTACCAGCTATAAAATTTGATGGTAAACAGTGAAGCACTTTATTCCCTGGTTTTAAATTAAAAAAATCACCTGTTGCTATAGCAGAATTTACCATAGCTTCTTTCTTAATTTTTAATTTTTTTGGTTTCCCTGTAGAACCAGAGGTTTTTACAATAACATAATCTTTATCATCTAACCAATCCAATAAGAAATTTCCAAGTTCATACTGATAAGGTAATCCTTCCTTAACATAGCTGTAGGCAACTTCCATAAGGTCTTCATAAGTATAACTTAAATTATCAAGTTTAAATTTTAAGTGTACGTTAGTATAATTTGGTATCATATTTTAATCTAAAATTTTATAATCTTCTTTCGGAGGTTCAACTACTTGGCCTAAAAGTTTGTCTTTCCAGTTACTCCAGTTGTATTTTTTTGCAAGTATAAAAAGTAAAATTGGAAACACAACAAAAACTGGGACGAATATTTCTGCTAACCCCATTTCTGATGGATCTGATAAATCTTTTAATATAGAATGTGTTTGAAAAACTGTCCAATCAGCAGTTACTAAAAGTGCTGTGAATAGATTATTGGCGGCATGAAAACCTAAAGCCAATTCTAAGCCATCATCCATAAGGGTTATGATACCTAAAAACAAGCCTGTTCCTATATAATATACCATAATAACATACCCCAGCTTATCTACTTCTGGATTAGCAATATGAAGCAACCCAAAAACTATAGATGTTATAATTAATGGTAGCCATCTATTTTTAGCCAAAACACCTATGCCTTGCATTAAATAACCTCTAAACAGGTACTCTTCAAAACTAGTTTGTAATGGAACTAAAAACACTGCTATAACACTAAGAATTAGAAATGGTATTAAATTAAAATTCCATTGATAATCTTCAGGTGACATAAAGTAATCTGTCAAAACAAGACTACTAGAAACTATTCCCCATAATAAAAAGATGAACCAAAATCGTTTCCAATCTATTTTTTTTCTGGTAGTAGTCAAATCTTTTACAGATTGTTTATGCAAAAATTTAACCGCCAATAGTAGCGCTATTAGTCCTCCTGCGAATGGTAACAGTATAAACACTAAATTTATATTTGGTTCAAATAAACCCATAATATAACTTGTATTATCCAATTGAGACAAATCTATATTACCATTTGCTGTTTCAATAGCTATAGCTATTAGGTGCGGCATTGAAAAAACAACAACTCCTATAATGGCTATTATAACACCTATTACATAACGCCAAAATTCGTGTAACCCATAATATGCTCTCGCTATATACATAATTATAAACTAAATTTCCAATTTTCTAAATTACTGTAGTGCAATGTCCCATTATTTACTTGTAAAGGGCATTCAAAATTGTTTGTAAACAAACTACCTGTACCCAAACCTTGCGGTAAACCACTTTGCTTGGTATAGGTATATTGTGCAATAGCATTTAAGCCAATATTACTTTCCAAAGCACTTGTTATCCACCATCCAATATTTTGTTTTTCAGCCAAATTAATCCATGCATCACTTCCTGTAAATCCACCTACCAAACTTGGCTTTAAAATAATATACTGTGGATTTATGATTTGTAGCAATTCTTGCTTCTTTGTTACAGAAAAAGTACCAATTAATTCTTCATC
>TARA_R110002072_G_scaffold105473_1_pt1 | contig 10801 bp, 12 predicted proteins | sample TARA_R110002072 | Tara Oceans TARA_R110002072 (sample SAMEA4397118) | marine metagenome | biome: Polar Biome; feature: [SRF] surface water layer (ENVO:00010504); material: water (ENVO:00002006), including particulate matter (ENVO:01000060) such as... | depth 5 m | reverse complement strand
TTTGAGCGAGAGCATATGTATGAGGATACAGGCAAGCACAACACAAAGGTACGTGTCCTGTTTTCATTCAGCAGTTCTGATGAGGACTGGGACGACTTTAAAATAGGTATGACTTGCAGCGACGACTAAGTAAACTACTAACGAAGCCCCTTAATTGGGGCTTTTTTTTGTCTGGAGATACCGCCAAAAGTACTGTAAAACCTATGTCAAGGTACGTATTGGAACCACACCTACTTCTTTATAATCAATAGGTTACAGCAGTATATCGCACAGCTATTCGAAGTCTAATATTACATACTTACTAATACTACAAAAACAACAAGTACTACTTGGGTTGCCACTAGTCTATTTTCAGCTGGCAACAAAAATCCCTTTGTTTATAAGGGTTCTAGCTGAGGTTGCCACAGTTGCCACCTAAAACGAAAAACTACTAGAAATAACTTGCCCTAAACCTAAAATACGTGTTACCCTTGCAGCATCAAGTATTAAAGGGGTATTGGAGTGACACCAGAGGGAACAGTAAAGGCACATGCCGAGAAAGCATTAAAGAGATTAGGTTGTTATTATTTTCTACCGAGTACAGGAGGGTATGGACGCAAAGGCATACCCGACATTATAGTCTGTTACAAGGGCAGATTTATTGGCATTGAATGTAAGTTTGATGCAACCAAAAACCCACCCACAAAACTACAACAGCTAGAGCTTGCCAAGATTAAGAAGGCAGGAGGCATAGCTATTGTGTTCGATACAAACACCACACAAAAAGAATTAGTTGCTATGATGAACGCAGAAGCAATGGACAATAAAGACTGGACGCAATGGGCATTGGATCACATATCATGAAGCTAGAACAATATGAAGGTTACGAAGAGTTGCTTACATGTGATGGCTTAGACGAAGCTATCATGGGTGTATGTATGAGATTCGGACAGGCAGATGTAGTGGCATACGATTATATGAAAGTGCTAGACATATTAGTACATGACAGTGGTATGTCACCAGAAGAAGCGTGTGAGTTCTTTGAGTTCAATATTATCGGTGCAGGTATGGGTGAGAGAACACCAGTATTTATTGACGGCAGTATGTACTCAGACCTCACAGAGCACTAGAGAACTGGTCGGTCTTACGAGAGGTTTTTGCTCATCATGATTAAGGAAGCAGAATTAGTGCAGGTTATAACAATAGATTTCGAGACGTACTACAGCAAAAAGTTTTCGCTGTCTAAACTTACCACAGAAGAATACATCAACGACACGCAGTTCCAAGTCATTGGGGTAGGGGTCAAAGTAAACAACAACGAAGCGCAATGGTTCAGTGGTACGCACGACGAGATACGTGAGTGGCTACAGCAGTTTGATTGGAAACTCAGTTGCGCCATAGCGCACAATGCTATGTTTGATGCGGCAATATTAAATTGGCACTTTGATATTCGTCCACCAAGGTGGGTAGATACCCTTTCTTTAGCAAGAGCAGTTGACGGTGTGCATGTCAGTAATTCATTAAAAGCCGCGTGTGAACGGTGGGACGTTGGTAAGAAAGGCACTGAAGTTGTTGATGCGTTAGGTAAAAGACGCGAGGACTTTACACCAGAAGATTTGGCGCAGTACGGTGAGTACTGCAAAAACGACTGCGAACTTACGATACGTTTGTTTGCAGAGCTACACCGTGAAGAAATCGCCGAAGAAGAATACGAAGCAATTAGTGCCACCATAAAAATGTTTTCTGAGCCTGTGTTGCATTTAGACGTAGGTTTATTAAAGAACCACTTATCTGAAGTTATTAAAACAAAAAAAGAACTAATGGAGAAGGCAAAATCTAATGCTGAAATACTGCAAAGCAACCCTAAGTTTGCTGAAGCATTAGAAGAACTAGGTGTGCTACCCCCTATGAAAACGTCGGCACGTACAGGCAAGGAAACCTTTGCGTTTGCCAAGAGTGATAAAGGCTTGAACGATTTGATGGGGCATGAGAATCCAAAGGTTCAAGCACTTGTCACTGCTAGGTTAGGAGTAAAGTCTACGTTAGAAGAAACCAGAACTCAGAGATTAATTGATATAGCGGGGCGTATCGGTGTGTTACCCGTACCGCTAAAATATCACGCGGCTCATACAGGCAGATGGGGTGGGTCAGATAAGGTGAACTTACAAAACTTACCGAGCCGTGGGAATAACGTAATAAAGAGAGCAATTATTGCGCCGAAAGGACATACGTTAATTGATGCTGACTCATCACAGATCGAGGCTAGGATACTGGCATGGTTATCGGGACAAGACGATTTAGTACAGGCATTCGCTAACAAAGAAGATGTCTATAAGATAATGGCAGGAAGTATTTATGACAAGCAGCCGGGAGATATAACCAAAGAAGAAAGATTTGTTGGTAAGACAACAATATTAGGTTGTGGGTATGGCATGGGGGCTGAAAGATTCCGTAACCAACTTAGAAACTTTGGTGTGGATATTGAGTTAAACTTAGCCCAAAAAATCATAGACACATACCGCCAGAAATACAGCAAAATAAAAGAACTATGGAAAGACGGTCAGCATTGTTTGCGAACTATGCTACAAAATAAAGAGTGTAGTTTTGGAGTTATACCTGACGCGGTGTTTTTAGGAGAGTCTGGATTTGTTTTACCAAACAACGTGTTACTAGAGTACCCTAAACTAAAACAAGAACATGGGGAGTTTACTTACCGCGCACGTAGAATGAACGTAAGGATATACGGCGGTAAGGTGGTAGAGAACATATGCCAAGCAATCGCCAGATGTATTATTGCTTATCAGATGATGAGGATAAGTGAGTATTATAAAGTTGCCCTGACAGTACACGACAGTTTGGTATGTGTAGTAAAAAACGAAGAAGTAGAAGAAGCAAGAGAGTTTATTGAGGATTGTATGCGCGAGACACCCGATTGGGCAAAAGGGCTGCCATTAGATTGTGAAAGCGGTATTGGTAAGTCTTATGGAGAATGCGGATGAGTTTATCTTGGTCGTATTCTAGTTTATCTTTGTATAAACAGTGCCCGCGTAAATATCATCGACTTCGTATAGTTAAGGATATTAAAGAACCATCATCTCAACACCTTATATATGGTAACGAAGTACATAAAGCATGCGAAGATTATGGTAAAGACGGGACTCCAATACCTAAAAAGTATGCGTTTGCAAAACCTTACGTTGATAAACTACTAAAAGCCAAAGGCGAGAAGCTATTTGAATACCGTATGGGTCTAACAGAAGATTTAGAACCCTGTAAGTTCTTTGACAAAGCAGTTTGGTGGAGAGGGATTGCCGATTTGGTTATCGTTAATGGAAGCAAGGCGTTGCTAATAGATTATAAAACCGGAAAGTCAGCAAAGTTTGCAGATGTACACCAACTACAACTATTAAGCCTAGCGTTATTTGCTCATTTCCCAGAACTAACAACTATAAAAGGTGGGCTATTGTTTTTGGTATCTCAAGAGTTTGTAGGCGCTACATATACTAGAGATGAAATAGAAACAGGTTGGGATTACTGGAACAAAGACGTACAAAGATTAAGTCTTTCTATAGAGGCAGATGTGTGGAACCCATATGAGAATTTTACTTGTCGTAATTGGTGTCCTGTGACAGACTGCGAGTACAACGGAAACAATTGAGACAGTTACATGCCTTACGTAAATAAACCAAGACCGTACAAAAAAGAGTACCAACAGCAAAAGGCGCGGAAAGAAAAGAAAGCGCGAGCCGCTAGAGAACGTGCGCGATATGCTATGGATAAAGCAGGTGTTGATCGTAAAGGCAAAGATATAGATCACAAGAAGCCGTTATCAAAAGGCGGGTCTAACAAAAAAAGTAATTTAAGATTAGTTAAGCCGAGTAAGAACAGAAGTTTTAGCAGGAATTCTGATCATACGGTGAAAGTAAATAAACCCAAGAAGAAAAGAACAACAAAGAAAAAGAAGTGAATTATGCAGATTATAGAGGACAAGACTCTATTACTAAGAACACGTAACCCAGACAAAATCCAAGACAAAATACCTACTAGCAAAGTTGTAGATATTACAGAAGATATATACACCATGACGGTAGATTGGGATTTGCCAACAACACAGCGGTTGGCAGGGTTAAAAATGAAAAACATACCTAGCCCGATTACTCGTGACTATAGTTGGGGCGGTGTGTTCCCACCTATGGAACATCAGAAAACTACTGCTGAGTTTCTAACACTAAACCCCCGTTCATTTTGTTTTAACGAACAAGGCACAGGTAAAACTGCGGCGTGTGTATGGGCTTCAGATTATTTGTTAGAGCAAGGTTATATCAATAGAGTTCTTATTGTTTCGCCACTATCAATTATGCAGAGCGCGTGGCAAACAGATTTATTTCAGTTTGCTGTACACAGAAGTGTGGGCATAGCCTATGGCTCAAAAGAAAAACGTGTTGAGGTATTAGAAGCAGACTACGAATATGTCATTGTTAATTACGACGGAGTAAACGTCATACAAGACGCTATAAAAGCAGGCGGGTTTGACTTAATTATTATTGACGAAGCTAACGCATACAAGACAGCCACTACAAAACGATGGAAAACAATGGCGAAGCTAGTGAACCAAGATACGTGGGTATGGATGCTGACTGGCACTCCGGCGGCACAATCTCCAGTTGATGCACACGGATTAGCAAAACTATGTGTGCCACATAATGTAGTACGTTCAAAGACAGCCTACCGAGATTTAGTCATGTATCCAATTAGCAGATTCAAATGGATACCTAAACCAGATGCAGTTGATACTGTGTTTAAGACACTACAGCCTGCCATACGGTTCACCAAAGAAGAATGTTTAGACCTACCTGATATCGTATATACAGAGCGTGAAGCCCCACTGACACGCCAACAAGAGCACTACTACAAAGAAGTACGGACTCAGTTTCTGATGTTAGCAGAAGAAGAAATCGTAACAAGTGCAAACGCTGCTGTTAACCTTAACAAACTACTACAGATATCGTGCGGTGCGGTGTACGCTAACTCAGGCAATACAATAGAGTTTGATGTGAGCAACAGACTTAACGTAATCAAAGAAGCCATTGACGAATCTATAGCAAAAGTTCTTATTTTTGTACCATTTAGACATACTATAAATTTGCTACATGAGTTTTTGTTAGCCGCTGGCGTACCTAGCGAATGTATTACTGGTAACGTATCACTACCTAAAAGAACAGATATATTTAAACGGTTCCAGACAAACGACGATACTAAAGCACTAATTATCCAACCCCAAGCAGCAGCACACGGAGTCACACTTACGGCGGCTAGTACAGTGATATGGTATGCACCTGTGACATCTACCGAAACTTATTTGCAGGCCAATGCTCGGATAAATCGTAAAGGACAGACTAACAAGATGACTGTGGTACACATACAAGGTAGTCCTGTTGAACGTAGACTTTATAAATTACTGTCTGGAAAACTTGAAGAACACACCAAACTTATTGATTTATATAACGAAGAAATAAAATAAAGAAAATCCTTGCAAAGTCAATATTTACATATATACTAATATCTTTACTAACTCTTACAAGCGGAGTATGAAATGACTGAAGAAGTGAAAGCGTCCCTAGATCAACTTGCCGGAGCCGTTGTCAAAATACGTGACGAGATATCTAAGATACAAAAAGAAGCTGACAAAAAGATAACTAAGCTCAAAGAAGACAAAGAAAAAATAGAATCCCACCTACAAGAGCACTGTCTTGAACATGATGTTACGTCAGTTAAGACTAACTCTGGCACTATAATGTGCCAAGTCCAACGAAAAATATGGACAGCGAATTGGCCTGCGTTCTATGAATGGGTTGTTAAGAACGACGCATTTGATTGTCTTGAGAAACGTATTAAACAATCTACCATGAATCAGTTTATGGAAGAAAACCCTGACGAAATACCACAGGGTATTAATGTTGATGCAGGGTACAAAATAGTAGTACGTAGATCGTAATTGTGGCAGGGAGCATATACGACCGTCGCATAGAGCACGACGATAAAACATGGCAATTGGTAGATGAGCAAGGGGTGGTTGCATCTTGTGAGAGAGACTATCTTGATCTTGTTATTGTTAACGAAGCACCAACTGTATCTCGGTATTACTACAAAAATAGTTTCGAGGACGGTGCAAGTAGATTACCTAGCTGTTGGACTTCAGATGCAAATCGTGGGCCTGATATTACTGCGAAAGACAAACAACACTCAAGCTGTACACTTTGTAAGCAGAACATACGTGGGTCTGGTAATAATAATTCTAAAGCATGTAGATTGTTTACCCATATAGCTGTTGGGTTTATTACTGATAAAGAAAAAGCACAGGGTGTATTTCAACTACAGCTACCCGCCACCTCTTTGTTTGGGTCAGCACCAGACAAAAAGAACAACTCTAAAAGGTTGCCATACACAGCATATAAAAAATATCTTGGCTCACACGATTACAGCCCAGAGAGAATGATCACACGCATATCTCAAGACGAGAATGCGCCCTACAAAAAGCTACTGTTTGAACCAGTCGGCTTTGTACCAGAGACTTTTACACTGTTGGTTGAAGATTTAGCTGATAGTGTAGACGCAGTATCCGCAGTAAAAACTAAGTTCTCTGCGGAAGAATACAACCCATTTAAACCAATAAAGGAATGACTATGGCTAAGAAAAACTACACACGCTTTAATATTAACAACGTAGAGGCTATGTACCCACGTATGGACAAGCCCTATCACTTCGATAGCACTAAGCAGAAATCTATGCCGTGTGACGCATTTGATGACGGCGCATCGTACTCAATGTCATTTAACATGACCAAGGATCAAGCGGCAGAACTATATAAGAACATGGTTACTGCTTGGGACGAAGGTAAAGAAGCTAGTTGGCCTGAGAAGATTGACATGCCGTTTAAGAAACTTGATGACGGTCGTTTCCAAGGCAAGACTCGTTTAGCGGCGGCTTACGGTCAAAATGCTACACGAAAGCCCTCACAATATGATGCTAAAAGCGTTAAGTTAGACGACGACTTCCAACTTACTTCTGGTAGTACCGTTAATATTAACGTCGAGTTAGTACCATACAAAATGTCTAACTCAGGAGTATCACTACGTCTACGAGCAGTACAGGTAGTGTCACTTGCAGAGATGGCAGAAGCTAACCCGTTTGGTGAAGTAGATGGATACTCAGCTAAAACCGAAGACGACAACCCATTTGGTGAGTCAGAAGTTGTTGCTGAAGTAGAAGATGTACCTACTCCAAAAACTACAAAGAGCCGTAAAAAGAAAGCGCCTGTAAAAAAGGACGGATCTGAGTTAGACGACATCCTTTCACAGTTTGATGAGGTAGACGACTAATGAAAGATGTTAGGGGTTATAGCATCTATACACTCCGCAAGAATGAGGCAGCGCCGATCGATATGATCGGCGTTCAGCTTGGGAAAGTGTGTATAGAAAAAGATATTACAATCCAAGATTTATCTACATATTTTGGTGTATCTAGGTGGAATATATATTCGTGGTTTTACGGAGATTGGAACCCGCATAAAAAACACCATGCAAAGGTACACAAAATTATAGAAACCGGAAAATTGGATTGTGAAAATGATAGAGACACTGGAGAAAATCCTTCCAAGTGAAGGTCACTATTGTCTTGTAGGGTTAAAAACAGGGGTATCACCACGACAAAGTTTTCACGATACGTTAGAAGAACTACAAGTAGGGGCAGAAAAACTATTAGCAGACTCATTTAACGTCTACTACGGTTGCGCTACCTTTGAAAACAAATCTTCTAGGACACAAGAAAACGCCAAGTGGTTTAAATCTTTTTGGCTTGACTTAGATTGTGGAGAAGGGAAACCTTTTGCTAGTCAAGGCGAAGCGTTATTAGCACTCAAGAAATTTTGTAACGATAAGGGGTTATCTTTACCCACGCTTATTAATAGTGGTAGGGGTATACATGTTTATTGGACATTGACAGAAGCCATTAGTAAAGAACAATGGAAACCTGTTGCTGAAAAACTCAAGGTATTGTGCAAAGAAGCAGAGTTTGAAGCTGATCCCGCGGTGACGGCAGACTGCGCTCGTATACTCCGAGTCCCAGATACACTTAACTATAAAGACGAGCCTCCTGAAAAAGTACAAGTTTTACGAGAAGGAAAAGATATTGATTTTCTAAAACTATCAAGTACGCTAGGGGCCACCCCGGTAATAGATAGCAATATTTCCTTTCCCCCAGAAGCACAACGGTTGTTAGACGACAGACAAAATAAGTTTGCTAATCTAATAGACAAGATTAAACGCCAGAAGGGTTGTTCCCAGATTGAGAACATACTAGAGAACCAAGAGAATATAGAATACAACTTGTGGCGAGCCGGACTGTCTATAGCCGCAAACTGTATAGATGGTGAGGCGTATATACATGAGATGTCTAAGAACCACCCAGACTATACCGCCGAAGAAACACAAAGAAAGATTAAGGATTTAGTAGATAAGCCTTACAGATGCACTACATTTGAGGAACACGCGCCAAACTTATGTGACGGATGTAAGCATAGAGGGAAAATAAACAGTCCTATTGGGCTATGCAAAGAGATTAAGAAGGCCGAGCCAGAACAAAACAACCTACCAGAATTACCTTTTCCTTATTTTGTTAGCAAGGAAGGCAGCATATATAAGACTACTGACGATGACGAGAAACCCGATGTAATGGTGTATGCCCACAGTTTGCGTGTGACTAAACGACTAAAAGATAAAGAGCGTGGGGAATTAGTTTTTGTAAGGCTGAAACTACCAAAAGACGAAGCGGAAGAGTTTATGATTCCTTTGTCTACTGTGACTAGTAAAGAAGAACTAAGAAAGTTTTTGTCGGCAAAAGGTGTTGTCGTAATGCCGAAGGCGTTTGACCAGATAATGATGTACTTAATATCGTGCATCAATAACCAACAATACTCAAATGAGGCTGAGATTATGAGAAGGCAGTTTGGGTGGACAGATAACAATGCCGCGTTTGTTCTAGGTGATAAAGAAATATCAGCAAAAACAGTGCGGTACTCACCACCATCAGAAGTAACTGAGCGTTTATGTGAATACTTAAAACCTGTAGGCAGTCTAGATGTATGGAAGGAAGTCGTGTCGGTATACGACATGCCTAAGTTTGAACCCCATGCGTTCGGATTCTTTACCGCATTTGGTGCGCCAATAATAAAGCATCTAGGGTATAACGGAGCGATGATAAACCTGATTAACTCTAGTAGTGGTACAGGCAAATCTACTGTATTGAAGATGTGCAACAGTGTGTATGGACATCCTGATAAGTTACTAGCACAAGAAACAGATACGTTTGCTCATAAGATGAATAGACTAGGTATCATGAACAATCTGCCGTACACCATTGATGAGATAACTAATATGCCTCCTGAAAAGGTATCGACGTTACTGTATGGGGTATCGCAGGGCATAGGGCCGGGGCGTATGCAGTCCCAGAACAATATGGAGCGTAGGAATGATACAAGTTGGGCATTGATTGCATTAGCATCTAGTAACGCTTCTATGGCTGAAAAGTTAAGTTTGATGAAGCAGTTTGCTGACGGCGAAATAATGCGGCTATTAGAATACCGCATAGAACAAACTAATAACCTCAGTAAACCACAAGCAAACAAGATATTTGAAGGAAAACTACTTAGTAATTATGGTGTTGCAGGCGAATCTTATATTCAATATTTAACTCAAAACCTACCTAAAGTGATAGATATAGCCAAGAGATGCCAAGAAAGATTAGATCGGGAAGTCGGATTAGACGCAAAAGAAAGATTTTGGTCTGCGGTTATTGCTTGCAATATTACTGGAGCATACATAGCTAAAGCGTTGAATCTAATAGACCTTGATGTAGATAGAATATATAGATGGGCTATGGATGAGTTAGTCCCTACGCTACGCGATCAGATAACTGAACCAGAGATAGATTTTATTGGTGTGCTAGGAGCATACCAGAATGCTAACTGGAATAAGTTTTTGATTATAGATGGTGAAGCAGATAAGCGAACAGCTATGCAACCAAGTCCTATTCAAGAACCTAGAAATGAAATGATTGGGCGTTGGGAGCCGGACACTGGGATAGTTTATATATTTACTAGGTCGCTACGTACATTCTGTGCGGAACAGCAAATTATATTTAAAGACTTTATAAAGAGTCTAACTGCACAAGGTATAGCTAAAGGCAGTATCAAAAAGCGTTTGGGTAAAGGAACTGCGTTAGATTCAGCGCCAGTAGATACACACATGTTTAACGATACGTTTATACCTAATGAAGTTAAAGAGGAGCTTTCTGTAGATGATTGAAATACATGGAATTCATTTTGATGTTCAGTGGGATAAGTTTGAGCCACATTCAAGTTTCTTTATTCCGTGTCTTGATACTAAAGAAGCTAAACGAATTATTAAACTAGCGGTTGCTAGATACAAGTTTAAGGTTCGTATGAAAACAACGACTAAAGATAAGGTACGTGGTATTCGTGTATGGAGGGTGGAATAAAGTGGATAAAGAAGAACGTCGCAAATACATGAAAAAATATCACGAAGCTAATAAAGAAAAAAATAAAGAAAGGCGTAACGAATACGCTAAAAAATACCGCGAGGCTAATAAAGAAAAACGTCGCGAATATCGCAAAAAATATAACGAGGCTAATAAAGAAAAACGTGACGAATACGCTAGAAAATATTACGAAGCTAATAAAGAAAATTGTCGCGAATACATGAAAAAATATTACGAAACTAATAAAGAAAAGATTAACGAACAATCT
>TARA_R110002072_G_scaffold302737_3_pt1 | contig 10809 bp, 12 predicted proteins | sample TARA_R110002072 | Tara Oceans TARA_R110002072 (sample SAMEA4397118) | marine metagenome | biome: Polar Biome; feature: [SRF] surface water layer (ENVO:00010504); material: water (ENVO:00002006), including particulate matter (ENVO:01000060) such as... | depth 5 m | reverse complement strand
CTCGCCGCAAGCCGGGTTCGGCAAAAACTTCAGCTCCACTCCCCGAGACACCCCTGCTACAACTCCAGGGCCACAACTCCGGAGCCACAGCTCCAGGGTCAGATGCCGCGGGTAGGGTCGTTCAGCCCGCCGCCTACGAGGTTGCCCTGATGGGTTCCGCCAATTGTGGCCCAATCTCACTCAGTCAATTGAAGGATTCGAGCAATCGGCAGCGCCGGCTCGCTAGAATCGCCCGACCACATTGACCACTGAGTCAACGAAAGGAATCCAATCATGATGAAATCTGTAATCGCTCTCACCTGCGCCGCCCTGATGACCTGTGGTCTGCAAGCCCAAGTCGGCGGCAGCCTCAACCGCAACGCGGCCAAGGTCTCCACCTCGATCACGATGGGCAAGAACAAGCTGGCTGTCAGCTACACCGCCATCCGCTTCGGCAAAGGCGACTGGCAAAAGGCCAAGGACAACAAGGACGGCTACGAGCGCTTCAACGCCCGCGCCGCCAAGAGCCCAGTCGGCAGTGTCACGACTTCCTGCGATCTGATGGCCGCTGGCCGCACGATCCCGGCGGGCACCTACTCGATGTTCTTCACGCTGCACGAGCGCGCTGGCTGGTTGCTCAACCTGAAGCCCGCCGAAGGCGAAGGCATCATGTGGGGCATGAAGCTCACGGACTCCGACAAGAGCGACTGCATGAAGATCAACCTTGAGCCGTCCGCCAAGGACAACACCTGCGCCATCACGATCATGTTCGGCGACAAGTCGGTCTCCGTGCCGGTCACCGTCAAGGCCACCGAAGACAAGGACAACTAAGGCGCTGGGTCGAATCTCGACCCGCCCTTGAGTAACGACCTGCGACGCAGGTCATGCCCGCCGCGCCCTATTGGCTGCTGGCGGGCCCACCAGATTCCTATTAGGACTGGTGTGTGCAGCCCATGCCGAGCCTGATCGACTTCGACCACCCAGACTCCGTTTGGAACTGCGCCGTCGACATCCTGGCTCACGGCGACCCGTTCTGCTGTCGCACCGAGTGGCAGCTGTCGTTTCACGAAGCGTTCGCGCCGAAACGCGACCTGTGCATCGCCGCCAGCGACGACAGCTTGATCGCATTCGCGCTGCATGCGAACACCGCCGCGGGCCCGCTGCTCGAACCGGTTGAGTCCAGCTGGCTGTTTGGCTGCCCGCTGCTGGGACCGAATGCTGTGCCGATGCTGGTGCAACTGCTCGAATCCCACCCCAAAGCCTGTGTATTGCTCAGCGGCATGGACATCGAGAGCCCGGCCTTGCCAGCGCTGGCCCAAGCGTTTGCCGCACGCTACGAGTTCTTGCACGTCGCCAACGAAACAGCCTGCCGCGCGTCGCTCGCGGGCGGCCTCGACGGCTATCTGTCGCGACGCTCCGCCAAGATTCGCCGCGGCATTCGCAACGCGGCGCGACGAGCACACGATCGCGGCGTGTCCTTCGAACGCCAGCAACCCACGAGCAAAGCCGACGCCGATGCCGTCTACGCCCGCATCATCGCGGTGGAAGATCGCAGCTGGAAGGGCCTCGGCAACTGTGGCATGAGCAAACCGCCGTCGCTGCAGTTCTACTCGAAGATGCTGCGCCGCATGGCAGCCAGCGGTTGTGGGCGAGTGATGTTCGCCCGCCACGACAGAGGCGACATTGGTTTCATCTTCGGCGGGCTCTGCGGGTCCGACGCGCAAGGCAACATCTACCGCGGCCAGCAATTCAGCTTTGCCGAGGATTGGCGCAGCGCGTCACTCGGCAACGTGATGCAACTCGAACAGTTGCGATGGCTCTGCGAGGAAGGCGTCGCTCGTTACGACATGGGACCTGTCATGGACTACAAGCGCCACTGGACCGAGACCCAAGTCCGCCTGGACGCCATCGCATTGCGGCCGATGTAGCCCAGCCGATGTAGCCCAGCCGATGTAGCCAACAACTGGCACGCACCCACCGACGGTCGTCGCACGCCACCACTGGGACTGGCCAACCGCAAGGCAACGGCTAGCATCACGCGCCATGCTCGTGCGCCCCCATCACGTTCCCCTGCGAGAAACGATGCTCTGGCTGGAGCCTCATCTCCACCAGCTCTCGGCGCGCATACTCGAAGTGGGCTGCGGCCAAGGCCACCTCGCCGCGGCGCTGGCTGGCGCGGGACACGACGTCGTTGCACTGGACTCCAATGAGGAAGCCGTCGCGGCCACGCGCTACAAGGGTGTCGATGCGCGCCTCGCCACGTTCCCCGACAATCTGCCGGAACGCCACGAGGATCCGTTCGACATCGTGCTGTTCACCCGCTCGCTGCATCACGTGGAAGACTTGGACGCAGCGGCTGCCGCCGCGTTCTCGCTGCTAGCACCGACCGGCATCGTGCTCGTCGAAGACTGGGCGTGGAACATCATCGACGAGCGCACGGCGGCATGGGCGTACGGTTTGATGGGCATCGGGCGCACGGCCGGACTCGTGCCACAAGGACTCTGGCAAGGTGGCAACGACCCGTTGCGGCACTGGCTCGACGAGCACGAGCATCACGTGCATGCGATTGCCGAAATGCGTGACGCCATCGTCAAGCACGGCAAACAACACAACGTCAGCATCACGGAAGAGACGACGCCGTACTTCTATCGCTACTTCTGCGACTACCTCGCCAACCACGACGACGACGGCGCCGCAATCGTCGAGAGTGTGCTGGCTGCAGAACAACAGATGCTCAACGCCGGCGCCATGGCGCCGCTCGGCTGGCGACTGGCAGCGACACACAGCTAGACGCTTCCCAGAAGATCGGGTGCCCAGCGAAGCTGAAAGGCATGGCTCTCCGCCTGTCACCGGGGATCGAAAAAACGAAACCTGACGGGCCACGGCCATCAGGGTTCTGAATGCCGTCCCCATTGGCCCATGACCCGCCCCGCAATGAACAAGCCTCTACGCGCCGCCACTCTGCCGCAATTTCGCCTCGCCGCTCTCACCATCGCCCAATTGCTCGTCACTCTGGTCGTCACCCTGCTGGCTGCCATGCCCGCGGTAGCGCAGGGGGATCTGAAGACCAAGAGCGTGGCCATCGCCGACCTGACGGAGGCGCATGCCCCCGCGCCGCGTTTGCCGTTCTTCACCCTGCTCGGCTTGCGCAACTGCGAGTACTGGCCATCCCTGATCCCCACGCGTCAGGAACACGTTGTCCCCATGGAGGCTGATGGGCTGATCAGCATCTTCTCGATGCTGGATGACAGCATGGAGAACGACGGGGTCGAGCTGCAAACCCAGTCAGGCCGTCTGTTCATGCGGGGCACTGCCGAGCAACTACAGAACTGGGAGAATCTCGTCGACATTGCGCGCAGCCACTTCTCGGCCCCAATCAAGTTCGAGGCGACGGTCATGCATCACGACGGCAAGATGCTGCCGCCTTCGGTCGTCGACCCGGAGCAAGCACAAGCGTTGCTCGACGGCCACAAGCACACGTGGTCCAGCGCCTCGGCGTCGCCATCGGGCATCGCGACCTACATGGGTCACCACCGTTCGGTGTCGTATCTGCACACCAACTACGCAGAGGTCAGCGAAGAGCGCTGGGCATCTGTCCCCCAACAAGACGAACTGTTTGACGGCGTCGGTGTGGTCGCCGTTGCGCATCGTCTATGCGAGACGGACGACTTGATCCTGCGAGCGCAGTTCTCGATCGGCAGCCTCGTCGAGATGTGCCAACACAAGTCTGGCTTGGGCAGCCAAGCCGACCCGCAGCGCCCTGTGCTCAGCGTCACCGCGGCCAACATGTCCGGCCGGATCAAGAACGGCGGGGCCCTGGTATTCAACGCTACCGCACCTGAGAATCTCGGCGGCAACATCATGGTCATCGTGCGCGCCACGTGGACACGGGTGCAACAAAAGACACCGGACCACCTGATGACCTTGCCGGTCTCGGCACTGACCTCAGCGATCGCTAGTCACCCGCAGTTCGCACGCACCGATCGCGTGGATCTCGCCAAGCCGTCTTCAGAAGACCTGCACAATGATGATGAGCGTGAACCACTGCTCGACGAAAGCCGCCTACAAGAGCTCATCATGTCCAGCGTCGACGTCGACTCATGGGACGACACTGCCATGATGAGCTCCACGAATGGGCACATGATGTTTCGCGCCGAACCTGGCACTCTCAAAAAGGTCCGAGCCTTCGTCGCCGAGCAAGAACGCCAACTGCTGACGACCATCGAAGTCGTCTACGAAAATGGCTCGGGCCGCATCACGTTCCCGACACTCACGCAACACGGCCATGGCGTTCGCCACGGCAGGGAGACCACCTCCATCGCAGGCGTGATCATCGAAATCGCCAAGAAGGCGTCGATCCAAGCGCCCAGCGTCGTGCGCCTGTTCGAAGGCATCCAGTTCGGCATCACCCCCTACTCCGCAAGCCAACACCTCGGCGCCAAGATCAGCTGGACATCGCGCCGCATCGAAAGCCAACCCGAAGGCATTGCGCTACCGCCGATACGCCTGACATCGCGCACCCACACCGGCCTCATTCCCGAAGCCGGCCTAGCCGCCGACAACGGACCGCTAGGCAAGGAGCGCTGGTCCCTGCTCCGCCGCTAACCAACGAATGTGTTAGTACTGTGCCAGGCACAGTACTAACACGGTCTAGGATCGCGGCACTATGCGAACTGGCACGATGCGGGTGGGTGCGGGACCAGGGGAATCGATTGGTGGATCGCGATGCCAGTGAAGAACGTCGCGGCTCGCATGTTCTTGTGGATGCCGATGCGCGACACCTTGCGACGGTTGCCACAAGTGCTCATTGGCCTGTGGCTGTTTGGTATGGGGGTCGCATTCATGGTCGCCGGCGATCTTGGCACGGCGCCGTGGGATGTGTTCCATCAAGGTGTTGCGCGGGTCAGTGGGATCAGCCTCGGCGTCGTCATCATGCTTACTGGCATTGTCGTCGTGCTTGGGTTTCTGCCGCTGCGCGAGAAGGTTGGGATCGGCACGATCTTGAATGCGTTGCTGATCGGCGTGTCGGTCAATTGGACGCTCGGCTGGCTCGATCGACCCGAGATGATGTGGGCGCGCATCGTTCTGACCACGTCTGGACCGATCATGATCGCGCTCGCGTCTGGGCTCTACATCGGCGGCGGCCTCGGCCCGGGCCCGCGCGACGGCATCATGACCGGCTTTGCCAAACGCGGCTTCACGGTCTGGAAGGTGCGCACGATCCTCGAACTCAGCGTCATGACGCTCGGGGTCTTCCTCGGTGGACGCATCGGCTTTGGCACCGCGTGGTTCGCAATCAGCATCGGCCCGATGGTGCAGTTCTTCTTGCCGAAGTTTGTGATCCGGCGCGAAACGATCGTATCGGCCAACTAAGGAACCAGCGGCTGTAGGCGGCGAACGGGATTCGCTACGCTCTGAGCATCTTGCTCTTCCTCCGCCGCCTCCCAATTCTCATCGCGAGCTTGCTGGCAACATGCCTGCCATGCCAAGGAATCACGCTGGAGCCGCCTGGTGAACGCGAGTTCGTGCTCGATCGCGCCGAACTGCTGAGTGCCGACGAAGTCCTCGAGATCCGCGCGATCTGCGACAAGCTGCTGACCGAACACGCGACCCCGATCTTGGTCGTCACGATCGAGAGCATGGCCGAGTACTACGGGCGCACGGTCAGCATTGAGTCGTTTGCGACCCGGCTGTTCAACCAGTGGCAGATCGGGCACGCAACCCTCAACAACGCCGAGTGGAACACCGGCATTCTGCTACTGGTCTCGCGCGACGACCGGCGCGCACGCATTGAGCTCGGCGGCGGCTGGGCACATGCGAAGGACTTGGAATGCCAGGGCATCATGGACGAGCGCATCGTACCAATGTTCAAAGCTGGCTCGTTCGCTGCGGGCATTCGCGCCGGCGTCGAGGCGCTCGATGCACTCGCACGCAGCAAGCCATTACCCGCGATTGAGCAGCCACCGCGCCCGTTTTGGCATTGGCTCGTATTGATCGGCGCGATCGGCCTCGCCATCTTCACCGCAGTGTCGCTGCATCGCCGCGGCAGCAGCGGTTGGGCGTGGCTCATGTGGGGAGCCCTGTTCACCGTGATCGGCGTAGTCATCTATCAGCTGATGTCCAATCGCAACAGCGGCGGCGGCTTTGGTGGTGGCAGCTTTGGCGGCGGTTCTTCTGGTGGCGGTGGCGCGTCAGGATCTTGGTAACGGGAGCACGAACATGAAACGCGCAAGCAATCAGATCGATGGCCCGGGCCGGGAACGCATCGCACAAGCGGTGGCCCAAGCCGAAGCCAACACGTCCGCCGAGATCGTGCCGGTGCTCGCAACGAGTTCTGGCCGCTACGACCGCGGCGAAGACATTTGCGGCCTGTGGGTTGGCATCTTCGCACTGGCAGTCGTGTGGTGGCTTCTGCCAACTGGCCAGGCATCAACCGGCCCCTGGCATACCTCCTCCCCTTCCTTAATACACCTCGCCTTCCTGATCGTGGCTCTGATCGGCGGCTTCGTGCTCGGTGTCGCCATCGCATCGAGGACCGGACTACTCAAACTGCTGTTCACCAGCCGCGCGGAAGTGGCCGACGAAGTCGACCGCCGCGCTCGTACCACGTTCTTCGACAGCCGCGTCCATCACACCTCGGGCAGCACCGGCTTGTTGCTCTACGTGTCGCTACTCGAGCGCCGCGCTGCAGTCGTCGGCGACCAGACGGTGGTCGAGACGCTCGGGCAGGCCAAGCTCGACGCCATCTGCCACGAATTGACCCACAAGCTCTCGACCGGATCGCTCGTCGACGCGTTTGCGGCAACCATCCACAGCGCCGGCGAGCAACTCGGCGCAGTGCTGCCACGTGCAACGGACGATCAGAACGAACTGTCCGACGCGCTGGTGATTCTCGACTCGCCTTAGGCGATTCGAGCGAATCGCCCTAGGCGATGCGAGCCGAATCTGCCAGGATCGCATCCTTCGCGCCGAGCCGGCTTGCCGCCCGAGGCTAGCGAACTACCGAGCGGACTTCGCGGCAGCAGTGCGCGCGTGCATTTCCTGGGTCGTCGCCACGATGCGCTCGATGTTGGCCTTGCGATCGCTCGCCGTGTGCGCGGCCCACAATGTGGCGAAGTTGGCCGGCAAGTTGGCGACGCCATCGACCGCCGACCTGACATCCGATTCAAAGACGCCGCCAATCAGGTTGTCGTTCGTGAGCTTGTAGGAACGCTCCGACACCTTCTCGATGCACGTCGTGTTGGCAAGCACCAAGCGCATGCCGCGGGACGACATCACGCAAATGACCACCGGCCGATCGTCGTAGTCACACACCTTGCGGAAGGCGACGAGCGAGACTTCCTCGTTGCCGACTTCCTGCATCTGACTGATGCGCAGGACAACCTGCGAACCGACCAACAGGGCCTTGTCGAGCTTTAGGTCCGACTTCGCCAGCACCGAGTCCGCCAGCGCCCGCTTGCTACCGTTCGGGGTGGTATCTCGCCAATGGAGGATGCAGTCGACAAGTTCGGCCAGGTTCATTGGCCCCATAGAACGCCATCGGCGGCCGGAATCAACGAACCCTTTCCGCGCGGAGCATCGTGTAGGGCCCTTCCGGGATCACCGCAATGCACGCATTGGGCGTTCGCTGCAGCAGTTCGTCGATCACCAACTGCGCCCGAGCCTGAACATCGCCCTCACCGGAAGCCGGTGTCACCGCCAACTTACGTTGCACGTCGATCGGCAGGCCATCGTTGGCCAACAGCAGCCGCTGCACCCCAATGCGCTCCAACACGCGCGTCTGCATCTGGTATTGCCACTGATCTTTGGCGGTCACTTCCGTGGCTCGGATGTGCGCCAAGAAGCCCTGAAAGTCCGAACCTCGCTGCATCATCAACTCGGTGTATTCCGGCGACCCGACCTCGGTGCACGCCGAACACATCAACAACACCGAGTCTTCGTGCAGCGCCGGCAGCGCCGTCACCATGCCCTTGACCGTCTGGTAGAAGCTTTCGTCGAGCGGATAGCCACCGGCCGATTGCACAACCAGGTCATAGGGACGTTCGACCTTTGCTGAAGTCCAAGTCCCAACCTGTTCGCAACCAATCTGGTGCGCCGCGACCAATTGCCCCGCAAACACACCAGCCAATTTGCGTTCGTGGGTGATCGCCGCGTTGACCAAGAAGTCGCAGCCCATCAAGCCAGCGACCCGCATCGCAATCTCATGGCACGGATTGCCGACCAACTTGCCTTCTACGGCCGACGGGTCACCCATCGTCTTGTGGCCGTGGAAGCGCTGCACGGTGCGCAAGTCAACCAGGCCAGGGCAGATCCCTTTGCGCCCGCCGGAGTAGCCCGCCATGAAGTGTGGCTCAATCAATCCCGTGACGATCTTGAGCTCGGCGTCGGCGTAGATGCGATTGATGCTGACTGGCGGATCGTCGCTGATGCGAACCAACGTGTCCTGCTTGTCGGCTTCGTGATCTACGACGCGACAACGGCGCAACAGGTCCCGCCCGAGCATGATCTCGCGCTCGCGTGGCGTCGAGGGCCGATGCATGCCGGTCGCAATCAAGATCGTGCACGCATCGTCCGCGACCCCGGCCGCATTCAGTTCGGTCAGAATGGCGGTGATCAGCAGTTCGTTAGGCACCGGCCGCGTGATGTCACTCATGGTGATCACGACCGAAGCCGGACGCTTCTTCTCGGCCAGCGCGCGCAGTGATGGCGAGGCGATTGGCTGACGCAACGCAGTCAACACCGCCGCCTCCGGGTCTTCGAGTCGCGGAATCTCCGGACCTCTGAGAATGTCCGCATGCGCCGGCACGCGCAGCGTCAGCCGATCTGCGCCGAACAGGATGCCTACTTCACGCATGGACATATGCGCCAGTGGATCCCTTCCCGCAACGAAGTCAACGCATTGCCACCACGTCCCATGAATGCGCCGATGGACTTCCCCCCTCTCACGAATGCTTGAGCGGCGCTAGGATCACCGGCATGAGCTACTTTCGCCCGGAGCAAATGCCGTTCGCCGAGGATGCCCCTTCTGTCGTCGAAGACATCGAACAGAACGTTGAGGTCGCAGACGGCGTGGTCGTCGAGCGACGCAGCGTGCTGTGGTTGTCCGCAGCCGCGGTTACTTCGATGTTGGTCGGCGCTGGCTCCGTGCGCGCGCAACAGCCGAAGCAGCAGGACCCCAAGCAACCGCCAGCAACACCCAAGAAGAACCCGAAGCTGAGCTTCGAAGACTTCCTCAAGCAACTGCTGCCACAAGCTCGCCGCCTGATCGATTCCAAGGGGGAAGACGAGCAGTCCTACCTGATGACCGTCGCCGCAGCGATGAGCAGACTGCAGGACCCCAACGCGCCGATGCGCGATGCCATGCGGGAGTTCTCCAAGAACCACCGCAAGCAAGGCGAACGCTTCCCGATCGGCGCGATGGCGATGAAACTGGCGGCCGGCGGCGGATTCTCACATCACGACCACCTCAACTACAACGGCATCATCATGGGCCTCGAAGGCGAGGTGCGGATTCGCAACTACGACTTCCAGGGTGACCCACCGGCGAGCGATTCGACCGACACCTTCCAGATCCGCGAGACTCGCGACGACCTGATCCTGCCGGGCCGCTTTTCCTCCTTGGGACAAAAACGCGAGAACATCCACGACCTGGTCGCCGGCAAGGACGGTGCGCGCGTGCTCGATGTGTTCACGTTCTATGCCCGCAACGCCACCTCCCGCTACCTCAACGTCGAGGACAAGCCGCGCGACGCCGAAGCGCGCATCTACGACGCGACTTGGAAACCGCGTCGCCGCCGCCGCAACCGATGAAGCTGCTCTGTTTCCAAGCTCGTCACTTCGGTTGGAAGAGCTTCAGCAAGACCCTCGAAGAAATCGGCGGCGAACAGGTCGAAGATGTCTCGATCGCCGATGAACTCAAGGACTGCGTGGTCGTGTTTGCACACGCCGAAAGCGCGGATGAGCCAGACGACGCGCGTGCTCGCGTCTTCCGGCACACGCTGAAGCACATCAAGTGGCTAGCGAACAAGCGCGACTACAAGAACGTCGTGTTGCACTCGTTCGCCCACCTTGGCGGCGAGAATGCGGCACCAGAGTTCGCGCAGGCAATGCTGACGGAGTTGCAGGAACGCCTGACCAGCACCGGCTACACGGTCAAGACCACACCGTTCGGCTACTTCTGTGAATGGAACATCGACGTGCATGGCGAAAGCCTCGCGAAAGTCTACAAACAGATCTGATCAGACAGAGGTGGGCTATCAGCCCCATCATTCATGGACCAAATCCCCGAAGCAGCTTGGCTTGCGCCGGTGACCTCGCGACAACACGCGAGCCCTCGACCGTTCGCAGAAGAGATCGGCGCAGAAACCCGCGCCGAAGCGACCCTGCTGATCTTCCTGCGGCATCTCGGTTGAATCTTCACCCGCGAATGGCTGCAGCAGTTGCTGCGGGCCGAGCAGACGCAGGGCTTTCCCGCGGTGGTGTTCGTGCACCGCAGCACACGTGAGGCGGCGGAGCCATTCTTTGCGAAGCGTGCCCCAACGTCGCGCGCGATCGCCGACCCCGCCGGCACCGTGTTCAAAGAGTTTGCACTGGAGCAAGGATCGCTGCTTCAGATCCTTGGCCCCACGGCCTGGTGGCGCGGACTGCGCGCACTGTTGCGAGGCAACAGCGTGGGCATTCCGGCCGGCAACGAACGACAGATGCCCGGCGCGTTCTTGGTGCAAGGCCGCAAGGTGTTGTGGGCGTATCGCGCTCGCCACTCGGCGGATCACCCGGATCTATCCGCGATGATGCTCGCGATGCCCGTGCCCTAGCGAACTGCATGCTGCA
>TARA_R110002072_G_scaffold235697_7_pt1 | contig 10809 bp, 10 predicted proteins | sample TARA_R110002072 | Tara Oceans TARA_R110002072 (sample SAMEA4397118) | marine metagenome | biome: Polar Biome; feature: [SRF] surface water layer (ENVO:00010504); material: water (ENVO:00002006), including particulate matter (ENVO:01000060) such as... | depth 5 m | reverse complement strand
TTGGTGTTGTTCTAAATCTATTGGAAAGCCCAACTCTTCAAAAACAGCTGCATATCTTTCAAAAGTGGATTTCAGGGGTTTGAATTGTTTGTTATTTGTTCTCGTGAGTGCTTTTTTTTCGGCTCTGCCTTTGTCAATTTTGACCACAGGAATACCCTTGAACATAAAATATCCCCCCAAAACGTTTGAACGCAATACATTGTGAAGGTCTGCAACACCATCGATTCCTTCTTTTTTTAATGTGCTTGCCAATTTTAAAAGTCCGGTGAATCCTTTGTGTTTCTCTTTTACCTCAGCGGGATAGAAGTTTACATTGGGCAATTCATCAAACAGCGGTTTGTGAAAGGGTTTAGACAAAACGGTAACCCGTAAATGAGGATACGTAGCACACAAAACTCGCAATACCGGCACACACATCGCCACATCTCCCAAAGCGGAGAGACGGATGACGAGGAGGTGTTTCGGGTTTGTGGTTTCTCGTTTCAAGTTTTTTGTTTCAAGTTTAGTTAGAAAGTCTCCCGCAGATAACGCGGATTTTCGCAGATTTTTTGGTTCAACTTTTATACAACTATGCCAAAACCTTATGAATTTTTGAAATTTGGTGCTTGGTGCTTGGAATTTGATTTTTGAAGATATTTCAAACAAATATAACTATTACTATCTGTTGTCTATCTTCAATTTTATTTCTTCCTCAAAACAGGATTCATCTCATCGTCATTGTACATTTTCATTTGTTTATACACCTTCATGTACTTTTCGCCTTGAGCGATATCTTCCAGCAATTGGTCAATGGCGGTGGACAAATCGATGCGTTGTTCCAAAAGGACATCGAGTTTTTCTTTGCACTTCAAGCGATATTCCGGTGATGCATCGGCTCTGTTTGCTTCTTCATCCATGTGAAAGATTTTTAAAGCGAGGATAGAAAGACGATCCACTCCCCACGCCGGACTTTCAGTATTGATTTTTGCATTTTTCTTTACTTCCACATGCTTGTATTTGTCCAGAAAAAAGCTGTCAATATATTCAACGGTATCTGTTCTGTCCTGGTTGGAGGCATCAATCTGGCGTTTTAGTTTTAGCGCTACAACAGGGTCAATATTGGGGTCGCGAATGATGTCCTCATAATGCCATTGCACCGTGTCAATCCAGCATTTTCTATAGAGTAAATGCTCTATGAGCTGTGCGTTTTTATCATATGGGTTTACAAAGTCTTGATCAACCGTGTTGATGATGTGGTATTTGTTGATGACTTCCCGGAATATTTTGTTGGCTTTTTGTGTGAACATGGATGGTATTGTTAATAGTTAATCCTCCCCCTAAATCCCCCTCCAAAAGAGGGGGACTTTTAAGGTTTCTGTTTTTATATTTTCTTTTCTTTTAACACTTTTCTAAACAATGCAAATACTCAAAAGTGGTGATTGCTTTGTGGTTTCTGTTTTCGGTTTTATCGGCTTTGAAGCGTTGGTATTCTTTTGTTTTTAATGTGTAATTTCCATAGCGTTTCATAATGGTTTTTACTTCTTCCTCTGTCATCAAGCCCTCATTGTTATAACTTAAAAATACCCAACGAAATTGTGCGTTTTTTATCAGTTCTTCAAAGGATTTTGTGACTTCGCCTTTTTTGCAATACTTGCTTTTTTCATAGGAGCGTAAACCGGTTTTGCCTTGTGGCACAAAGGTATCATATTTTGCAATGGTATTCAAAAGATGGTAATTGGCCCCATATTGTCTTGCGTTGTAGGGAGGGTCAAGATAAAGAATGTCGCCGCTTATTTTTTTTATCAAGGTGTTGGCGTCTTCTTGAAAAACAAGATGTGGGTTTGGGGTTTCTGTAAAGCGTGCGGGTTCTAAAACCAAAGATTTTGCAGCGCTTTTTTTAATTTTTTTTAGGTAAGCACCATATACAGAAGCCGTGTTTGCCACTTTATCGGCGCTTTCTATGAGCGAGGCTAAAAGAAAATAATACAATTCCTCTTGAATTTTTTTTTCCATCTTCCATTGTTCAATCTGATGGCGCATGGCATCAATTTTTTTACCATTTGCTTCAGAAAAATAGAGCCTTCCGGCGGAACCGTTTTCAGAATAGTTTTCAAATATAAAGCCTTTTATTCCGGGGAGCAAGTTTAGATTTTCTATGTGCTTTTCATAATCTAAAGACGTGTGATTACCGATGTAATTCTTGAGTAAAATATAGCTGTAAAACTCGATATCATTAGCAATAACTTGTTTTACAAGTGGTTTAAAATTTCTTCCCACCGCACCGGTGCCGGCAAAGAGGTCACAAAAAACGGCATTTTCTAAAGGAATGCTTACAGATTCAGAAATGCATTCTAAAATCCAGGGGTTGAGTTTGTGTTTGGAGCCGATGTAATTCATTGTGTTACCCAAATAATATCTGAAAGCGCCATTTGATTTTCAGAAAATTTCAATGTTGTAAGTTGTTTGGGTTCAAAAGTAGCAACATAATTGGAAATGGCTTGTTGTAGAAGTAAAATTTCTGCTTTGAGTTTCCAGTGATTTCCGCTTTTGTCATAAACGATAATAAACAAACGATTGGCCAGGTGTTTTCTTCCTTGCTGACTTTGGTTGTTATAAAGCCAGTAGAGCAGTTGTTCTTTATTTGCTTTCGCGTAAGCAAAACCCTTACCAAAACCTTTGGGAAAAACAGACGTTTTATGGTCAAATGGAATGTTATGGATGGAAAAATCTGTTAGCTTGTCTTTATTGTTTTTGGTTGGAATCACTTGAGGAAGTGAACAAAAAACACCCTCTACCGCCACCGAGCTCCAGAAATTATACCAGCGATTAATGGCATAGTAAAAGGCCTCCTCCTTATTGAGTTTATATAGTTCAACCACAGCTGCAATCTCCTTAATTAAATCGTCCCAGTTTTGAGTAGTGTAAATGAAATTTGTATAGACATCCCATTGATCACTTTGTTTTCTAAGCCATTTGTATGGATACTTCCAGCGTTTTCTGAGTTGGGTTTCTATGTCTCTCCAATTCGTGTTCATCATAAAAAAAGAATGATAAAGGGCAGAACTAAAAACGACCAAAGGAGTACTTCTTTAAAAAAAAAATCACTTTTCTTTTCAAAATAATTGGCAGTTAGTATTGAAAAAGGCATTGCTATAAAAAGTAATTCTGAACTATTTTTTTCAGGTGTTAACACAACTATACTTATTGCTACTAATGCAATGATGACAATTAATGTTGTTGTTTGTTTCTTTTTTTTGCTTTTGTTTTTACTGTCTAAATTAAAGTCAACAATCGACCAAATTAAAATTGCCAAAATAAAGCTCAAGGGAAGTACAAGTTGTATTTGATGATAGGCCCCAAAGTCAAAGCCTGAGGTTTTTACCCAATCGAGCGGCAGGTAGAAGGCGTTTTGAACCAAAAGGGTATAGGTGTTTGCCAACATAATAACAGCTGCCATTCCCACAAAGGGAATGATGTAGTTTTTAAAATTTGTCCCTGCATATTGAGCAATTGCTAAATACAAAACCACTATAAAAAGAATTGCCCAAAAATAAAAGCAAGAGGCTATAGCAATCCAAAGAGCAGCATCAAGAATTTTTTTTTGGATGTCTTTTTTGGTTTTTAAGCTAATGATTCTTCTTAGAGCAAGTAAAACAAAAAAATTTGCAATCAACACCTCTGATGTGAGAAATGATACTGGAAATGTTGTTACAAAAATCCCAAATAATAGAATGACGTATGTGTTGTCCTTCGTTAAATTGTTTTTTCTGGAGATAAAGTCAACTAGCAACATGGAAATCAAAAAAACAAACAACAAGCCCGTTTTTAGAAAAAAATCTTTAAAGTCAAAATTTGTTTTTGCTGATAAAAAATGATGTAACACGAAAAATAAGGCCATAAAAATGGCAACTAATAAGTAATTTACCGGTTTTGATTTGCTAAAAATACTTGTTAGCATCTTTTAATTTTCTATTTTTGCATTGTAAATATAACAACTTCTCTTATGAAAGCTTTATTTGAAGGAATCCAATCAATTACTGAAGCCATTTTATTAAATCCTCTTGATGGCATTCGCGATTTGGAATTAACCAGTTGGGCATTAGCAAATGGTTTAAACTGGTTGTTTGTCATTATTGGTTTTGCAGCTCTTATTTATTGGTTAAAAGAACTTAAAAAATATGATCAAGAAGGTGATGAAGATTATTCTTCTACTTCTCATTCATATTTGGGGTAGAGTCCTCCCATAACCCCCTTCACACTTCGACTCCGCTCAGTGACCGGAGGGGAGAATTATTAGTTGCTTTCTAAATCAAAGCCGATGTCTTTTCTGAAATACTTCCCTTCAAAACTAATTTTTTCAGCGTTTTGATAGGATTTTTCCAATGCTTTTTTCCAGTTTTTATCAAGTGTTGTTACCGCAATAACTCTTCCGCCATTTGTGACTGTTTTTCCTTCTTTTTCTGTAGTTCCTGCGTGAAAAATCAGGGAGCCTTCGGTTGTTTCAAGACCATTTATTTCTTTTCCTTTTTCATAACCTTCAGGATACCCACCTGAAACCAGCATAACTGTGGTAGCTGCTTTTTGGTCAATTTCAAGCACCTCTTTATCGAGACTTTGGTTTGAGGTTGCCCGAAGTAAATTCACTAAATCTGATTTTATACGAGGCAATACCACTTCTGTTTCGGGATCGCCCATACGCACGTTGTATTCAATCACATAAGGTTCTTCATCCACTTTTATCAACCCAATGAACACAAAGCCTTTGTAATTCATTTTTCGTTTTTGAATGCCTGCAATAGTGGGTTTTACAATCTTCTCATCTATTTTTTGCATCAACACTTCATCTGCAAACGGTACCGGTGAAATAGCTCCCATGCCGCCTGTGTTTAAACCGGTATCGCCTTCTCCTATGCGTTTGTAATCTTTTGCCGTGGGTAATATTTTATAATTTTTTCCGTCAGTCAGTACAAAAACTGAAAGTTCAATTCCTTTTAAAAACTGTTCTATAACCACTGTTTTACTTGCTGCACCAAATTTTTCCTCCACCAACATATGCTGTAATTCTGCTTTGGCGTCATTAGCATTGTCAAGAATAACAACACCCTTTCCGGCGGCAAGACCATCTGCTTTTAGTACAAAAGGAGGTGGTGTGCTTTCAATATACTGCAAGCCTTTGATGATTTCGTTTTTGGTAAAGCTTTGATAAGTAGCTGTGGGAATATTGAATTCCTTCATAAATTCTTTGGCAAATTCTTTACTCCCTTCCAGTTTGGCACCTTCCATGGAGGGGCCGATAATCATCACTTTATTTAACTCACCATCTGAATCAAAAAAATCGACAATCCCATTTACAAGCGGGTCTTCAGGACCTACTATCACCAATTCAATTTGTTTTTCAATTACAAATTCTTTTATTTTTTTAAAATCATTGACTCCTATGGCAACATTTTCAGAAAGTTGGGCTGTACCTGCATTGCCGGGTGCTGTGTAAAGTTGGTTGCAGTTGGGACTTTTAGCGATTTGATAAGCAAATGCGTGTTCTCTTCCGCCGGAGCCAAGTATGAGGATGTTCATATTACTATTTTTAAGGATTGAATTGTGACTTCAAAAATAATTGTTTGTAAATTGTCCTACTAATTTTTAGCTGTGAATTTATTTGATATTACGCTGCGAATAAAAGGTTTTCCCATCGGGGAGGCCACACGGCATTTAGAAGAAATTCAGAAGTTGTCCACATTTGATTTTGATCAATATCTTGAAAGACAAAAAAAGGAAATTACAAATTTTCATCTGGCAAACAATCCATTTTATAGCTCACTAACTAAAAATGCATCCGTTTCAGACTGGAATTCACTGCCTGTTTTGACGAAAAATGATTTACAGCAACCACTTGTTAACAGGCTTTCTAATGGGTATTCAAAGAGGTCTGTTTATATTAATAAGACTTCCGGTTCCGGAGGGCATCCTTTTGTTTTTGCAAAAGACAAATTTTCTCACGCACTCACCTGGGCGATGATCAAGAACCGCTTTTCCTGGCATAATATTGACCTGAACACCTCGCTCCAAGCTCGGTTTTATGGAATTCCTTTGGATGCTATCGGGTATCAAAAAGAACGGTTAAAAGACCGTCTCAGCAGCCGCTATCGTTTTCCCATTTTTGATCTTTCTGACCAGAAACTAGAGCAATTTTTTCAAAAGTTCAAAAAAACGCCTTTTGATTACATCAATGGATACACAAGTTCGATTGTACTTTTTGCCAAATATTTAAAGAAAAAAGAAATCGTTTTAAAAGAAGTGTGTCCCTCTTTAAAAGTATGTATGGTTACTTCTGAGATGCTTTTTGAAACTGATAAAAAGCTGCTAGAAATGCAATTTGGTGTGCCGGTAGTGAATGAATATGGTGCTTCTGAGCTGGATTTAATTGCTTATACAAATATCGAAAATCAATTTATTGTCAATAGTGAAACCCTTTTTGTTGAAGTTCTTGATGACAAGAACAAGCCTGTTCCCCACGGTGAGTCTGGAAAAATAGTTATCAGTTCTCTATACAACAAAGCCCATCCTTTTATTCGATATGATATTGGTGATACCGGTGTATTATGTGAAAGCAGTACACTTCAGAAGCCCATTTTAAAGAACCTTATCGGAAGGACAAATGATGTGGCCCTACTGCCCAGTGGAAAATCAGTTCCCGGATTGACTTTTTATTATGTGACTAAAAGCATTATTGAAGATGATGGTAACGTCAAAGAGTTTGTAGTTGTTCAAACAGAAAAAGACACTTTTGAAATCAAATATACTTCTGAAAGAATGTTGACATCAAATGAAGAAGCTGAAATCAAAAAAGCCCTGGAAATTTACCTAGAACCGGGTTTGAATTTAAACTTAGAACGCGTTAATTCTTTAGACAGAAGTCGTCGAGGTAAGTTAAAGCAATTTACTTCTGTTCTTGGTTAGACAGCAATTTGATTTGCTTTGATTTCACAAAAAAATGTTCCCATAAAAACACTACCATCATAAACAAACTCTTAAAGGTGCTGAATCCTAAAACTTTATTATAGACAGCATAATTGTACTTTAGCAAAGCTGTTTTGTTTTTGGAAATAGAATTTTCTCTTATCCTGTAATAAGCCAATGGCTCTTTGATTCCCATTGCTTTATTGTCAGTATTGAGAGCTGTGAGCCATAAGGCCCAGTCTTGTCTTTTTCTTATAACAGGGGCATAGATTTTACCTAAAGCAGTTTCATTATAGATTCCCGTGAGGTTGCCAATGTAATTTGATTTGAGTAGTTTTTTAAAAGTAAGTTTTGGAAGCGCTTCGATTATTTTGGGTTGTAAGCTTCCGTCTTCATTCATTAGTTGGTAACTGGAATAACAAATAGTGCAGTTATTCTTTGTCATAAAATCCAACTGTTTTTGAAGCTTTTCTGGAGTCCATAGGTCATCTGCATCAAGAAAACCGATATAAGATCCTGAGGCTTCTTTGATGCCAAAATTTCTACTCACACCGGCTCCTTGATTGGATGTTAGTTTAAAAGATTTTATACGGGAATCTTTTTCGCTGTAGGCTTTTGCAATTTCGAAAGAAGCATCAGTTGAACAATCATCCACCAGAATGAGTTCCCAGTGAGGATATGTTTGATTTATAACTGAAAGAATTGTTTCTTCTAAGAATAAAGCCGCATTATAAACCGGTGTCACAACGGAAACAAGTGGGCTGCTATTCATTTTAATAGGCTTTATCTTCTCCTTTGAGAGCGTTGTAGACTGTTTGAAATACAATTTTTAAATCAAGTAAAAGTGACCAGTTTTCAAGGTAAAAAATGTCGAGTCGCACGCGGTTGATAATATCATCGTCTGTTTCCACTTCACCACGATAACCGCTCACTTGCGCCAGACCGGTGATACCCGGTTTGATAAAGTGACGCACCATAAACTTGTCAATACGCTCTGCATACATATGGGTGTGGCTAACCATATGAGGACGTGGACCGACAACTGACATATCTCCCTTGAGCACATTGATAAATTGAGGTAATTCATCGATGCTTGTTTTTCGAAGAAATTTTCCCATTTTTGTGATGCGCTGATCTCCTTTAGTTACTTGATATAAATCTGCCACCGGATTGGGTTTCATAGAGCGGAATTTATAACAATAAAACTCTTCATAGTCTAAGCCATTGCGTTTTTGTTTAAAAAATACAGGCCCTTTAGAATCGAGTTTTATTAAGATGGCTAAAATGGGAGTAAGCCAAGACAAGACGCCAACAATAACAAATAGCGAAACAAAAATATCAAAAACACGTTTTATAAAAAGATTTAAAGGCTCTTGAATGGGTATTTTTCTAAGGGATAGTATGGGTAAGTAGCCATAATAATCAAATTCCAGCTTTTTAGTATAAATCTCTTTATTGTCTGGTAAAAACTTTAGAATTTTTAGATTATTGTCTGCAAAATCGATGAGCATTAAAATCTCTTTATTTGTAAGCTCAGCTACAGAGCTATAAATTTCATCCACTTCATTTTTTTGAATATACTCAAAACAGTCTTCTATTTCTACTTTGTGATTGCCTCTAAGATCAAATGATTTTTGCAATTGGTATCCATACTCCGGGTTGTCTTTAAAAAACTTTTCCAGTTGTTCCGTTTTCTTGTTTTTACCTATGATTACGGTATTTCTGTAATTACCTCCCAAAACAGTTCTGTACTTCTTAAGCAAATAATAAATTGTAAGTTTAAAAACTGAAATCAATAGAAAAGTAAAAAGGACATATTTAAAAACTGTATTGTAGTGGATACTCATTTCATTATAAAACCCAAAAAAGGCAAAGACTACTAGTATAAACAACACCATTTGTTTCCCCAAAAGGTTGAATATTTTTACAACCTGAGTGAAGCGGTATATTTCATAAAAATTTGATTTTATAGAAACAAAAACCCAGACCGTAGAAATAAAAATTAAAAAATTGAGATTAATCTCCTTATTAAAAAAAAGGAGGTATGCCATTGCCTGAATTACAACAAGATCAATGGTATATGAAATAGGTCTTAAAAGCCCTGAATATCTTCCCCTTTTAAATAGCATTTATTTTCTTATGTGTTTAGAAAAATCTTTGTGTTCGCTTTTCTCCAGTTCCTCTTTGGAAAGTCCTTTAAAATAGTCATAAGTGATTTTCATTCCATTTTCTCTGGAAACTTTGGGCTGCCATCCCAGTATTTTATTTGCTCTGAAAATATCAGGTTGTCTTTGCATGGGGTCGTCCTGAGGTAAGGGTTTAAAAATGATTTTTTGGTTAGTGCCTGTTAATTTTATAATTTCCTGAGCAAATTCAAGGATTGTAATTTCATCTGGGTTTCCAATGTTTACAGGGTCTGAGTAATCACTCAACAAAAGCCTATACAAACCCTCTACCTGATCATCAACATAACAAAAGGAACGAGTTTGTTTACCATCACCAAAGACGGTTAAATCTTCTCCTCTTAGTGCTTGACCAATAAACGCCGGAATAACGCGTCCATCATTTAAACGCATTCTTGGTCCATATGTATTGAAAATTCTAGCAATACGTGTTTCAAGCCCGTGATAACGATGGTAAGCCATTGTGATTGATTCTTGGAAACGTTTTGCTTCATCATAAACGCCTCGGGGGCCAATTGTATTTACATTTCCGTAATAATCTTCAGTTTGGGGGTGAACTTCAGGATCACCATAGACTTCAGATGTTGAAGCTATTAAAATACGAGCTTTTTTTTCTTTTGCTAAGCCTAGAAGGTTATGTGTGCCCAAAGAGCCTACTTTCAAAGTTTGAATTGGGATTTTTAAATAATCGATGGGGCTGGCAGGTGAAGCAAAATGCATTATATAGTCCAGATTTCCAGGAACGTGAACAAAAGTGGTAACATCGTGATGATAAAACTCAAATTCGTGTAACTTGAAAAGGTGTTCAATATTTTTTAAATCACCGGTAATGAGGTTGTCCATTCCAAAAACATGATAACCTTCCTTGATGAATCGATCACATAAATGGGAACCTAGAAAACCGGCTGCGCCGGTAATTAAAATGCGTTTTTTCATGGGCGACCTATTGAAAAGTACTCAAAACCGAGTTCTCTAACTTCCTTAACCTCATAAAGATTTCTTCCATCAAAAATCACTGGATTTTTCAATAAAGATTTTATTTTTTTAAAGTCAGGTGTTCTAAAAATACTCCATTCAGTACAGATTACCAAAGCATCAGCTCCTTCTAAGGGTTTATACATAGATGCAGCAAATTCAATTTGGTTGCCTAATTTGTTTTGAACATTGGACATGGCTTCCGGGTCAAAAGCAACGACAGAAGCACCTTTTTCAAGAAGTGCTTCTATAATATCCAGTGAGGGTGCTTCTCTAATGTCATCGGTTTCAGGCTTAAAGGCCAGCCCCCATATGGCTATTTTTTTTCCTTTTAATTTGCCATCAAAATAGTTTTCAATTCTGGGTATAAGGATTGTTTTTTGCTTTTTGTTGACTTCAAGAACGGCATTTAATATTTTAAATTCGAGATTTTCATCCTTACCCGATTTATGGAGTGCTTTTACATCTTTAGGAAAACAAGATCCTCCATAACCAATCCCGGGGAAAAGAAACCTTTTGCCAATGCGGGAGTCTGTTCCCATGCCGATTCGCACTTTGTCAACATCTGCGCCCACAAGTTCACAGTAATTAGCAATCTCATTCATAAAGGTAATCTTAGTCGCCAGAAAAGCATTGGAAGCATATTTGGTGAGCTCCGCAGATTTTTCATCCATAATGATAATGGGATTTCCAGAGCGCACAAACGGGCTGTACA
>TARA_R110002072_G_scaffold55159_2_pt1 | contig 10811 bp, 8 predicted proteins | sample TARA_R110002072 | Tara Oceans TARA_R110002072 (sample SAMEA4397118) | marine metagenome | biome: Polar Biome; feature: [SRF] surface water layer (ENVO:00010504); material: water (ENVO:00002006), including particulate matter (ENVO:01000060) such as... | depth 5 m | reverse complement strand
AAAGCAGTTGACAACGCTGGTGGTCCTAAGGCAATGTACAATTTGATGAACAAATTAGATCCAGAGTCATCGAAAGGAAAAGGAATATTTAGCTAATGGCGTACGAAGATTATACACAGATAACAAGAGAGGCTCCTTTTCTAGAAGATTTTAGAAGACGATATTTACAAGGGGCATTTGATTTAAGTAAACAACCTGGAGCTACGTCTCCTGCAAGAGGCATAGCAGGTTTAGATGTTTTCCAAACAGGAGCAATGAGTGAGTATGCCAAAAATATGGGCATTGATCCGACAACAGGGTTACCGACAGGCACAGGCGCTACATATGATCCTTATTTTAAATCAGGACTGAGTGCTTTAGAATCAGCGCAAAAACAATACGATCCTAGTACTAGTAATTATAAACAATTTATGAATCAGTATTCATCTGATGTCACAAATGAAGCATTACAACAAATGGACGAGCAAGCGCAACTCGCACAAAATAAATTAGCTGGTGATGCTGTTTTGGGGGGCGGTTTTGGAGGATCACGATTTGCTGTAGAAAAATCACAATTAGACAGCAATTTACACGACATTAAATCACGACGCATATTTCAAGACTTAGCACAAAACTTTGAGCAAGCGCAAAATAAAGCCATTGGCACTTTTGAATCAGGTAGAGCAAGAGATATGAATGCGGCAAGTATGTATGGCAACATGGGAGCCAATCAATTTAATTTAAATCAACAAGGTTTAGGGGCTCTGTACAACTTTGGTCAAGGTAGACAAGCATTTGAACAAGGAAAACTTAATGAAGACTTTAGAGTAGCAGAAGAAAAACGTATGGATCCATATAAACGAATCGGGTTCTTTGGCGATGTTATGTCAGGCGTTCCTTCTATACAACAAACAGTAACACAAAAACCATTACCATACACTAATCCTCTTCTTGGAGGGGTAGGAGCTGCGACAGCAATGTATGGTGCAATGAACGCTTAGGAGATTTTATGGTTGATTATGCAGGTGCTGATGAAATTTTTGAAGAGGTTGATATAGAGGACATAAATAATTTAGCTTCAATGCCTACCTACATTCCAGGATTGCCTTCAAAACCTGATCTAACCGATCCTAATCCTTCAGACTATTTTAGTGAATCAATAGCAATGGGAGGGTTAGATGACGCTTCTTATTTAAAAGAGTTTGGAACACCTACTTTTACCGACAAACAAATAGAAAACCTCTACGCTCCAAGTGATTACAAATCAGACAAAGCATTAGCTTTAATGCGTCTTGGTCTGGGCTTAATGCAACCAACAAGAGGTGGTCAAATTGGAGAATCGATTAGTTCAGCAGGAACAGCTTTTGCTAATGAATTAAGTAAAATAAAACAATTACAACGAGCGGAAAATAAAGCAAATAAACAAGGAATTTTATCCGCCAAACTTCAGCAACGAGCTGCAGGAATTGCGGATAAAAAAGCTTTGTGGGATATTAAAAATGGCGTTGCATCATCAATTGCCGAGAAAAGATATGCTCAAGACATTGCTTCGGATAAAGCAAAAATGGAAGTATATAATGACATGTTTAAGGCCGCTAAAGGTAAGCAATTAGATTATTATGAAAAAGGGTTTGAGCCTCAGGCAGGAGAATATATTTTACCAAATGATCAAGGGGGATGGAGTGATCCGTTTACGGCCTACACACTTAATGTTCCAGGAAAAGGCATTCAATTTTATAAACCAACGGATGTTCTGGATAAAGACGGTCTTCCTCAATTACAATTAATTACCAATCCACTTGGAATTCGTCCTATAACATCATCAATTTCAGATACGGTGGAAGGATTTCAAGGGTCCGGGACTTCAGGTTTACAGGATATATTAACCATCAAAGGAGAACTAGATACGTTTGATCAGAATATTTTATATTTAAGTGATCTTGCAAGATCTATTCACGAGGCTCCTAACCGTGCAGGATTTTTAGCTGGTATTCATAAAGCGGCGCAAGATTTTGGGCAAATTGGAAGTGATGCAATGAACGTTAATTTTAATAGCTTTTTCAAAGAAGGAAATGAAAAGTTAGGAATTAAACCAAATACAAAATTAGCCATGAGTAATAGTGTTATTGAACGCTACGTTAAGTTCCAACTGCAAGATGATTTAGCGTCAGGAAAAATAGATCAAACAGAAGCAGATGTTATTTTAGCTATGAATGATACTTTCACGAGGACAGCAGTAGAAGGGCAAGCGGTACTGGATGCTGACGTAACAGGGCCAGAAGGTAGAGAGGGAGGCGTTACTTATGATAATGAAATTTGGACTAAAGATGGTTTTGTTCCTGCTTTTGAAAGCGCTGTAGAACAAGACAAAATAATAGACAAATTAAAATGGTTTGATACTGACTTACCTCTCAATGAAGCAAGGGCGAACGCTATTATTTATGCGATCGCAAGGGCACGTAAATCATCAGGACGATTAAACTTGGATGACATTGAACGTGCGGCAAAAGATTTAAATATTTTTGGAATGACTTCCTCTGCTTCAGTTATTACTAAATTACAATTTTTAGAAAAAGAACTATTATCTAAAAGAAACGCCGCCTATACAAGCTTAGGTGTATTGGCTTCTGGAAACCCCAACATGATACAGGCTTTTGAGGAAATGAAAAGATTAGGGTACAACACATACAGTGAAGAAAGAATAAGAGGTCTTGGCCAAGCTAACCCTGACGGAACAGTTCCTCAAGGTCCTTCTTTAAAATTTGGTTTTGATTCTACAACAGGAGAAGCAGTACAGTTACCAGGAAATTGATATGGCAAATAAAGAATTAGATCTAACAAAATACGGCATTCAAGGAATTGGTGTTATTGAAATTGAAGGATTGGCTGAAGAAATTAACGGTCAAAATGTCGACGCTTACCCTCGTAATGAATTGGAACAAAAACATCTACGAAGTATTCTTGAACAAGTGATGTCTTACCAATCACAACTGGAAGCGTCAGGTCAGGCGAAAAAAATACTAGAACAATACGATCAAGATATAAACATGCGACAAGAAAAAATTAAAGATCCTTTTGGATTTATGGTGCGTGAAAGAAAAAGAAAAGCTCAAGCTGAAGGAGCTCCTGGTTTAGGAGCAGCTTTAGGTGAAATTAAAGACATGTTTCCTGGTGGAGACTCTTTTGAACCAGGTACAATTAAAGAAGGTTTATTAAATTTTGCCGCAAGCAAGCTAACAAGTAGTGACCCCAAAGCGACTGTGGGAGATATGGCCGTGATTGGAAGTGATGTAGTCGCTATGAATGTATTAGCGAAAGCGCCTCTCGGACAACGGAACATGGACAACGCTTTAATTTCTCAGGCTGTTAAAAACAGCCCTGCTAAAGTGGGAGGAGCATTGGCTTTAATGAATGTAGGTGCAAGAGCTGCATCCAATGAAGCGTATGATTTAATAAATGATATTACACGATATTTTCAAGACCTTCCGCCACTGACAGAAGAAATGAAAAAAGATGAAACGCTTCGTAATTTATATGACATGCGTACCGAACTTTTATGGTCAGGAGGAGCAACAGGTTTATCTAACATGTGGCCTGCTGTAAGACGATATGTCGTTGGACCATTAATGGGTGTAACAAAAAAAGCATCAAAAGATTTAGTAAAAACAGCAGAACGTTACGGTGTAGACATGAACGTTTTTTCCGCAACGCAATCAGCTTTGGTTAAAGGCGCTGGTAAAGTTGTAGGTTTATTTCCTTTTGTCGCAACTAAAGCTCGTCAAGCACAAAATGCACAACAAGTTCAAATAGCCACGGCTATTAATAAAACATTAAATAACTTATCCCCTATACATTTACTGAATGACGCTGGTATGTTAGCGGACGAAGCGTTTAGAAATAACGTTAAATCGTTTGCTGCAACGAAAACCACTTTATATAAAAGAGCATTAAACTTGGCGGATGAGGTAGAAGATCAATTTATTCCTACTAAACGATTAAAAGAAGAAGCGGCAAAATTAATTGATACTCTTGGTATAGGTAAAACAGATGTAAAGGTTGGAATACCATCCAAATATGGCGGTATAGAAGAAACAACATTTGCGGAAATTATGTCTAAAGTTCCTTCTCTAGACAGCAAAGCAGCTTTTCAACAAATACTACCTTCTTTTGCTTTTATGAAAGATACTCACCTTTCTGGCAGGCAATTTGAAAAATTACAAACACAGCTTAATGATATTCTAGAAGCAGCGGGTGAAGCAGGTTCAGCAGGCTCGGGTATATCTGATACTGTCAGACCATTTACCGAAACAATGACAACCATGCTTAATGATTTTAGCAACTTTAAAGATTTAAAGGATCCTGCAAAAAATGCTTTGCGCAATAAATTTGCTAATGCCTTAAATGTAGCCAACGCTTTCTTTACGCAAAATGCGGATACTTTAAAAAGCAGGACAGGTTTACTGATGGAATTAACGGATAGAAATATTACTAAATCAGGTGCCGTAGCCAATAATCAATTTATAATGCCTGATCAATTAGCTAACATCTTATTGGATGATAGATCAATGATGTCACCGCAAGCCATTAAAGAAATGCGACAAGCGTTAGGTACCGTTGATACAATGGTGGATGGTAAAAAAGTAAAAGTTAATGCTTTTGATGCTATTGCTAAATCCGTTTTAGATGAAAAATTAAGAAAAGCTACTCGTTACATTAGCGGTGAAGTAATGATTCAGGGAGGAACTGTAGGAAAACGTTCCATGGTGGATACGGGTAAATCTATTTTAAACGTCATACCTGGCGTCAACATGGGAACAAAAGAAGCAGCGACAGAATTTGGATCAGGCACAGTAGGGCAAGCGTTTAAATCAGGAAAAGCTAATTTTGATATTCCGATTATGGACATAGAAAAAATGAGAGACATGTTTGGCATGAAGCATGAGAATGCTGCAAAAGGTATGCAAGAAATACTAGGTATGGATACATGGAAAGAATTAAAAAATGTTTTAGACTTAGGTGAAGGTATACAGCAAACAAGTTTTGGTGATGTATCTGACTTTGTAAAACGTCGTGGTTTTCTAGGTGGCGCAAACGCTGTTACCAATTTAATCACAGGAGGCATGATTGCATCAAACCCTTTTGGTAACGTAGGGTTAATGTTAATGGCTCGTTATAGTATGTCATCAATGGCTGATCCTAAATTTTTAAAAGGTGTGTCAACATTACTGAACCCCGAAATAGAAACACTGGCTAAAAGAAATGCATTAATTCAACTTGGTCGTATGCGTTGGGATGACGTAAGGGAAGCCGATATTCCTGAAGAATATAAAAATGATTTTGATCCAGGAAACCCATTAGATGTAATGAAATTTTTAATGTTTTCTTCCAACAATAATGCTTTCCCTGGCGGAGAACGTATGACAATTAATACTGGACCCAACGGTTATGCCACAGGGTTTGATGTTACAAAAGCAGAATCCGAACCAGAATTTACAAAAGATGGTTTAGAAGTAGGTAGAGCACAAGAAGTAGAAAGTGTAGGCGAAACAGATCCAGCGATGATGGAACAACTTTCAGGAACGGCAGGAGAAGCAGACGCTGGTTTTGAAGATCCTTTTCTTAATGTTGATTTTTCTCAAAACCAAGGAATGACTGCCCCTGGAATGCCTTCAGGAAGCATAAACCCCGAGCAACGAGTAGCGTTAGCAAGTGGAAACTTAGATGAAGCCATTGCTTTAGGAAGTAGAGGACAAGCATGAACGGGATAATGTCATTAAGAAGAGGGGGTAAAGCAAACATAAAGACTGATGACCAAAAAAAAGTAGCAACGGCAAGATACAATAAAGTAAAAAAAGCTGGAAAAGCAGCAAGAGCTAGATATCAAGATGATCAAAGGGAGTCGTACCAACAAAAATCAAGGCAGGACCGATTTGAAAAATCTCAATCCGATAAATCTTTTCTTAAAGAAATGGAAGATCTTAATCGTAAGAGAATTGTAGATAGTGCATCAACAGGGAATGTAGATAAATCAGATTTTACAGGGTACAAAGATGGATTGTTCGGATTACGTGCGGGAAATTTTAAAGATACGGGGCAATGGATACTTAATCCCGAAACAGGAAATAAAGTTTTTATTGGCAAAGCCAGACAAGGTTTGGATAGCTCTCAATACTCTGACTGGGTTGATAAAAATCTTGGAAGAAAAGGTTCTAACTCAGAAGCTTATAGAGCTTTTCAAGATAAATTTGGATTCGGGGAAAAGCTTGGAAAAATAGCTCAACTGGCAGTACCCGCACCAATAAGATGGGGACTAGGCGCTCTTAAAAATATTGGGAAATTCATTCCTAAAGATTTGAAGACGATGGCAGGAGATTTCAGAGATGTGGGAGCAAACGCTTTGAGAACAGCGGGAAAATTTGGCCCCGTTAAAGATGCTACCAACATGGCTAAAGATCTGGCTGGCATGTTTGGTCTTGATGGACTTATGGGTAAATTAGTTAATATTGCAGGAGGTAGAGATAATAATCAATTTAATGAAGTTATTAAAAATAATCAAACCAGTATGGCAATGCGAAATAACTTAGCTTACAATGATCCTCGTGGTTTAAATAATGCAGCTTTTTATGAAGATAAAATATTAAGAGATCTTCAAAGACAAAATAGTGTTCCTGATTCTTCTTTAATTGGAGATTTTAATAGTCAGTTCACAGACGGTACTGATCAATTTGGAAGTACAGAAGATATCAAAAGAAGAAGTGTTGAGCAAATCTATGGAGAGGATATGGATGTTAATAGCTTCAACAATTCCAATATAGACGCCATATATAATTCAAAAGATTTTCAAGGGAAATTAAACGCCGTAGGTGATGATAAACAAGCCATAGAAAATTCTCTTTTACCTGGACAATTTAATTTTAATACAAACAGTGGTATTAATCTTGGTGGTGATCCTGATGAAGTATTTGAAGATGTTTCAGAAACAGAGTATGTGAATCCTAATGACGTTATTAAGCAAGAAAATATTACTACAGGTTTGTCTGATACACCTTTAGTAGATCCTTCTGGAGTATATACGGATGGAACTCCTTATTATGCTGCAGAACAACCAGATATTTTTGACGTAGGAAGTTTTCCCAAACTGGACATATTTGGAAATGAAGTTGGAGGGCCTCGTCATCATCTCCTTAATCAAATTAATAAATATGGAAATACACCTTCTGCCAGTGAAAAAGAATCCTTTGACATTTTAAATAGTTTAGGTCAAGCTGACGGTGGGTACATGAGTAACTTTCCCAATCAGAACATGGGAACACAGTCCCTGACAGCCAGCGATAACATTGACGATCGTATTATGAAAAATTTACAATTTGAAAAGATGGCACCTGGAATGATGGGCTACAATCAAGGCGGAAAAGTAATGAGTACTTTTGAAAAACTAAAAGCTATTGCGGACAATAACTATGGATAGAGATTTTAATCTTAGGAACGCAGTTTGGTTTGCCATGATTCTCGTAAGTGCTGGCAGTGTGTATGGCATGATGTCACAAAAAGTATCCGCCCTTGAAACAAAGCAATCACAATTAGAGATGATAATTCTCCAAGATATACCAGAAATAAAAGAACGGGTGATACGATTGGAAGTACTACTTGAACGAGTATTAGCTGAATAGAATCTTTCTAGGATCTTCTCCCATAACTTGACTGGCCAGATCAATCTTTGCATTTAACGCTTTAACAATTTTTTCATCAATAGTATTTTCCGCCATTAAATCTACATAGGTTACCTTATTTGTTTGCCCTATTCTGTGGGCCCGGTCTTCTGATTGCATGCGTATTTCTAAACTGTAGTCGTTTGAAAAATACACAACAGTGTGAGAAGAAGTAAGAGTAAGACCATAACCTCCTGTTTTGGGATTTCCCACGAAGAACCGAAGATCACTGTCATTATCTTGAAAACGATCCACAATATGCTGACGATCAGAATCTTTGGTATCACCGTAATAAGAAGCCACGCTTTGTTTGCCATATATATCTCCTATTGCTTTTTCTATGGCTTGTATATCATGGCGATACACAGCCCATATAATTACTTTTCCGCCTGTCTCCTCTAAGACATTCAATAACTCTTGAATGCGGTTATTTTTTAATGAAATTACCTCACCATCATCGGTCTTTACATGGCCGCATGTAATCTGATGTAGTCTAATAATTTGTGTTAATACGGTGGCAGCTGTCATCATTTTATTATCCTCTAAAAAGGACAATGCTGATTTTTTCATCTCTACGTAAGCTTTTAGTTGTTCGGGTGTCATGACAACATTTCTTTTTGTGTAGAGCTTTTCAGGAAGATCCAGGCATTCACTTTTTAAAATGCGTGTAGAAAAAGTTTTTATTTTTTCCTGCAACTCGTCCAGGCGTTGATACTTAACAATGTGTTGAAACGAATGACTGCCCACGGACCGCTGAACAATAACAGCATACCTTGCACGAAAACTATAATAACTTTGCTGGTCAATTAACCAAGGATCAAGAAACTGGACCTGGGAAAATATATCAAGGGGAGATTTCGTAACAGGAGAACCTGTCATAATTCTTCTATACTTTGCTAAGTCACGCAGCTTTAAAATATTTTTTGTTCGTTGAGCATTATGATTTTTAATAGTGGTTGATTCATCAACGCACATTAAAGAATTATTTTTTAAAAGAAAAGAATACGCAAAGTCAAAACCACGCTTAGTGGATAACGCTTCAATGTTCATAATAAAAATGGTTAAGTCATCAACGATCACGGACAACTGCTCAAGTTCTTGCTTCTCTTCTTTCTTCGGAGACGCCGACCAGATAGCTACTCTATAATTAATGTGATCCGTTAAATGTATTTTTAATTCATTACGCCAGTTTCTTTTAATACCATTGGGAACAATAATAAGAGCAGAATTAATTTTTCCTTTATCAAACAGGATAGCAATATTATCAATGCATACTTTTGTTTTACCTGTGCCCATCTCCATAAAAAGAGCCCACACTTCCTTGTTCCAACTTTTTTTCAACGCATCTAATTGATGTTGAAATGGCTTCGTTTTAAATCTATAGTCCATAATAACTTTCTAAAATAGCAATATAATACTTGCTTAACCAAAATACAAGAGGTAAAGGAGAATTAGAAATTAAAAAGATGGAATTTAAAAAAGAAAAGGAAGACAAGAAACCTACTGTATTTTTAGTACAGGAGAATCCGTATATTAATGTGCTAAGTGCACAAGAATACGGGGATATTGTTTTATTGTTTGAAAGTGGCCAACAAATTATGTTTAGCCCGCAACCTGCGATAAAAAAACTTCGCAGAAAACTCAAAGATTTCGATGATAATGACTATCTTTTAATGATGGGTGATCCAGCAGCAATGGGTATTGCCTGTTGTATCGCTTCTGATATGAACAGAGGTAAGTTTAAAATACTTAAATGGGATAAGATTCAAAAAAAATATTATTCCGTAAGTGTAAATATTAATGAGAAAGGCGAAATAGATGAGCACGATAAACTTTGAAGGTGACGCAGTAGCGAACATAGAACAAACAGGTCTGGAATCTGTAGCGGAATTACTACGATCACAACTAGCATTAGAAGCTTCAATTGAAGCACACGAAGATCAATTAAAAAATTTTAAAGAACAACTACGCAAATTATCGGGAGAAGTTATTCCCTCGAAAATGGCAGAGCTTGGCATGACATCAACAGAAATGTATGATGGGTCCAGGGTTCAAATTGTAGAGGATATATATGTCTCTATTCCTAAAGACGCAGAGAAGTCCACAGCCTGCTATCAATGGCTCACGGACAACGGACTTGGTGACATTATAAAAAACCAAGTAGGAATGGCTTTTGGAATGGGAGAGCGAGAACCAGCAGAAAAATTACAAGAATATATAAAAGAGACACTTGGGTTTATTCCCGAAGTAAAGACTTCAGTGCATCCTTCGACACTGAAAGCCACTATTAAAAAGTGGCATCAAGAAGGAAAATCTGTCCCAGACAATACATTTAGTTTGTTTATCGGACAGAAAACAAAAATAACCAAAAAAAAATAAGGAGTAAATATGGCAAACGCTGTAAAGAAAAACGACCAAAAAGAAACGAACATTGTTCAGTTTGATCCTAGCATTTTTGAGAAAGATGCTAATCAAGGATTAGGCAATCTGGGGATGGACGATCTTGCAATACCTTTTCTTCGAATTCTGAGTGATACGTCACCACAAATTAAGAAAAGAGATCCTCTCTATATAGAGGGAGCGGAAAGTGGAATGATCTACAATACGCTTACAAAAGAAATATATGACGGCGAAGCGGGTGTGGGGGTTATACCTTGCGCTTATCAACGCCAGTACATAGAATGGACAGATAGAGGCGAGGGCAGTGGTGCTCCCGTTAATATTTATCCAGCGGAAAGTGATATACTTTCTAAAACAACACGTGATGATCAACGTAAAGATAGACTTGCTAATGGCAACTATATCGAAGATACGGCTAATCATTACTGCCTAGTCATTGGTGCTAACGGAACTTCCTCCCAAGTTTTAGTAGCGATGAAAAGCACCCAACGTAAGAAGTCCAAAAGATGGAACTCTCTTATGTTGGGGCTAAAAATGAAAGGGGCAAACGGATTGTTTACACCACCTTCCTATTCTCACCTTTACACACTTAAAACGATAGCAGAGTCTAACAATTTAGGTAATTGGTTTGGTTGGGATATTTCAAGGGTTGGTCCTGTTGAAGATCTTGACGTCTATAATGCAGCTAAAGCATTTGCCGATAGCGTAGCTAAAGGCGAAGTT
>TARA_R110002072_G_scaffold288899_1_pt1 | contig 10811 bp, 9 predicted proteins | sample TARA_R110002072 | Tara Oceans TARA_R110002072 (sample SAMEA4397118) | marine metagenome | biome: Polar Biome; feature: [SRF] surface water layer (ENVO:00010504); material: water (ENVO:00002006), including particulate matter (ENVO:01000060) such as... | depth 5 m | reverse complement strand
TAACCCAACACCTCAATACATCTAACTATTTCAAATAATCTTCATCCACCATAAAAAAAGTTTAACACATTGAAAAACAATATTTTGAGTAATGTGTCTCCCCTTGTTTTGTTTAGGGTTAGAAAACTTCGTGCAGGGGTTGCCTTATAGCTCTTAGTGTAGACTATTTTTTAGATTCATATTCCATCATGTCTACTAAATCCCAACCGTCCTCGTTCTCTTCGTTTTCAAGTATTTTGGAAATATCTAAATTAAATCCTACGTTATTTAAATCATCTGCGGTCTTCTTCCATTTGTCGTAACCTCCTTTGTCCGGAAATGCAACAATATTTTTACCTTTCAATGGGGATAAATATTCATATTTAAAACCTTGCAAAGAACCTGTAGACATCCAAGTGTAATTAGGGAATTCCAAGCTCATTATAATAGCCGTCTTCTCACTTTCAACAATGGCAATCTGTTTGACATTATCATTTAATAAGTGAAGGCCAAATAGGCATTGTTTAAGGATGTAATCAGGCTTTTTTAATGCTGTATGAACCCAATTTATAATTGCATTGCCATTACCATCTTTTAATCTTTTCCCTGTTGTAATATCGTAAGCCATTATTTTACCTGAGCGAATGTTACCTGTATTATCCATTTGCCAAAACACAGTAGAATTGTTAAACTGATTTGATGTTCCTACCTGATACTTATAGAAGGTGTTCTGAACTTGGTCTTTACTATAACGACTATACAGAAAATTTGCAAGTGGATTGATTTCATATTTAGTTAAGGTTTTTTTAAGTGTCTCCTTTTCTATGTAAGACGCTTCTGTTGGCACTTTAGTTATATAGTTGTAGTGTGTTATTGTGTTATCGTTTGGGAAGAAACTGTAGCCGCAACTTGTTTCTCTATCACATCTTCCATATTGGTCGTTAGCGTAGTTGTTTGTTTCTTTTTCAATATATTTTACAAAGCGTTTTTCATTACACTTTGGACAATTATATTTCTTACTTGTTTTATCTAAATGATATTTATATTGTGTCATAGGTTTAAATTTTCATCGGTTTATCGGTTTAAGTCCCTATATATAGGGACTAAACCTATGAATAACTAAACGGATAGTTTTCCCAATTTATAAGGCTGTCTATTCCCTTCTTGGATTAACCACCCATCACTCTTTGATGCTGTTATTAACTCTTTTACTTTGGCTGTGCCCTTTCCTTTATTACCCCGTGTTCTCTTATCAAGAACTATTTTAATTTCTGTTACTAATTCGCTGTGGACTAATCCCTCTTTATTTTCAAACACTTCTTTCAATATTTGAAATTTATCTGATGGGCTAAGAGTTAATACATCAAACCCCTTCTTTTTTGATGTTAATTGAACCTCATAGTCCTCGATTATCTCAGGAAGTCCGTCATCTGTAATCATGAAAGCAAAAGGATTAAATGGCTTGTTTCTGCAGAAACCGGCACTTACGGTAGAAATTTTCTCATCATGCTTGTCAACTTGAAGCGCAATAACTGTTTCTGCTTTATTTGTGAGTTCTGTGCCTATATGGCCTCTTGCTTTATCACTCCCGGGGTTTTCGTGAAGAACAACAACGATGTGTATGTTTTTGTCCTCTGTCCATTTAAGCAGCTTGGAAGCCATGTTAGTAGACTCAGCTTCATCATTTATTGACGTAATTAAATCTCTTATTCCATCTATCACAACAAACCCTAAGTTGGGAGTATTCTCAATAGCGTATTCAACAAGTTGTAGCCTCTCTAAAGGACTTGATTTTCTTAATCCATATGTGTCAAGGTTAGGTGGGACGCTAACCTTTATCTGAGCACATACCCTCTTTACAGCCTTCTGAACGTGGTATTTAGATTGTTCCGTATCAAAGTATAAAACCTTGTTAAAGTTGTCTTTAAGCGGGCTTCTAAGTTTGTTTTGAAGTAGTCCTTTCCCAACAGCTGTGGCGATAGCCATGTTAATGAAAAACGACTTTTTACTCTTAGCTTTTCCCTTTACTAAACTGAAGTTTCCGTGAGTTCCGAGGATATTAAACTCGTTTGAGTTATCATCTTTAATCTCCCAAGCAATTTCGGGTGCAGGAATATTCTCTGAAACATCAATCCTATAGGACTCTAATTTTTTTAATAAGTCGTTTGATGCTTTGGTTAGCTCTGACTCAATTGATTTTTTAATAAGTTCTTTGCTCATATTTGATTGCTCTTAATTAAATTTTGAGCTACAAATTTTTGAAGAAAGGCTTACCCGCTATGTCAGGAAATTACCCAGGCCGGGTAATAGTGATTAATCTAAAAATATATTATTGAAGTTGTTTAGTCGACTCTCTGATGAAGAATTCTTTAAACTTTTTAATCTACCGATCACCATGAACTTATCATAGGTCTTCTTTGAAATTAATTCCATCTCTTCATAAACCATGAGCATAAACTCTTTTTCGGTACAATTATGAATTAATCTCAATGACTTTAATGTTTTAAACAAATAAGAGTAGTCTGACATAAAATCAATTATGTGTAATGAAGTATACTCTTTGAATTTACAATAAGTATCAACAGAAATAAAAAGTTCAGGATGTGGGTTATTATATTCTTTTCTCCCAACTGCTTCAATTGGTTTTGGAAATCCTTTAAGTTGATTAAGCTCTTCATTCAAAAAGTTGATCTTTCTCTTTGAACTGGGTTTATACTCATCTAAAAACTCATCAGAGACAAACTGCATTACGTTCAATGAATCTCTATCTGGGATTGGAACCAGATGCTTAATTGTCTTCTCTATGATTGTATTTTGTTCTGAAATACATTCTTCCAGATAGTCTTTAGTTAATTCTTTAATACCATCAATGCCATCCCAAGTAGATGTGTCATAAAAATCTTTAATATAACCTTCAACTCTGAGTAAATGCTCTTCCTTGTATTCTGTTAGTTCTTGATATCTATAATCTCGATTAATAACAGATGATAAATTTGATTCAATCTGGATTCTAAAACGATTTAGAAGATATTCATCTTTTTCGTCCTTAAGAAGGTAATTATAAAGCACACTGATACGAACTAACTCATCATTAGGATTTGTTTTTGTAAGAGGTGGAAGAAGTTTGTCTAATACACTTTCTTGATAATGTGTTAAGTTTTCCATCTTAATTAGTAAATGATTCTGCTAAAAGTTCACTCTGTTCAATAACTCTATCTGCTTCCATACGAGCTAAATCTGGTGGATAACCATATTTAATTAATAGCTTACGAACTGTTAGTCTTAGCTTAGCTCTAACATCACTTCTCTTACTCCAATCAACAGTAGCATTTTTACGAATAACATCTACTATATGATGTATAAGCTCTTTCATTTTATGATCATCTAACATCTTTGTAGAGTCATTTAGGTTTAGTACACTATAGAACGCATACTCATCTTCTGTAAGTCCTAACTCATCAGCTCTATTATCTTCAAGCCTCATTTCTTTTGCAATAGCAGATAATTCCTCTAATACCTGAGCAGAGTCAATTTGGTTGTTGTGGTATCTATTGACTACCGTTTCAATCATTTCTGAGAATTTCTTAGCCTGAGATATGTTTTTAGTCTTGCGTACTCTAACATCATCACTCAATAGTTTCTTTAAAAGTTCAAAAGCAACATTCTTTTGTTGCATGTTCTGTACCTCCATTAAAAACTCGTCAGAAAGAATACTGATATCTGGTGTTTTAATTCCAGCAGCTTCAAACACATCAATAACTCCATCACTACTTAATGCCTCATCTACGATTTGTTTAATGGCAGTGTCTACCTCATAATTTGATTTAACTCCTGAAGGATTGAACTTATTTATCCTTGCCTTTACTGCTTGAAAGAAGGCAACATCATCTTTAATGACATCTGCTTCAAAGCTTGGTATCGACATGGCAAATATTTTAGAGAGTGCCATAATCTCTTTTAAAAATCTATCTTTTAATTCTTTGCTTGACAGAATAAAGTTTTGCGCACCCAGCAGTACTTGAAGTTTAATATTAGTCTCTGCTTTGAAATATGCTTTGTAATCAAACCCATGAAACATTTGCTCTACGATCTCAAACTTTTCTTGCATTAAGGCTATTGCCTCTCTAATATCTACAAATGCTTTTCCTTCTCCACCACTTTGGAGGTAGGTACCCATGGCATTTCTAAGTTCTTGACCAATACCAATATAATCTACTATTAGCCCTCCTGGTTTGTCTTTATATACCCTGTTAACTCTTGCAATAGCTTGCATAAGATTTGCTCCTTGCATCTTCTTATCTACATACATGGTGTTCATGCTTGGAGCATCAAAACCAGTAAGCCACATATCTCTAACTATTACCAACTTTAAGCTGTCACTTGGCTCTTTCATACGTATAGCCAATTCCTTTCTTTGTTGTTTTGTTGTTCGGTGAGGTTGAAAACTTTCAGGATCATCTGATGAGCTGGTCATGATTAATTTTATCATACCCTTGTCTAAATCATCACTGTGCCAATGGGGTCTTAAGGCAATAATTTGAGCATATAAGTCCACACAGATTTGTCTTGTCATTCCAACAATCATAGCTTTACCTTCAAATGCTTCTTGTCGAGCTTCAAAGTGTGTGACTAAATCTGTTGCCACATCCTTTAAACGATCTGGATGACCTACAATGGCATTAATGGTCGCATTTTTCTTTTTAGATTTTTCTAATTGATCTTCATTAGTATCCGATATTTCTTCTACCAAAGAATCTATTTCAGAGCTGACTTCTTTATCCAGTTTAATTTTCACCAAACGAGCTTCATAACTGATAGGTACAGTTGCTCCATCATCTACTGCTTGTTTGATATCATAGATGTCTATGTAGTCTCCAAATACTGCGGGAGTAGATTTATCTTCCTTTTCAATAGGCGTTCCTGTAAACCCAATATAGGAAGCGTTAGGAAGTGCGTCTCTCATGTACTTAGCATTTCCATAACGAATCTCAGATCCATCTTCTACCTCTACTAAACGACCTTTAAAACCATATTGACTTCTGTGAGCTTCATCAGCTACAACGACAATATTAGTTCTCTCAGATAGGGTGTCATATACATTACCTTCTTCAGGACTGAATTTTTGAATAGTACTAAATATCACGCCTCCACCAGATACTTTTAATAGTTCTTTGATATGGTCTCTATTCTTAGCTTGAACAGGTGTTTGTCTAAGTAATCCAACACAATTTCCGAAAGTTCCAAAGAGTTGATCGTCCAAATCATTTCTATCGGTAAGGATAACAATGGTTGGATTCTTCATCTCTGGATGCGTAATAATCTGTCCGCTATAGAAAACCATTGATAATGACTTTCCACTTCCTTGGGTATGCCATACTACACCAACCTTACGGTCTCCATCCTCAGAATTGGTAGCTCTTAGGGTTTGCTCAACCGCCTTTTGAACTGCGTAGTACTGATGGTATGCTGCTACTTTTTTAATTTTTGAGATAGAAACCAAGCCTGTTGTTTCGTCTTTCTTTTCCTCTGCTTCAAAGACCGTACAGTATCTGATGAGGTTTAATAAAACCCTTTTATCAAACATGTGCTTGGTCATTACCTGAAGGTCTGTCATTAATCCTGCCTCTTCTGGAGCTTTCCAGCTCAAGAAACGTGTAAAGGGTGCAGATACGCTGGATACTTTAGCATCTATACCATCTGAAATAACACAGAGAGCATTATAGAAAAAGATGCTTGGCACATCCTTTTTATAGTTTTGTATTTGCGTGTACGCATTACGGATGGTTGCCTTTTCGCTGGTAGCATTTTTAAGTTCAACTACCACAAGTGGTAGACCATTGATATAGATAACTACATCCAATCTTCTGTTTACATTATTCTCTTTTATGACTAACTGGTTGACTGCCCAATAGGTGTTGTTCTCTGGGTTTTCAATGTCTAATAAATCAATATTCACTCCTTTGGATGCGCCATCTTTTGTAAACTCAACAGGAACGCCACTGGTGAGGTAGGTATGGAAACGCTCATTGTTTTCCATAATATCTTCAGTTCCTAAGTTCAGCACTTTTTGATGGGCTTCATTAATTGCAGTTGATGGAACTTCAGGGTTGAGTCTTTCAATAGCTTTGAGTAGCTCATTTTCTAAAACTACGCTATCAAAGTTTTTACGTTGAGGATTATCTGAATCAGGGGCAATATCAGGACCATGATGAAACTCAAAACCTTGACCAGTTAGCTGATCAATAAATGCCATTTCTATTAAATCTTCATTAAGCATCAAAATAAATTAATTTCAGGTCCATCATCAATAATATTGTCAGGGATACTGCCAGAAGCATTCTCTATTAAATCTCCAGATACAATATTACTTTCTTCATTTATGTTATTTACTCGAACCTGACCACTCATTAGTTTTGGCAATAATGTATCTCTGGTTTTGGTTAGGGATTGGATTGTTGAGTTATTGTTTTTGATTTTTTTAAAAACAGGATCTATAGTCTTGATAAATTCTGACAAAATATCTTCATGAGGAAAAATCAAAGGACAATTCAAAAAAGCATCGCGTGTTATCATCACAATTGTTGATCCTTTTGATGATTGAATTATATGATGTCTAAAATTTCTATTTCGTAGTAAAAGAAATAGATAGTATCGATTTATGTCTGTTTTAATTATCCAGGTATTAGACCCTGCATAAAGCCCAAAGTCTGCTAAATCATCTGGAACTAAAGATACATTGCCAATAATTAATTTATCTCGGGTAACATCTCGGGTCGATACGATAATATCATCTTCTTTCAGTTTATATTTTGAATCGATTACTTCTGAATAATTAATGACTGATTTTCTGTTAAACAAGTTTCTGCCATCAACAACACCCATTTTTGCAATTTTTACTTTTGTATCCCCACTAACCTTTGTATTGTGACTAAAACCTGATTGTAAGTCAATTACATCTCCTAACCTCCCAACTCTCCAACCTTCAGGCAATTCATCTCCAATTTGGTATTTCCCAAACCACTCTTTAAAAATGGTTTGGGCCATGGTTTCTAAGGTCTTGTTTTGGGCTTGTAATAACTCTATTTTATCATCAAAAGCTGTTAAGACTTTGGCTATGGCATTTTGTTCTTGCAGAGGTGGGAGGTTTATTGATAATCCTTCAATATCCGATTTAGTTAATGCATTTCTTGTAGCCCCATCTGATGCTAATTTCAATAAATGTTTTTTAAAAGATGGATTTAATAAGTAATACAAAAGATAATAAGAGTCTAACTTAGTTTTATTTGCACGAACTATTGCTGCGTGTTGATTTACACGAGCAGGTATTACCTTTGATGGAACCATGCAAACCCTTGCTACAGAATCTCCAGTAATATTAATCAAAACATCATTTTCCTCAATAGTTACATTCGATAATTTTTTAGCTTGTTGTTCATCAATAAAAGCTAAACCCTTGTAAGAGAAGTCAAAATCTAACACATTTTGACTTCTTATCAAGGATATCCCTTCTTTTTTATAAGCCTCAGCACCACCTCTGGGAGTAGCACCACTACCTATTTTTGTTGTAATGGCACCCAAAGTAATAAGTTCCCATTTTTCAGAAGTATCATTTTTGCTAATCATACTTATAGATTTACGCCAATATTATAAAGTTGATCTTTTATCTCCTGGTTCAGCTGAATCTCCTTTTCCATTTGTTCTTTTAGTGTAGCGGATAAGTCAGCCATCTTATCTGCAAGTGGGATTCCATCATCTTCTTCATCTGGAATACCAACATACCTTCCTGGGTTTAGCACATGCTTGTGCTTTTGAATTTCTTCAAGGGTTGCACTTTTGCAATAGCCTTTTATGTCTTCATAATCACCACCTTTTCTCCAGTTGTGGTAGGTCTGGGTGATGGTATTAATATCTTCTTCTGCAAAGTCTCTATGTACACGATCTTTCATAAAGCCCATCTCTGAGGCATCAATAAATAAAACCTCTTTGCTATGGTTAGATTTCTCTCTTCTTAAAAACCAAATACAAGCAGGAATCCCAGTATTGTAAAACAGCTGCTTAGGAAGTGCTACAATACACTCTACTAAATCTTCTTCAACCATGCGTTGTCTCAAGTCTCCTTCACCAGACGTATTGGAACTTAAAGAACCATTAGCTAATACAGTTGCCATTACTCCTTTGGGTGCTAAATGATACAGCATGTGCATCATCCAACCGTAATTGGCATTACCATTTGGAGGTACGCCTAATTTCCAACGGGCATCATCTTGTAAAATATCTATTCCCCAATCCTTTTGGTTAAAAGGAGGATTAGCTAATATAAAATCAGCTTTAAGGTCTGGATGTGCATCTTTTAGAAAAGATCCTTCCGTATTCCAAGACACAAACTGCGAGTTGATGTTTCGAATGGCTAAGTTCATCTTAGAAAGCTTCCAAGTGGTTTGGTTACTTTCTTGCCCGTAAACTGTAATGTCGCTTATTTTTCCTTGATGTTCGGTAACAAACTTTTCGCTCATGACAAACATCCCCCCAGAACCACATGCAGGATCATATACCCTTCCTTTATAAGGTTCTATCATTTCTACCATCAGCTTTACAATGGCTTTAGGCGTGTAGAACTGTCCTCCTTTTTTTCCTTCTGCGTTGGCAAACTCTCCTAAGAAATACTCATATACTCTACCAAACAGATCTTTAGACTTTTCATTCTCAGCCTGTAAGTCTGTGTTAGAGATCAAATCTATTAACTGTCCTAAAGAGGCTTTATCTAAATTGGCTTTACCATATACTTTAGGAAGTACATTTTTAAGTTCCTTGTTCTCTTTTTCTATGGCTTCCATAGCTTCATCAATGGTCTCTCCAATAGATGGGAGCTTAGCATTGTTGTGAATATGTGACCAACGAGCTGTCGCAGGAACAAAGAATACATTCTCTGCTAAATACTCATCTCTATCTTCAGGATCTGAGTACTCATCAGCTTCCAACTTCTCATAGAGTTCATTAAAGGTTTCGGAGATGTATTTGATAAATACTAAGCCCAGCACTACATACTTGTACTCGGCAGCATCAATGTTTTTACGTAGTTTGTCTGCTGCTTTGAAAAGTTGTTGCTCGAAGGTGGTGTTTGTTTTCTTTGTCATTAATTTACTGTCTTATTAACGTTCCAAAATTAAGTTTTATGTGAAGTTGTCAATTATCAAATGGAACACTGTACAAGATTATTTTAGTAATGATGGTTTGTCTTGTCAAAATGGGCTGTGCTGTGCAAAGTTCCTTTTACCAGTCTGGATGGTTATAACTGCTGCTTTCACATGAATCTCCATCCAGCTCAACTCGTAATGAGACTCGTTTAGCCCATTTAATGTATGTTGGAACATGCAGAGCAAAGATTCCTAAAATCGCAAAGCTCATAACATCATAATGAATAGAACTGGCTCCCTTTTCAACACCCAATATATATTCATCAATTGCCGCACACAGCAGCATTCCAATTATTCCTCCATATATCACTGAGTATATGAGTATATTAAATGATATTTTTATGATTTCCCACGATTTTTCAGCGCTTGACATATCTTGAAATGGTTTGTGTCCAGTCTCTATTTGATTTCCGCAACGAACACATTTCAACTTTGGGATTCCAATCGATGTATGAAGCGATTGAAAACCTTTTTTACTATACCCACTGATTGTTCTCCCGCAGTGACCGCATGAGTATTTAGTTTTTATTGACATAGTTAAATTAAATTTTTATGGTCTAATTGTAGTGGTATTGATTATTTTTCCTGTAATTAAAGGCTAATTAATTAGAATTCTAAATTACGCTATTAACAAAATGGTTAAGGGTTTAAGTTTAAGCCTGTTTATTGAAGCCTTAAAAAAGAGTTGTAAATTAGCCCTGAACAAGGCTACCAATGAAAAAACTACTACTAATATTGTCATTTGCGGCTTTAATTTGGCTAAGAGTTACAGTAGATTGGGATGCCATAGATTCTTCAATATCATCTAACTTATCATGGTCTGCCATAGATTTTTCAATATCATATTTAATTATTCCAATAATTATCTTTTTTGTCGTTATCAGTTATATAGTCTTTTTATTTGATACAATAAAGGATAAACAGTTGATAAATTCAGAAATAAGAATGTTCAAAGAACAACTTTCTAATATTGACAGACAGATAAGTTCATTTAGAGAAATAGACGCAAGGAGAGATATTACAAAAGAGGAAAATCAAGAGTGGTTAGAACTCACTCGAAAACATAAGAAAATCAATGATAAAATAGTATCTATTACGAAACATGGTAAAGGTGCTATTTTTTATTCCAAAGAAGATACTGCACGTTTTCGTTTCGAAAGAATATCCTTTATACTGTTTGCCGTTATTCTTTTAGGAGTAGCCGTCATTTATCTTTTTACCTTTGAAGCTGTTGAAGAAGTAATGGAAGATATAATAATCTTTAACTAAACCATAGACATATACTCCTCTGTTAGTGGCAATTTTACAAATGATAATTTTAAAACAAATGAAAAAACTACTACTAAATTTTTGGAATTTTTGCAGGTCAATCTTTTTGCAAATTCTTCTATTAGCTGTTGCATTTGAGTCTTGGTCAGAGGCTCAAAGACTTACAAGTCACAGTAAATACAGCAATGAGATATATGAAGATGGTGGGGCTTTAGCTATGAGTTTGATTGCGTGTATGTGTATTTTATGTGTTGCCTGGCTTCAAATAAATAAGACTAAACCATAGGCATATCCTCCTCAGTTAGTTCAGCTACTTCTAAACCCCTTAAGTAGGTTAAGCTTACATTGATAGATGAGTGCCCCATAGCT
>TARA_R110002072_G_scaffold43340_18_pt1 | contig 10814 bp, 11 predicted proteins | sample TARA_R110002072 | Tara Oceans TARA_R110002072 (sample SAMEA4397118) | marine metagenome | biome: Polar Biome; feature: [SRF] surface water layer (ENVO:00010504); material: water (ENVO:00002006), including particulate matter (ENVO:01000060) such as... | depth 5 m | reverse complement strand
AGCCTCTTCATCATCTGACAGCCCGTCGCCGTCGGCGTCCGGTGGGCCGGGCGTAAACACCACCTGATCCAGCCAGGCGGCATCGAACCCGGCTGCAACCGACCCATTTTTGGCGTAGGTCCAGCGCACCGTATGGTTGCCCTGCGGAATCGCAACCGTGCGCTGCTGCCAGCCGCTGTCGCCTGACATTGGCGTCACAGCGGGGTGCTGCACATCATTCCAGTAGAAACCCAGGTAATCCCCATTCAACTCTGAAGACACCTTCCACCAGAAGGAAAGACTTCCCGGGCCGCTAATTTCAGTGGAGACAGAGGCCTCCACTGAATCCAGGATGGGGTAATGGGTGGCATGATCCACACCGTCACTTGCCGTGCCAGACAGCTCACCGAACCAACTGCCCTGCGCAAATGTCAGCCCTCCCTCGCTCCAGGCCAGTTCCGTGGCATCGAGCGCCTCGGCAATCGGCCGCTGCACCACATCGCTGAAAAACTGCATGTACATAGTGGGCGTTCCCGCGGGGTTGAGCACCTGCAAGCGCAGGCCGGATGCTGCACCACTCCACCAGTTTGCGTTCGGTAAAGTGCTGTCACTGAACGCCATGAACGCATCAAACAGGTCCTCGCTATCACCCCTGTCCCGATTAGCCTCCAGATCAAAAAAGCCATCGGCCTGTTCCAGCGACAGTTCATAATGCTTGGATGCCGTCATCTGCTGGCGCATATTATCGGTGGTGACGGCCTCATCCACATGCCAGACAACAATGCCCTTATCTGGCGAGGCATTCGCCCAGCGGTCGTCATCGCTGCGATTCTCGATCAGGAAATACTCGGTGCTACTGCCGGGTTTACGAACACGGTACCCGTACCCTCCCGCTGTCAATGAACGCTGTGTGGCTACGTCCAATGCCAGATCAGTTATCGAGGCCCAGCCGGAAAAATCTTTCAGGTACAGGTCGATAGGAGCGGGTGTCCTGCCGCCGTTCAGGTAGTTGCCGGACCCCATCAAACTGTGTTCCCCGACGCCCTCGGAGGCACCGTCGGAGGGATCCGTATCGTAGAAATCCGGGTAGTCCAACACCAGATGGCCAAGTTCATGGCACATGGTGCCGATCACCGGTGCCGCGTTGGGTACATTGGTCACCTGGTAGTCATAAATGTAGCGAGGGTTACCCGGTGACCCGACATCCAGATTGGAACTCAATGACCAGGAATGCGGCCACAGACCTTTGGCCCACACGCCAGAGAGGTTTCCCGCGAACATCAAACTGGTAGCAACCACACGATTGAATGCATCCAGCGTCAGGGCGGAGAAATCAAACGCGCTCGATTGCAGAGCGGCGACGGCATCTGTAACCAGCATCCTGCCGGTGGTGCCGGTATTAAAAAAAACCGTGTTTGCCGGGTAATTGGAGTAATTGTAATAGTTCCTTGGGTGCGGCAATGTCACTACCGCAGTGACGATCTGGGTGAAATCCAGCTGGCCTGAAGACTGATCGGCAAAGTAATCGCGAATGGAGCCAGTATTCCCGTCGTCGCCATAGCCGATCTCATTGCTATACCGTTCCATTTTTGTCTGTGTCGTGGGGAAATTCGTGGGGTCGTTGGCAGCAGTGGCCGGGTCGTCGGGAAACTGTACCAGAATCATCAGGCCAACCCTGGCGCCACCAACCGCAACAGCCGAGGCCACGGGTGCAAAGCCCGACACTGCGGCGCTGGCATCACGATTGAAACCGGATACAGGTGACAAGGCGCGTGCGCGCTGGCGCTTCACTGCCTCTTTTTTCCGCTCCCATCTCGCAGCCCGTTCCGGTGCGTACTTGCGGATATTCTGCTCGCGAATAGCGGCGACAATATCCCTCGGCTCAAGCAGATGTTTAGCGAGGCCCGCAGGCGGCGGCCGGGATGCGATCACCCCGGAAGACACCAGTGCGCGACCGCGCGACTCGGGCTCTGCATAGTAGTAGGCCTTGTCCGCTTCGTTGTAAACAACGGTGTAGCCGTCGGCTGTGGTTGTTCTGGCGTAAAACTCGTCCCCGTACAGGCTCAGCGACAGCACTGTGCCATCCGGCTGCACCCACTGTGTCGACAGGCCCTGGGGCGGATACGGCGCCGCATCTGCCGAATCCAGTGTGATCATGCAAAGTACAACGCAGCAAACCCAACACCAGATTCCAGCTGCGCTCGGTAAACGACGGGGCACTAAATCAGCGCGCAAGGAGCCCGTTATCATTATTTCTCCCGTTTTGACTCGGCACTCTCTCGCAGCCCTGCGGCAATTGCCTGACTCGAATCCTTCAGGTGCCTGGCAAGATTCATCGGTGGCGCGCGGTGCGCCGCGATCGACGAGGCAACAAGTGTCTCGCCGTCGGGACCCGGTACAGCATAATAGTAAGTCTGATCGTCCGCCACAAACATCACTGTGTAACCGGCTTCTGTCTCAGTACGGGCATACCGTTCGTCGCCATACACCCGCAGTGTTATCGTGGTACCGTCAGCCTGTGTCCAGTCTATGACCAGGCCCTGCGCGGGATAGGGTGCGGCCGAGGAAACGTTACCGCCGACAACGCTGACGAACGCTGCCAACAGCAGCGCCAGTGTGCGCAGCGCCAGAGCAGGAACACAGGTGTGAACTGCGCGCATAGGAGCTGTCAGAACACCAGCACCGGCTTCGGCGCCTGCTGCAGGCCCCACCAGAGCGCGAGCGAGACCACTGAGAGAATGAGTACGGCCCACCACCACGACAACGGGCGCGCAACACCCTGGCGCCCATCGGCCGCACCGCGAACCATAGCCTGCACGAGTTTCTCTTTTTTCCAGAACTGGTGGTACCCCACTGCCAGGATGTGCACACACACCAGCGCCAACAAGCCGTTGAACGCCACATCGTGAACCACCCCCATGGTGTCGCGAAAATCGCTGTCGGCCCAGTAGTACAGGGGGCCGGAAAACAGGACATCATCGCTGTTAAACAACCCACTCACAGCCTGCAGCAATAACAGGGACAACAGCAGCACCACTGACCACCCCCCGAGGGGGTTGTGCCCGACAAAGCCGGTGCGCTGCCCCCTTGCATACGCAAGCACAGCGGAGGGGCCAACCAGGAAATCAGAAAAGCGTGAATGACGACTGCCGACAAGTCCCCAGATAACGCGAGTGGTTACCAACACGAGAATGCTATAGCCGGTCCACTCGTGTACGTCGTAGCGACCGTATTCTGCACTCCACCAGGCCAGCGGCAGGCAACACACTATCAGCCAGTGAAATACGCGTGTCGGGATATCCCACAGCGGCTGGCCGGCAGACTGTGCTGAACGGCTCATGATTGCTGCTCCATCAGTGGCGGGTATCTCGGATCAACATCCCTGTACTGGTAGCGCCAGCATTGACCCTCCAGTACTGCACGATGCCGGGCCCCGGGTTGTTCACCATCAGCGCTGTCGTACCCGGCATCGCCGCGAAACATCACCAGCACCTGATCGCCATCGCTGGCGAAAACCGGGAACACTTCGGGTGCTGGCGAATGCCGTTCTACGGCAATCATCGCGGCCAGATTGTCGTACTGCGTCAGGCGCTGCAAGGTAATATAGGTCGGCGGCAGCATGGAGAGGCGTCCCGCCTCATGCTCCACTGTGGCCTCACGCACACCGAACCACCTGTGATCGTGTATCTCGCTACCATCGATAACAACCTCGGTATCTGCCGCCAGCGGCGCGGCGTAAATCCAGGTTGAGAAACGCCTGGGCTCACCGACAGGCGTTGTCCAGTGACTCAACAACACCATATCCTCCAACTGTGGCGACAGCCCGCACTCCTCCTGCGCCTCCCTCGCGGCGGCGATACGCGATGCCGCAACCACGTCGCCATTGCCCGCGTCCAGATCTTCCGGATCCAGCGCACCGCCGGGAAAAACCCAGGCGCCACCGGCAAACACCAGTGCCTTGTTGCGCTTCAACATCAGCGTCTGCAGGCCATCTGGCGTATCGCGCAACAGCACCACGGTACTGGCCAATCGAACTTCTGTGTCATCAGACATCGCTCTCTCCAACACACTGCCCGCTCTTATCGTTCAAGAAACCTGGATGCCATCACCAGATCAAAACCGCGCTGCGCCGCCTCGGCAAACGCCTGCTCCCGCACAGCCTCATCACAGCCGGCAACCCACAAGTTGGCGCAGCGGGTTCCTGTGCGGCAAAACGCGAGCACGGGGCGATCCGGATCATCCAGCAGATCACTCATCGCATCAAAAGCGGTGCCAGGGAAACTCTGTGCGGTGACCGGCATGTGATGGTACTCCAGACCAGCCGCCCGCGCGGCCTCCTCAATGGCAGCGCTACTGGGCTGATCGTGTTCTTCACCATCGGGGCGATTATTGATCAGCACCCGGTAACCCTCAGCAGCTATTACCGTGACATCATCGGGTGTGATCTGTGCGGATACCGCGATAGTCTCAGTCAGTCTTACAATTTGCATACGAATTCATTCCCTCTGTGCACTGGGCGCCACACTATTACTCGCCGCGAAATTCCGGCTGCCGTTTTTCCTTGAATGCCCGGGGGCCCTCACGGGCATCACTGGTCATCATAACCGCAGCGGCCTGTTCCATCTCAAATTTGAAAGCATCCTCCCACGGCAGTGTGTGGGTTTCCAATGCGGTTCGCTTGATGGCCTGCAAAGCCAGCGGCGCCTGCCTGCAGATATTCTGAGCGTAATGTTCAGCACGTGCGTTCAGTTCCGACAGTGGCACTACCTCAGAAACCAGCCCCATGCCCAGTGCCTCATGAGCATTGATGGGCTCACCCCCGAGCAAAATCTTCATCGCGTGAGCCCAGGGTAGCTGGCGCGCCAAACGCACCATAGAACCCGCTCCTGGCACCACTCCCACTTTGGGCTCGGGCAGCGCAAATACCGCATGACCGGCAGCGAGCCGGATATCGGTCGCCTGCAGCAGTTCCGTGCCACCGCCCAGTGCGCGCCCATTGATTGCCGCGATGACCGGTTTGTACAGCGGCTCACCCTTGAGCATAATCTGGTCTACTATCATCGGATCGGCGAGCAGTCGCTGCTCAGCTGGTGTCTGAGCTTGCCGGGCCCCCGTCCACAGCGGGATGACGTCTGACAAATCGCCACCACAGCAAAAATCCTCCTCCCCGGCGGCAGTGAGTACCGCTACGCGAATCGCGTCGTCTGCTCGCACTTCTGCCCAGGCATCCGCCAGCTCCACGAACATCTCACCGTTTATCATGTTCTTTGCGTGCGGCCTATTCAATGTAATCCACGCCTGCTGGCCGCGCTTTTCAAACACAATACTAGCCATACCTGTCTCCCGAATCGCGTATAAAAGGGTTGTTGGCAACACTACAACGCACTGGCACCATCCCATAATAACTTGGCGCCGATCAACACCAGGCAATAGCTCACCACCCGGTAGTAAAAAGTCGTCGTTGATCGCTTCACCAGGTAGTGTCCCAACTTCACGCCCAGCGGTGCCAGTGGAACCAGGATCAGCGAATACATCAGGTTGCTGCTGCTGAACTGCCCAAGGGCGAAATACGGCGGTAACTTGACGATATTGACGACAGCAAAAAAGATACCCGCCGTTCCCGCGAACAGCAAGGGCGGCAATTGTTTGGGCATCAGATACATGGTCAGCGGCGGGCCGCCGGCGTGAATACTGAAACTGGTAAAGCCCGCCAGTGCGCCGAACAGGCTGCCACTGACAACTCTATGCTCTCTACTGGCAAGGGCCTTTAGTCCAAACAGGGTTTGCAGACCGAATACCAGCGACAGCACACCGATCAGGAGACGCATGTAGTGTTCATTCATCGCCCCGGCAGACAAATACCCTACCGCCACCCCAACCAGGGCCCCAGGTAAAAGGAGAATGAGGGCCCGCCGATCAAAGACTCCCCAGTACGTCTTGACCACGAATATATCCATCACCACCAGAATGGGCAGGAGAATCGCAGCGGCCTGTGTCGGCGGCATCACCAAAGCCATCATCGGAACGGATATCACGGCCAGTGCGCCACCGAAGCCACCCTTGGCAATACCGTACAACAGGACTGCAGGGATGCTGACCAGGTAGAACCAGGGATCAGAGAGCAAAAGCGGGCTCAGTCAACAAGCGAGAACTCGTTGCGCAGCACTTCGATAATCTCAGCCCGGGGGTTGTCTGCCAGTTCCAATGTGCCGCCGATGATTTTCTCTGCAAGGCCCACATAGGTTTTTGATATCGCCATCAAGACCTCAGTGGGCAGTGCATTATCTCGCGCGAGCGCCTGGCGTTCGGGCATACGGCTTTTGTTCAGCAGGATATCCGGATCCGGGAAGTGCTGCAGCAGCAACTGGCGGAAATCCTCTTTGGAGTTTTCCACGATTCTTCCCTCGCGCAGCGCCGCGCCGTCCCAGATCCGCGAGGAGTCAGGCGTGCCGACCTCGTCCATATAGATCAACTTTTCATTGCCCGATTTATCTGTCACATAACCAAACTCGAACTTGGTGTCGACAAACACCTGGTCCAGCTTCGCCAATTCGTTGCTGATCACCTCGAAACCCTCTCGCAGCAGAGTTTCGTAGCGATCAATATCATCCACACTGCGAAAATTGAAGGCGGCATAGTTGTTCTCGATGTCTGCACGGGTGATATTGACATCGTCCACCGCAGGAACCCCGGGTATGCCTTCCAGAATACCTTTACTCGAGGGAGTGATCAGCAGTTCCGGCAGTTTCTGGTCGCGCTGCAGGCCATCGGGAATCTTGATGCCGCAAAACTCGCGCTCGCCTTTTTCGTAGGACCGCCACATGGAACCGGTAATGTACTGCCGTGCGATGGCCTCGATCATGACAGGTTTTGCTTTCTGTACAATCCAGACCAGCGGGTGGGGAATTTCCAGAATATGACTGTCAGCCAGACCCTGCTCGCGGAACAGGTGGAACCAGTGATTGGAAATGGCATTCAACGCTGCGCCCTTGCCGGGCACCCCGCGCATGCCACCTTGCGCATGCCAGATGCAGTCAAAAGCGGAGATCCGATCCGAAATCACCATAATGGCCAACGGTGCATCCCGCGCTACATCATAACCCCGGTCGAGGATCAGTCTCGCGCTGTCGACGGCGGTCAGCCAGTAGACCGAGCGCACCTTGCCACTGTGGACGGGCGCATCAGTGCGAATGGGTAAATCATCATTAACGGCCAATACCTTGTCGGCAAGACTCATAATAGTTGTCCTGTATTCTCGTGCGGGATAACCCGGAGGCAGTCAACATCGCGGCACCGCGACGTTGAAAAGCGGTAGATTCTAGCAGAGGAAATGCGCTCAGGCACCCCTGACCAGCCAAGCGCAACCAGGATGTCTGCTACCAGGATTGGAGGATGAGCGGTGCAAATATTATCGCGCCCACCGATGCGGCACCCACCGCACTCAACAACACTGCTCCGGCCGCAACATCCTTGGATTTTTTGACCAGCGGATGAAATTCGGGAGACGCCACATCGCAGAGCAGCTCAAACGCCGTATTGAGCGCTTCAGCGACCCAGACCGCCATCATCACCAGTATCAGGAAACACCACTGCACAGCGCTCACACCGAGGAGCCAGCCCGCTGCGATCACCACCACGGTAGCCGCCAGGTGCACCCACGCGTTGTGCTGGCTCCTGAGCATTTCAATAATTCCTTCCACCGCGTGGACGCCACTTCGAATGCGACCGCTGAAAGAGAAAGTATCGCTGTTACTGTGCATAAGCTCACCGTGATCCGCTCACTGTCTGTGCAGGCCAGCGTATCGCAGTTGCACCACCGCTTACAATCGGGGGTAACTGGGCACTATAATGGCTAGCCCCGAAGGAGCGATACAGCTTGCGAAAGAGGACAGCCCGTTATGAACGATTCTCCCCAAACCCCCTACCAGATACTCGGTGAGGACGGCATCCGGGAATTGTGTGCAGCGTTCTACGACATCATGGATACGCTGCCCGAGGCCGCAGGCCTGCGCGCAATGCACGCTGCCGACCTGTCCCCGATGAAAGACAAACTGGCTGACTACCTAACAGGTTGGATGGGCGGCCCACCGCGCTACGCTGACAAGTACGGCACGGTCTGTATGACCACACCGCATGAGCACTACCACATCGGCCCCGCAGAGCGCGACCAGTGGTTGCTGTGCATGCACAAGGCGCTGCAACAGGTCAATGCCAGTGACGAACTGGTGGAGATGCTGACGGTACCACTGTTTCGCATCGCCGATGCGATACGCAACAGGGAGGGGCCCAGCAGCGCGGACGGCAACCCGAATATTATTGCCGCCGGTTGAGGGTACGCAATAGCCCCGCTCTCTGCTGCCGCTTGCTTGTCGCGGCGCGTCAAATTAGGCTATTCCACCCTGTAGCGACACTCCTCCACCCTGAACTGGATGCAAGCCATGAACGACACGATGCCACAGACCGATGACTTCGCAGCGCTTGATGCGACCGCCCTGGCCGACCTCGTCCGCAGGGGCGAGGTCTCTGCATTAGAACTGGTAGATGCCGCAATCGCTCGCATTGAGCGGGGAAATGCCGCGCTCAACGCGGTCATCCACGAGCGCTTCGATCAGGCCCGGGAAGAGGCAAAAGGCGCATTGCCCGACGGCCCCTTCCGTGGCGTCCCCTTTCTGCTGAAAGATCTCGACGGCTTTTCAGCGGGTGACCCTTACCACGCGGGCAACCGGGCACTGGCTGAGGCTGGCTATGTGGCGCCCACCGACAGCTATCTCACCGCGAAATTTCGCCAGGCTGGCCTGGTCATCCTGGGGCGCACCAATACCCCCGAATTCGGACTGATGCCTACCACGGAGCCATTGGCCAAGGGGCCGAGCCGCAATCCGTGGAACCTGGAACACTCGACGGGCGGCTCCAGCGGCGGCTCCGCGGCTTCCGTGGCGGCCGGTTTTGTACCCATGGCGCATGCCGGTGACGGCGGTGGCTCGATTCGTATACCCGCATCAGCCTGCGGGTTGGTGGGATTGAAACCGACGCGAGGACGCCATTCGGTCGGGCCTGAGGCCGGAGAAGCCTGGGGTGGCCTGGTCGCGCGCATGGCGCTGACGCGGACGGTGCGAGACTGCGCAGCGGTACTGCAGGCTATCCAGGGCGCCATGCCGGGCGACCCTTACACCGCACCGCCCCCCACGCGCCCCTACCCCGATGAATTACTCAACACGGGACGCCGATTGCGTATCGGCTTCACCACGGTTGCCGGCGACCCCGCCTGCGTCACTGCGCCGGAGTGTGTGCAGGCCGTCCAACGGACAGCGAGGCACCTTGAATCTCTGGGCCATCAGGTGAAGGAAGCCAGGCCTGCAGCCTGGCAATCACCCGATTCCTTTGAGGCAACCCTCGCACACTTCATGGTCGCCTACGGCGTATGGACGGCGGCCGAACTCGACAGAGTCGCCGCGATGATTGGTCGCCCTGTGACAGAATCCGATGTCGAGCCCGGTACCTGGATCATCGCCGAGCCCGGCCGTTCCGCGACGGGCCTCGCCTATCTGGCGGCTATAGAGTCCTTCCACAACGTATCGCGGGAGACTGCCAAATTCTGGTCGGAAGAGGGTTTCGACCTGCTGCTCACCCCCACTGTTCCGGAGCCGCCACCACTGCTGGGGCAGTTTCACGACGACAACAACCCGCTGGCCGGTTTGATGCGTTCATCGCAAATCATTCCGTTTGTGGCACCGTTCAATATCACCGGTCAGCCGGCCATTTCGCTGCCCCTGCACATGAGCGAGATGGGCCTTCCGATTGGCGTGCAATTCGTGGCCGCCTCCTATCGGGAGGACCTGCTACTGCGCCTCGCGGCGGAACTGGAGACCACCATGCCGTGGTCGACGGCGCCCGTTGTGCCAAACGGCAACCGCTGAGCGAGGGTAACGGAGACAACCGTGCCTCGCGCGCTTACCTGAGCGTAAAGACGGTAGTGGCTGCCACCGCAGCCCATAGCAACTCCTCGAGGTAGCTGCCCACGATCAGCAAGCCGGCAGTCACTGCGAGGATCGCGATCAACCGCTCTGCCCAGGGGTGAGTATCAACTCGCGGCTTATAGCAACCCTCATCGCCGGGCGGCACAGCACTGTGTTCCCTGCGCTGCAGGAGTTGGCGTGTGATCTGGTATTCCATGTCTTTCGCTGCGCTCATCGGGTTGCTCCCTGGTGTCATCAATACTCAGGGGGCAATGATTACCGTCGCACAGCCAGGGCGCCATCTGTCGTTTTTTCAACACGATTGAAAACGCGACATATCGTTTATCGCCGCATCAACCGTGACCGGCGCTGGCGAAGGTATCGCAGGCAGCAAAATCGCCGCTTTCGAAGCCGGTCCGAAACCACTTCACCCGCTGTGCTGATGTGCCGTGTGTAAAACTGTCTGGCACCACCTGGCGACCTGCCTCGCGTTGCAGGCGATCATCGCCGATTGCCGTTGCGGCCTTCAGCGCCTCTTCCAGATCGCCGGGATCCAGTAGCTGGCGCTCGACATTGGCGGCGTGCCCCCAGAGCCCGGCGAAGCAATCGGCCTGCAATTCCTGCCGCACGGAGAGCGCATTGACCCGGGCCTCACTGGCGCCGCGGCTGGCTGCGCGGACTTTCTCACTGATGCCCAACAGCGTTTGCACGTGATGGCCAACCTCGTGGGCAATGACATAAGCCTGGGCAAAATCACCCGGCGCGCCGTACCGCACGTCAAGGTCCTGAAAAAAAGAAAGATCAATATACAATTTTTGATCAGCGGGACAGTAAAAGGGCCCCACGGCTGCACTGGCGTTGCCGCAGGCGGAATGTACA
>TARA_R110002072_G_scaffold222768_3_pt1 | contig 10822 bp, 8 predicted proteins | sample TARA_R110002072 | Tara Oceans TARA_R110002072 (sample SAMEA4397118) | marine metagenome | biome: Polar Biome; feature: [SRF] surface water layer (ENVO:00010504); material: water (ENVO:00002006), including particulate matter (ENVO:01000060) such as... | depth 5 m | reverse complement strand
CCCGCCACAATTTCGAGACAGGCCATTCCGTATTCGAACTGGCAACCGGGCCACACCACGATCACATGGTCTGCGTGAGCAGCGGTGAAGTCGTCGAGTTCACCGATCCGGTTATCGAGCAGCGCCAGCGGCAGATCGCTGAGGAGCACGGGTTTGAGCTGATGGATCACTCGCTGGTGCTGTACGTGCGCAAGAAAGACGAGTGATTCTCCCGGGGTTGCACGCCCGGGCTGGCAGTACTCCCTGTAATATCAGCTTTCCAGCATCTCCCGGGCGTGCGCCAGCGTCTGCTCGGTAATCTTGACGCCGCCCAGCATGCGCGCGATCTCCTGCACTTTTTCCTCCGTGTCCAGCTGGCACAGCCGTGTTTCCACGGATTTGCCGCCGCTGGTCTTGCTCACCTGCAGGTGGTGGGTGCCCTGCGCGGCGACCTGTGCCAGGTGGGTAACGCACAGCACCTGGGCCCGCTGTGCCAGCGTCTGCAGTAATTTGCCGACCACCTCGGCCACCGCGCCGCCGATGCCGACATCCACCTCGTCGAACACCATGCTCGGTGCGGTAGCGGTATTGGCAGTAACAACGCCTATCGCCAGGCTGATACGCGACAGTTCACCACCGGAGGCGATTTTCCCCAGCGGCCGGGGCGGGGCGCCGGGGTTGGTGCTGATCAGGAACTCAACCTCCTCGCTGCCGTGGGGGTGAGGATCAGTGCTTTTCAGTGGTGTCAGCGCGATCTCGAACTCACACCCCTCCATCGCCAGGGACGCCAGTACCGCGGAGGTGTTCTTCACCAGTTTTTTGGCGGCAAGCTGTCGTTTCTTGCCCAGCTCGGCGGCGTCACTGGCGTACTGCCGCGCCAGTTCCGCCATCTCCTGTTCCAGTTGTGACAGGCGCTGGCCGCCATCTTCCAACCCCTGTAACTCCTCCTGTAACGCGAGGTGCAGCGCCGGCAGTTGTTCCGGCAGCACCCGGTGTTTGCGGGCGACATCGTAGATACTCTCCAGCCGCTTCTCTACCTCGGCCAGCCGCTCCGGGTTCACCTGCACGCTGTCGATATGCTGTTGAATCTCGCCGTGGGCCTCGTTCAGTGCAATGGCCGCTGAATCCAGCAACTCCCTGGCGCTGGCGGCGGTTCGGGTGGCGTGGACACTCTCGTCCAGCAGTTTCAGGGCCTGGTGTGTGCCACTCTCCTGCTGCTCGCACAGCTCCAGAGCGCGGTTTGCCGCTACCAGGATGTCCTCGGCATTACCCAGCAGCACCTGTTCCTGCTCCAGTTCGCCGAGCTCGTTCTCCTGCAGGTTCAGGGTGTCGAGTTCCTCCACCTGGTAGGCCAGCAGTTGCATGCGGCTGGTGTGCTCATCCCTGGAGCCCGCCAGCAGCTCGAGTTCGCGACGCTTGCGCAGCCAGTCGGAAGCGTGTTGCTCAACCGCCTGGGTGAGCGCCCTGTGGCCGGCATAGGCATCCAGCAGGTCGCGCTGCATCGGCTTGCGTAGCAGCGACTGGTGTGCGTGCTGGCTGTGGATGTCGATCAGCATGGCGCCGAGTTCGGCGCAGTCCTGCAGGGTGCTGAGGCTGCCATTGATATAGGCCCGACTGCGGCCATCGGTCGTCACCACGCGCCGCAGCAGGCATTCATCGCCCGTGTGCAGGTCGCGGTCCTTGAGCCAGGAAATCGCCTGCGGGATCGCGGCGATATCGAAACTTGCGGTGATTTCGGCGCGCTCGCTGCCGTGGCGCACCGATTTGGGGTCGGCCCGGTCGCCCAGGCACAGGCCCAGCGCATCCAGCATGATGGATTTACCGGCACCGGTCTCGCCGGTAATCACCGTCATCCCCGGGGAAAACGCCATGTCCAGTTCGGACACGATGGTGTAGTTGCTGATAGTGATGTGCGCGAGCATGGGCGATCTACCTTGGCTTTCGTCATTTATACCGCAGAAGGATAACCGTATAAACACTCGTGGCGTGAAAGGAATATGTTGCGGCGCTGGCTTTGTAATTTTTCGCGGCTGTGATAAAACCTAGGCACAGCATTACGGGTTGGAATCTATGGCGACAGGGGTTATTTCAGAGCGCGCCAGTGTCCTGTTAAAGACGCTGGTAGAACATCATATTCGAGACGGCCAGCCGGTGGGATCCAGCACCTTGATGCGCTCCGCCGGCCTTTCGGTCAGCGCAGCCACCATTCGCAATGTAATGTCTGATCTTGAAGACAAGGGCTATCTGCATTCACCCCACACATCGGCCGGTCGAGTGCCGACCGCGCTCGGGTATCGCCTGTTCGTGGATTCCCTGCTGCAAGTGCAGCCGCTGGAGGATAAGGCGATGGCGGCGCTGCGCTCGGAGCTGAATCGGGACAAATCATCGACCGAACTGGTGCAGTCTGCCTCCCTGCTGTTGTCCAATATCACCGCCCAGGCCGGCCTGGTGACCGTGCCGCGGCAGGAGGCCCACCAGCTCCGCCAGGTGGAATTCTTGCCCTTGTCCGGCGAGCGCGTGCTGGTGATCCTGGTGGTCAACGAGCGCGAGGTGCAGAATCGCATCATTCACACCCGGCGCGCATTTACCGAGGCAGAGCTGCGCGAGGCGGCGGCGATGGTAAACCAGCGCTACGCCGGGCAGCCACTGAGCCATGTGCAGGGGCGGATACTGCAGGAGATGCAGGAGGCCCGCAGCCAGATAGACAGCTATCTGGAGGCCGCGCTGGATCTCGCCAACCGGGCACTCGACCAGGAGAGCAAGGAGGAAGAGTACGTGATGGCCGGGGAGTCCCGCCTGCTGGGTGCGGCAGCTCCGGAGGAGGTGGCCAAATTGCGTGAGCTGTTCGACTCGTTTGAGCAGAAGAAAGATCTGCTGCACTTGCTGGAGCGCTGCACCCACGCCGAGGGTGTGCAGATTTTCATCGGTGAGGAATCGGGCTACGAGGTGTTTGGCAATTACAGCGTGGTGACGGCACCCTATACCGATGGCTCCAGGACGCTCGGTGTACTGGGTGTTATCGGCCCCACGCGTATGGCTTATGCGCAGGTTATCCCGATTGTCGATGTCACGGCGCGGATGTTGAGCTCGGCGCTCTCCAACAGCTAGCCCCTTTTCTTTGCCCGCAGGCCACTGCGCTGCGGGCTCCATCCCCCAATTTCCTCCGGTCAGGGCTTGAAATAGCCCGCAGTGGCCCCATATCCGCCTGAAGATTGGAGTTGCGCGCCCGCCAGCAGGCTGGCGCGTGAAGCATGCAAACAGTAAATGGAGTCCTAGTGTGGCCAAGCAAGACACAACGCAGCCTGAGGCTAACGAACACCCCGAATCCGCAGAATCCCGGGCCGATGAGGCTACAGAGCACGGGGTGGATACGCCCGGGCAACTGGCAGACCCGGCCGATGAAGATGCGCTCGCTCGCATGGAGGAAGAATTGACGCTCGCCAAAGACGCCGTATTGCGCGCGCAGGCTGATTCCCAGAACGTGATACGTCGCGCGGAGCAGGATGTGGAAAAGGCCCGCAAGTTCGCGCTGGAGCGTTTCTGCAGTGAATTGCTGCCGGTGGTAGACAATCTCGAACGCGCACTGGAGGCGAGTTCAGGCGATGATGAAGTGGTCAAGCCCATCGCCGAGGGCGTAGAGCTGACGCTCAAGAGCTTTCTCGACGCCCTGAAGAAATTCAATATCGAGGCGATTGATCCCGCCGGAGAGCCCTTTGACCCCCAATTGCACCAGGCCATGAGTATGATCGAAAACGCTGATGTCGAGCCCAACACCGTGATCACGGTAATGCAGAAGGGCTACACACTGAACGGGCGCCTGGTGCGACCGGCGATGGTGATGGTCAGCAAAAGTCCGCAGAGCGCCTAGTTCGCGACTGATTGGGGCCGCAGAGACACCGGGCCCTTGAAAACGGTCAAATAGGGCCAATATACAGAGCAACGCACAATACCACCGCGGATGCAGTCCGCGCATACAGACTGGAGATAGAGAATGGGTAAGATAATCGGAATTGACCTGGGTACCACCAACTCCTGCGTATCCGTAATGGAAGGTGGCAAGCCAAAGGTAATCGAGAATGCGGAAGGTGATCGTACAACACCCTCTGTCGTTGGCTATACGGAAGACGGTGAAATCCTGGTGGGCCAGAGCGCCAAGCGCCAGGCGGTGACCAATCCCCACAACACCGTGTTTGCGGTGAAGCGCCTGATCGGTCGCAAGTTCAAGGACGACGTGGTGCAGAAAGACATCTCCATGGTCCCTTACAAAATTATTGAGTCCGACAACGGCGATGCCTGGGTGCAGGTGAAAGACAACAAGATGGCGCCTCCGCAGGTATCTGCAGAAGTGCTGCGCAAGATGAAAAAGACGGCTGAGGAATACCTCGGTGAAGCGGTCACTGAAGCTGTCATTACCGTGCCCGCGTACTTCAACGATTCACAGCGCCAGGCCACCAAGGATGCCGGCAAGATCGCCGGGCTTGAGGTGAAGCGTATTATCAACGAGCCGACGGCAGCTGCACTGGCCTACGGTATGGACAAGGCCAAGGGTGATCACACTATCGCGGTTTACGACCTCGGTGGCGGTACTTTCGATATCTCCATCATCGAGATTGCCGAAGTCGATGGCGAACACCAGTTTGAGGTGCTGTCCACCAACGGTGACACCTTCCTCGGCGGTGAAGATTTTGACATGCGGTTGATCGAATACCTCGCCGCAGAGTTCAAGAAAGAGAGCACCATCGATCTGCACAACGACCCGCTGGCACTGCAGCGCCTGAAGGAAGCGGCCGAGAAGGCCAAGATCGAGCTGTCCAGTTCGCAGCAGACCGAGGTGAACCTGCCCTATATTACGGCTGATGCGACCGGGCCCAAGCACCTTGTGGTCAAGCTGAGTCGCTCCAAACTCGAATCACTGGTCGAAGAGCTGGTGACTCGCTCCATGGAGCCGGTCAAGATGGCGCTGAAAGACGCCGGCCTCAGCCCCAGTGAAATTGACCAGGTCATTCTGGTGGGTGGTCAGACGCGTATGCCGATGGTGCAGAAGGTTGTCGCAGATTTCTTCGGCAAAGAGCCGCGCAAGGATGTTAACCCGGACGAGGCGGTGGCCGTGGGTGCGTCAATCCAGGGCGCGGTGCTGGCGGGTGATGTGAAGGACGTGTTGTTGCTGGATGTCACACCGTTGACGCTGGGTATTGAAACCATGGGTGGTGTTGCCACGCCATTGATCGAGAAGAACACCACGATCCCGACCAAGAAGTCGCAGATCTTCTCGACTGCGGAGGACAACCAGACCGCTGTGACCATTCACGTGGTCCAGGGCGAGCGCAAGCAGGCATCGGGTAACAAATCACTGGGTCGCTTTGATCTGGCTGATATCCCGCCGGCGCCGCGTGGCTTGCCACAGGTGGAGGTGACGTTTGACCTCGACGCCAATGGTATCCTGCATGTGTCGGCCAAGGACAAGGCCACCGGCAAGGAACAGTCGATCCGCATTACGGCCTCTGGCGGCCTGAGTGATGAAGACATCGAGAAAATGATTTCCGATGCCGAGGCCAATGCCGAGACTGACGCGAGGTTCGAGGAGCTGGTAACCTCGCGCAACACGTGCGATGGACTGGTGCACGCTGCGAGAAAGACGCTCGATGAAGCGGGCGAGCACGCTACCGATGAGGAAAAGGCGGCAATCGAGGCCGCTATCACGGAGGCCGAGGAAGCTCTGAAGGCTGATGATAAAGAGCGCATCGATGCTGTTGCCACCAAGCTGACAGATGCGACCGGTGTTGTTGCGCAGAAGGTCTTTGCGGCTCAGGCAGCACAGGGTGAGGCCGCTGCCGGTGGTGATGCTGATGCAGACAAGGCTGCTGGCCGCGACGATGTGGTCGACGCTGAGTTCGAAGAAGTGAAGGACGACAAGAAGTAACGGCTGGCGCCTGTCGCTAGCGGGGTGGATGCTGAGTCCACCCCATACTATGACCGAGACTACGCGGGACTCCAGGGCCCGCGTAGTCATTTCCACGAGAGCTGAATAAAGCCTAAGAAACTATGTCAAAACGCGATTATTACGAGGTTCTCGGTGTCAGTAAGAGCGCCGATGAAAAAGAGATCAAGAAGGCCTACCGCCGGGAGGCGATGAAGCATCACCCTGATCGCAACCCGGATGATCCGTCCGCCGAGAGCAAGTTCAAGGAGGCCACCGAGGCCTACGATGTCTTGATGGACCCCAGGAAGCGTTCCGCGTATGACCAGTATGGCCATGCGGGTGTGGACCAGAGCATGGGCGGCGGCGGTTTCGGCGGCGAAAACTTCAGCGATATCTTCGGCGATGTGTTTGGCGATATCTTCGGTGGCGGCGGTGGCCGCGGACGCGGTGGGCCGCAGCGCGGATCGGATTTGCGTTACACGCTGGATATCTCACTTGAAAACGCCGTCAGGGGCACCACGGTTGAAATCCGTGTGCCGTCGCTGAGCAGCTGTGATGCCTGTGATGGCTCGGGCGCCAAGCAGGGCACTTCCGCTACGACCTGCGGTACCTGTGGCGGGGCCGGTCAGGTCCGTATGCAACAGGGCTTCTTCCAGGTGCAGCAGGCCTGTCCGGCCTGTCGCGGTCGCGGCAAGACGATCAGCGATCCCTGTGGCACCTGCCGCGGTCAGGGCCGCGTGGAGAAAACCAAGACGCTGTCGGTCAAAGTCCCACCCGGCGTCGATACCGGTGATCGGATCCGTTTGACCGGTGAGGGCGAGGCGGGGCCTGATGGCGGGCCTCCCGGTGACCTGTTCGTGCAAATGTCCGTCCGGCAGCACCCCATATTTGAACGCGATGGCAAAAATCTCTACTGTGAAGTGCCGATCACGTTTGTCGATGCCGCGCTCGGTGGAGACCTTGATGTGCCGACGCTGGACGGTCGCGTAAAACTGAAAATTCCCGCCGAGACCCAGACCGGAAAACTGTTCCGCTTGCGCGGCAAGGGTGTGAAGCCGGTCAGAGGTGGTGGTGTGGGAGACCTGTTGTGCCGGGTAGTGGTAGAAACACCCGTTAAACTCAACAAGGAGCAAAAGACACTGCTTGAGGAATTGCGCAACACCCTGGGCGAGGGCGGGAAGGCCCAATCGCCCCGACAAACCAGCTGGTTTGAAGGTGTGAAAAGCTTCTTTGAAGAGCTGAAACCGTGACAGTGCGAATTGGTATTACCGGCGCCGCCGGGCGTATGGGGCGCACCCTGGTGGAAGCGATCACCCAGGTGGAGGGACTGTTGCTTACCGCCGCGCTCGAGCGGCCGGAAAGCTCGCTGCTGGGTGCCGATGCTGGTGAACTCGCCGGGCAGGGCAAAAATGGCGTGCTGGTAGGCGACTCGTTGGCGACAGTGATCGACGATATTGACGTGTTGATTGATTTCTCTGTGCCGGCCGCCACGTTGGCTAACCTGGCGCTGTGCAGTGAGCGCGGCGTCGCCATTGTGATTGGTACCACCGGCTTTACCGCCGAACAGCAGGGTGACATTGAGCAGGCTGCGGGTGTTATCCGGATCTGCAAGGCCTCCAATTTCAGTACCGGCGTCAACCTCTGTTTCAAGTTGCTGGATATGGCCGCGCGTGTACTGGGTGACGATGTCGATATCGAAGTCTATGAAGCGCACCACCGACACAAGATAGACGCGCCCTCCGGCACAGCCCTGAGCATGGGCAAGGTCGTGGCGGATGCCCTCGGTCGCGATCTGGACAAGGTAGCTGTGTATGGGCGCGAGGGCCAGACCGGCGCACGCGCACGTGACACCATCGGTTTTGCCACCGTTCGCGCCGGTGACATTGTCGGCGATCATACGGTCACTTTTGCGGCCGACGGTGAGCGCGTGGAAATCACCCACAAAGCCTCCAGCCGCATGTCCTTTGCCCGGGGCGCTGTGCGTGCGGCCAAATGGCTGGCAGAACAGGATGCCGGTCTTTACGATATGCAGGATGTTCTCGGCCTCTGACGCGCGCTCAGATACGCCTGAAACAACCGGATTGAATAGTCACAGGGGGAGCCAGTGACAGACTACATAGTCAATATCAACGAAACCAACGCTTCAGCACTCCTCATCGAGGAATCCCACAAACGGCCAGTGGTAGTCGATTTCTGGGCTGACTGGTGCGAACCCTGCAAAACGCTGATGCCGCTGTTGGAAAAAATCGCCAGCGAGTACCAGGGCGCATTTTTGCTCGCCAAAGTGAATGCCGACGAGCAGCCGGGTATTGCCCAACAGTTGGGGGTGCGCAGCCTGCCGACAGTGATGGTGATCCAGGGCGGGCAACCCGTGGACGGTTTCGCGGGGGCACAGTCTGAACAATTTGTACGCGACATGCTGCAGAAATACCTGCCTAAACCCTGGGACAGGTTGTTGCAACAGGGTGTGGAGGCTATCGAGCGAGGGGAGTTCAACGAGGCCCTGTCGCCGCTGCGACAGGCCTGGCAGGATTCGAGGCAACAACACGACATCACCCTCACCTATGCGCATGCGCTGATAGAGGCGCTGCGACTGGACGAGGCAGAGGCGCTGTTGGACGGTGTGCGGTTGGCCGATCAGGACGCCGGTTACGAGCAGCTTCGTGCGCAGTTGGAGATCAAGCGTGAAGCGGCGAAATCGCCCGAAATCACCGCCTTGGAAGAACGCTTGGCCGCCAATCCGGAAGACCTCGATGTGCGCTATCAATTGGGCGTGCAGTATACCAATACAGGGCAATTTCGCGAGGCGATGGAGCAGTTGATCGCGATACTGCAGAAGGACCTGAACCACGGCGATGGCGCGACCAAGCGCATGCTGCTGGATTCGATTGCCTCGCTGGGCAAAGGTGACCCACTGGCCGTCGAGTACCAGCGCAAGCTTTACAGTTTGTTGTATTAACGTCGTTCGCCCCTGTTGCCCGTGCGCGTGCTCGCAGTAGATATTTTTGGTAATAGCGCCCGGCATCAGGCACTATTCAACGCTGGCGCAAGGGTGCGCCGCTCAATTTAATCCGGGCTGTACTGGCCCGGTACGTATTGGAGATTATCTATGAAACTGGGCTTTCTGCTGGGCTATTCCGGCAAGCAAATACACCTGCCAATGGAATTGATCCACCAGGCGGAATCCATGGGCTTCGATTCGGTGTGGACAGCGGAAGCATACGGCAATGACGCGGTGACGAGTGCCTCGTGGATTCTGGCCCAGACCAAAAAGATTCGGGTCGGCACGGCGATCATGCAGATGCCAGCGCGAACACCGGCGATGTGTGCGATGACAGCGATGTCCCTGCACCAGCTGTCGGGAGGGCGCTTCATCGCTGGGCTGGGTGCCTCCGGTCCGCAGGTCGTAGAGGGCTGGCACGGCGTCCCCTATGGCAAGCCGGTGACCCGCACCCGCGAGTATATCCAGATTATGCGCAAGATCATGGCGCGCGAGGGGCCGGTCGATTTCCAGGGCTCGATCTACCAGTTGCCGAACAAGGGCGAGGGTACTACGGGGCTGGGTAAGCCGCTCAAATCGATTCTGGAAGGGTGTCCGGAACTTCCCATTTACACCGCGTCTATCACACCGGCCGGTTTGTCCTGCGCGGGCGAGGTGGCAGACGGTGTCTTTCCGGTCTGGATGGATCCGAACAAATACAGCATTTTGGGTGAGCACATAGAAAAGGGCTTTGCCAAAGCTGGCAATGGCAAAAGCCTGGACAATTTTGATATTGCGCCGTTTGTGATGGTTGCTGCCAACGACGATCTCGATGCGGCTTTCGATTCACTGCGGCCCTGGCTGGCGCTGTATATCGGCGGCATGGGTGCCAAGGGTAAGAATTTCTACCACGACTACGCCACGCGTCTCGGGTATGGCGATGTGGCTACACGGATACAGGATCTGTACCTCAGTGGTAAGAAGGACGAAGCCCAGGCGCTGGTGCCCAATGAGCTTCTGGACGAGGTTGCGTTGGTTGGCTCGCATGGAAGGATTGTCGAGCGGCTGGCGCCGTGGAAGGAAGCGGGCAAGCGCGGTGAAGTCGGTTCCATGCTGTTGAGCGTGGCCAACCCCGCGATTCTTGAGTTGTTTGCCAAGGAATTGCTGTGAGGCAGGGCGCCGCAACGAATATGCCCGCAGGTCACCGTGCGGCACGAGCACGCGGTACTGGCTGAATGACAGACGCGGGTACCGTTGTTGCGCTGGCAGAAACGCAGGAGCGTTTCGCTCGCACGATACTGAATGGTTTCGAGTCGTATTTTTCAGAGTTCCAGAACATTACGCTGGCAGCACGGACGCGCTTTGAAAATGCCGACTGGCAGGGTATTCGTCAAGCCTCCATCCAGCGTATCGATCTCTATAAAGTCAAAACGAAAGATGTCCTGAAATATGTGAAGCTGATTGCGGGCGATGAACTCCACGACCTGAACTTCTGGCGTGAGGCGCGCAAGGTATATGCCCGGTTGATCGATGGGCATAATAACTTTGAAATTGCCGAAACGTTTTTCAACTCCGTTTACTGCGCTGTTTTCAAACATCGAAAAATTCGCGATGAGTATGCGTTTGTGTTCTCACCGCACGGTGATATGCCGCCAGCCGATGTCAGCAAGGTGTATCGGACGTACCGCCTGGACGGCTCTCTCAGCGCCTTGCTGGAAAAACTGCTGCAGGACTTTGCTTTCTCGATTCCCTATGAAGACCTGCACCGCGATATCGAGAATATTCGCAAGGCGATAGTCGACACACTGGCACCGCGCTTTGACCTGAACAATGACGACACGGAGTTTCAGTTACTGGGGCACCATTTTTTTCGCAACAAGGGCGCGTATCTGGTCGGGCGAATTCTCTCCGGTGGCAAGTCCATGCCGATTGTACTGCCCATC
>TARA_R110002072_G_scaffold94421_2_pt1 | contig 10823 bp, 6 predicted proteins | sample TARA_R110002072 | Tara Oceans TARA_R110002072 (sample SAMEA4397118) | marine metagenome | biome: Polar Biome; feature: [SRF] surface water layer (ENVO:00010504); material: water (ENVO:00002006), including particulate matter (ENVO:01000060) such as... | depth 5 m | reverse complement strand
ATCGTAAGTATTGAATATCTCTAAAGTGGTTTCTTTGATAATATCACCACGTCCCATTAAAGTATTTTGCAACTGCCCACAGGCAAATTCATGCTCTCCAGCAGCAGGCTCAATGGTTACATTTTGAACGTTATTAAAATTTTGGTATAATGAATATCCATTAACACCAGTTTGCATCTCTTCTTTTAAACCTGTAGTTCTACCATATCCTAAAGCTAATCCAACAGATCCTTTGGCTTGTCCGGGTTGAATAATTACAGGGACTTTAATAGTGACTCCATTTACCGTAGCATTAACATAACTACCATTTAATGCACCGTTAGCAACATGCTTATTCATTAAACCTAGTGCATCAGCATCCGCTTTTGAAATGGTTAAATAGTTGTCCCAAGATGCTCTTGTAATTGGATCTGGAAACTCTTGTAACCATGGGTTATTGGCTTGTTGACCATCACCCATACCTGTTTTAGTATATAATGTTAATTCTAAACCTTCTGATTTTGCAGAAGCCGCTAAAGAACGTGCTGCATTTCCAAAAGGTGTGGCCTTTTCTTCTTCAACTACTTCGCCTGTATCTTCAACCTCAGTCGCAATAGTTCCAACAAAAACACCATCATGTAAAGCTTTATTGAACGAACTTGCTCCTAAGATAGTAGTACCCCAAGCACCTTTGATATAATCATGATACGATTCATCATTCCCTGTCCACTTTAATAAAGCGTCTTGAAATTGTCTGGTATCAAATAAAGGACGAATTGTTGGCTGTGTTAAAGCATAGTGTCCTTTTTTAAGTTCAACATCTCCCCAAGATTCTAAATAATGAGGTGCTGCTGCAATATATTGTGCTTCTGAGGACGTCTCATCAGTTTTCATTGAGAACGCCACAGATAGTTCTGTTTTTTTCAATCCTTCAGCAAAATCTGAAGCATTTGCCAAAGTGTACATTGGGTTTACACCACTCATAATAACAGCTCCAACTTTACCAGCTTTCATATCGGCAACTAATTGTGCTACAGCCTTATCGCTACCCTGTCTTGTTTTAATTGGTGTTTTAGGGTCAAAAGCCTTACTACCTAGGGCTTCATTAATTTCTATAGCAACCGATTGTGCATTTACATCATTAATACCTGTAACTACCACGCCATTGCTTCCTGCTTTCTTCAATTGAGACGCTGCTTTTTCAACTGCATTTTCAATATGTTCGGGTAAATTTCCAGAAACCGAACCTCCCACAATTTGACTATGTAATTTAGCTAAAACTATTTTTTGTTGCGAAGGTGTTAAAGGCACACGCTTATCTGCGTTCGCACCTGTTAAAGACATATTAGATTCAAACTGAATATGTCTAGACATTTTACCATGATCTGGCACTCTGTTTTTAGAATATCCAGAATCAAATCCGCCACCTTGCCAATCTCCTAAGAAATCTGCACCAACAGATACGATAGTCATTGCTTTAGCAAAATTGTAATTCGCTAATCCGCGTTCTCCAAATTTAGCTTGGTAAGCATCCAAAGCGGCCGATTCTGAAACAGCATCATAAACTACATGACGAACATTACCATATTTTTCTTTAAACTCAGAAATTAATTTGCTAGTTGAAGGGCTAGCAAAAGTTTGTGTAAGTAACACAATAGTTTTGTTTGCCGCAGCAATATCAGTTAATTTATTAGTAGTTTCAATATCAAAGTCACTCCAAGAAATACTTGCATCACCCTTTTTAGGACCTTGAACTCTTAAACTATCATACAAACCTAAAACTGAAGCATTAACTCTAGCATTTGCGCTACCATTTGCAGCTGCCATAGTATTGTTTTCAATTTTTATCGGACGACCTTCTCGCGTTTTCACTAAAACACTTGCAAAATCATAACCATCAGCAATTGTTGTTGCATAGTAATTAGCTACACCAGGAATAACCTCCGTAGGTTGCACTATATAGGGAATAGACTTTTTTACAGGACCTTCGCAGGCTGCCAATGAAGCAGCAGCAGTACTAAATCCTACATATTTTAAGAAATCGCGTCGTGTTGTAGATGTTTCTTCTAATGTCTCTTTATCACCTAAAAATTCATCAGTAGGAATCTCTGCTACAAACTCGTTTTGTTTTAGCGTCTCAACAATAGAGCTATTTTCGTTTAGCTCTTCAACACTTTTCCAGTATTTCTTGTTTGATGACATATTGATTATTTACGATTTTTGATTTACGATTTACGATTCTTATTTAATGATTTTAAAAAAACCTATCAAAGGTAATTCGTAATTCTAAAATATTTTAACTAATTATTTGTTTGTCCAAAATTCCGTTTACACGGAAACTGATTTTTATAATCTTAATAATGGCATTTACCACATTCCAATCCACCCATTTGAGCAGCTGTCAACTTATCTACACCATACTTTTTAGATAATTCTTCATGAATTTTAGAATAGTAGGCATTGTCTTTAACATTCACATCTGTTGTTCTATGGCAATCGACACACCATACCATAGTTAAAGGAGCGTATTGATACACCACTTCCATTTCCTCTACTGGCCCGTGACATGTTTGGCATTCAACACCAGCAACAGTAACGTGTTGTGAGTGATTAAAGTAAGCAAAGTCTGGAAGGCTATGAATACGTACCCATTTTACTGGTTGTGCATCACCTGTATATCTTTGCTCGTCGTCACTCCACCCTGAAGCAGCATATAATTTCTTGATTTCATCATCATAAAATTCTTTAGAATACTCTGGACTTGTTTCCCCAGTATATTCATAAATAGATTTATGACAGTTCATACATACGTTTAATGAAGGAATACCAGAAGTTTTACTAACTCTAGCAGAAGAGTGACAGTATTTACAATCAACACCATTATCCCCTGCATGTATCTTGTGTGAAAAATAGATAGGTTGCACAGGTTGATACCCTTGATCTACACCAATTTGCATAAAGTATCCATAAACAAAATAAGCACTTGCTAATAAAAAGAATATGGCTACTACAACCATTAAAAATTGATTTTGTACAAATGCTTTCCATAGTGGTGTTCTACCCGAAGTTTCAGGTAAATCAATATTTTGAGCTGAAGCAAAACGACGTAATGCTTTTTTTACTAAATATAAACCAGCAGCCAATAATATAAATAGGATAGCTAAAGCTCCTAAAATGATTTCGTTTGAAATACCGTTTGATGAAGTTGTGGCTTGAGTTGCTACGGCTCCTCCTGAAGCATCAATTGGCGCTTTCTTTTCTTCAGCGGTATAAGCAAGAATATTACTTATATCTTCATCTGATAGTTGAGGCATAGCGGTCATGGCAGAGCCACCATACTCATTATAGATTTTGTTTGCGTAAGCATCACCAGATTTAATAAGTCCAGCACTATTACGAATCCACGCACTAATCCAAGCACTATCTAATCCTTCATCTTCTTCCAAACGCGATTGGAAATTACGTAATGCAGGCCCTGTCATCTTTTTGTCTAACTGATGACAAGCAGCACAATTGGCATTAAATAAAGCTTTTCCTTTTACTGGATCTCCTTCTTGAGCTGAAAGAGCGGTTGTAAACGCTAATAATATAGTAAAGCCTAAACAAAGAAAGTTTGTGCTTAATTTACGGTGAATCACCTTTCTCATATTGTTGGTCAAATTAACTTCTAAACTTTGGTATGATTTTTTCATTGTGTTAAATGCAAAAATATACAGTTAAAAAAATCTCTCGCAAAAGTAATATTAAAAGTCGATTTTAGAAATGTTACAGAAGTGTTAATTGTTAATTTAGAGGGATTCTAAATAATAAAACGAACCACAATTAAGTTTTATATCGTATACATTTGTATAAATATTTTTTTAAAATGAAACCATTGAATTTAAAGATTAGTTTTTTAAGCCTCTTATGTTTTACGTTGATTTCAACATATTGCTTCTCTCAACAAGGAAATGTTACCATAAATCAAGATAAACATATTACTGTTTTATTAGATTTGAAAAAGGAAATGAATAAGAATGAAACGGATTCTGAGCGCTATAAAATACAAGTATACAACGGGAATCGATCAGGGGCTCATGCTGCTAAAAAAGAATTCAGCGAATCATTTGCAGATTGGTATCCAACAATTCATTTTGAACCACCAAACTTTAAAATTTGGGCAGGAAACTTTAGAACTCGCTTAGAGGCTGATAGAGCTTTAAAAAGAATTAAGAGAAAATTTCCTAACGCGTTTATTTTTAAACCTAAGAAAGATATAAATTAATAAGAAGCCTTTTTAAGTTCATGACAAAAATTATTTTTAAGAAATAAACGACTCGAAATTTTCAGGATAACAAAGTCCTCACAGGTTTTAAAAACCTGTGAGGACTACATAACTATAAAGCCGTAATATGTTATATGCAGGCAGTTTATAGTTCTATTCTAAATTTTTGTCATGTAATATATAAAAAATAAAGAGCGACCAATTGGTCGCTCTTTATTTTTTATTTAAAATTCAATTTGTTAAATGAAGAACTTATTTTAATTTCTTTTTAACCTCAACTTCATGGAAGGCTTCTATAATATCACCTTCTTTAACATCGTTGTAATTTTTTATTTGCATACCACAATCGTAACCTTTCGTTACTTCTTTAGCGTCATCTTTAAATCGTTTTAAAGATGCTAATTCACCTGTAAAAACAACAACTCCGTCTCTAATTAATCGAATTCCAGAGTTTCTCATTATTTTTCCATTAGTTACCATACAACCCGCAATAGTTCCGACTTTAGACACTTTAAACATTTCTCTAATTTCAGCAGTACCAGTAATCTCTTCTTTAAGCTCTGGAGATAACATGCCTTCCATAGCATCTTTAAGATCGTTAATAGCATCGTATATAATAGAGTATGATCTAATATCGATTTCTTCTTTATCAGCAATGGTTCTTGCATTACCAACAGGCCTCACATTAAACCCGATAATAATAGCATCAGATGCTGAAGCTAATAGCACATCACTTTCTGTAATGGCGCCAACTCCTTTATGTAAGATATTCACTTGAATTTCTTCAGTAGAAAGTTTCTGGAATGAATCCGTTAAGGCTTCTACAGAACCATCCACATCACCTTTAAGGATAATATTTAATTCTTGGAAATCCCCAAGAGCTATACGACGACCAATTTCATCTAAGGTAATATGGCGTTGCGTTCTAACCGATTGTTCTCGTTGTAATTGTGCGCGTTTTGAAGCTATTTGTTTTGCTTCACGTTCGTCTTCAAACACATTAAACTTATCTCCTGCTTGTGGCGCACCATCTAAACCAAGAATAGATACTGGTGTTGAAGGTCCTGCAACAACAACGTCATTACCTCGTTCATCATGCATAGCTTTTATTTTACCACTATGTTGTCCTGCTAATACATAATCACCCACTTTTAAAGTTCCAGATTGCACTAATATGGTTGACACATAACCACGTCCTTTATCTAAGAACGCTTCTACAACCGTACCAATTGCTGACTTATCTGGGTTTGCTTTAAGCTCTAATAATTCTGCTTCAAGCAATACTTTTTCCAGTAATTCTTTTACACCAGTTCCTTCTTTAGCTGAAATATCATGAGATTGAATTTTTCCTCCCCAATCTTCTACTAATAAGTTCATTTGGGCTAATCCATCTTTAATTTTTTCAGGATTAGCGTCTGGTTTATCTATTTTATTAATTGCAAAAACTATTGGAACACCTGCTGCTTGCGCATGCGAAATAGCTTCTTTAGTTTGCGGCATAATATCATCATCTGCAGCAGCTACAATAATTGCGATATCTGTAACTTGAGCTCCACGAGCACGCATGGCCGTAAAGGCCTCGTGACCTGGAGTATCTAAAAATGCTATTTTTTGACCACCTTCTAATTGCACGCCGTAAGCACCAATATGCTGTGTAATACCACCTGATTCTCCTGCAATTACATTTTCTTGACGAATATAATCCAGAAGCGATGTTTTACCATGATCTACGTGACCCATCACTGTAACTATTGGCGCACGTGGTTTTAAATCTTCTGGTTTATCTTCAACTTCTTCAATAGATTCTTCAATATCAGTGGTTACAAATTCTACTTGATATCCAAATTCTTCGGCAACGATAGTTAGTGTTTCAGCATCTAAACGCTGATTCATAGTTACCATCATACCAAGGGACATACATGCTGAAATAATTTCAGTGACGCCAACATCCATCATGGTTGCCATTTCACTAGCAGTAACAAATTCTGTTACCTTAATAATCTTGCTTTCAGCTTCTTCTATTTGTTGATCAATTTCAGTTTGCTCTCTGTGTAGATCTCTTTTATCTCTTCTGTATTTAGCACCTTTTCCTTTGCTTGATTTACCTTGAAGTTTTTCAAGTGTTTCTCGCACTTGCTTTTTAACATCTTCTTCACTAGGTTCTTCTTTAGGAACATTACGACGCCCTTGACCTGGTTTTCCTTTAAACCTATCATTTCCTCCAGGTCTATTTCCACCACCTGGTCTATTGCCATTACCTGATTGAGGCGCACCAGCTTTACTTATACGACGACGCTTTTTCTTATTCGCAGCATCTCCAGCTTTTGCTACTGGTTTTTTCTCTTCTTTTTTCTTTTTAGGCTTATTAAACTTAGATAAATCAATTTTATCTCCAGCTATTTTAGGGCCTGTAAGTTTTTTATATTGAGTTTCAACTTTCTCGTCTGGTGTTACTAATTCCCCATCAACAACAACTTGTTTAGGCGCAGGTTTTGAAGCTTCTTTTTTCTCAGTAGCTGGTTTGTTTTCGGCTTTAGGTGTTATGTCTTTTACAACTTCTTCCTTAACCTCTTCTTTAAGTTCTTCCTTTACTTCACTTTTAACTTCTTCTACAATAGCTTCTGCAGGCGCAGCAGGTTTTTCTTCGACCTTCTTCTTTGAGTCTAAATCTATTTTTCCAATAGTTTTAGGTCCTGAAAGTGTTTTTGAAGCTTTAACCACTTCCTCTTGCTGAGCTTTTTCTCTCGCTTCTTGGGATTTTTGCTTTGCTTCTAATTCTTTTTCACGTTTAATACGTAAATCTTCCTTTTCCTTTAGCTTAGCTTCGCTTACTTCTTGAGACTTTATTTTCTTGTTAGCATCCGTCTCAAATTCATCTGAAAGAAGGTTGTGAGTTTCCTCAGAAATTTTTGTAGTGGGACGCTTCTCTATTTCTACCCCTTTAGAATCCAAAAATTCTACGGCACGATCTAGAGAGATATTAAGCTCACGTAATACTTTATTTAATCTAATTGTTTCAGCCATAAATCGCCTTTAAAATACTCAAATATATGTATTATACCTTTTCAGGCATAATAAAATGCAAATCTGCACTATTATTTACTATTCTTCAAATTCTTCTTTCAGAATTCTGATAACATCTTTGATTGTTTCCTCTTCCAAATCTGTTCTCTTAACAAGATCGATAACATCTTGCTCTAATATACTTTTAGCGGTATCTAAACCTGCTTTACTAAACTCATCAATAATCCATCCTTCAATTTCATCAGTGAACTCGCGTAATTCAACATCTTCTTCAGCACCTTCTCTAAACACATCAATTTCATAACCCGTTAATTGACCAGCTAAACGAATATTGTGTCCGCCTCTACCAATAGCTTTACTAACTTCTTCAGGCTTAAGTATAACCTCAGCACGCTTGTTTTCTTCATCTAATTTAATAGATGTAACACGTGCGGGACTCAATGCTCTAGTAATAAATAATTGTAGGTTATTTGTATAGTTAATAACATCAATATTTTCGTTTCCTAACTCACGAACAATACCGTGAATTCTTGAACCTTTCATACCCACACAAGCACCAACTGGATCAATTCTATCATCATAAGAATCAACAGCTACTTTAGCTTTTTCACCTGGAATTCTTACGACATGTTTAATTGTAATTAAACCATCGAAAACCTCTGGTATTTCTTGTTCAAATAATTTTTCTAAAAATGCTGGGGAGCTTCTGGACATAATGATAGTTGGTTTTGCCCCTTTAAGCTCTACACTATCAATTACACCTCTTACATTATCTCCTTTTCTAAAGAAATCAGAAGGTATTTGTCTGTCTTTTGGCAGAATAATTTCGTTTCCATCATCATCTAATAAAATGACTGCTCTGTGACGAATATGGTGCACCTCTGCAGTATATATCTCTCCAATTAAATCTTTAAATTGCTTATAGATTATGGTATTATCGTGCTCATGAATTTTAGAAATTAGGTTTTGACGTAATGCTAAAATAGCACGTCTTCCTAGATTAATAAGCTTTACTTCCTCAGACACATCTTCACCAACTTCAAAATCTGGCTCAATTTTACGAGCTTCAGTTAATGAAATTTCTTGATTTGGTTCTTCAACTTCACCATCAGCAACTACAATTCTATTTCTCCATATTTCTAAATCCCCTTTATCTGGATTAACAATAATATCAAAATTATCATCATCGCCAAACTTCTTTTTTAAGGCACTTCTAAATACATCTTCTAAAATTGCCATTAACGTTACTCTGTCAATTAGCTTATCATCTTTGAATTCTGAAAAAGATTCAATTAACGCGACATTTTCCATAAATCTTTAAATTAAAATTTAATCATAACTTTTGCTTCTACAATATTTTCATAAGGAATATTTGCTTCCTTTTTTACCGTTACTTTGCCTTTTCCTAATGGTTTTGGCGCTCTAACTTTCCACTCTAATGTAATATTATCATCAGTTGCTTCGGTAAGTGTTCCTTCTAGTTCTTCAGAACTCGTTCTTACTTTAAGCGTTCTTTTAATGTTTTTTTTATACTGGCGTTTATGCGTTAATGGAGATGCTGCTCCTCCCGACATAACTTCTAAAGAAAAATCGTGTTCTTCTCTATCTAAATGATGTTCAATGGCTCTACTAATAAACATACAATCTTCAACCAAAACCCCGTTATCGCCATCTAATATTACTTTGATATGATTATCAGTGTTAATCGAAAAATCAATTAAAAACAAATCTGGGCGTTCAATTAACGCCGTATCGAGTAATTCTGTAACTTTAGTTTTAAACATTTTAAGTATAAAAAGAGGGGACTTTCCGTCCCCTCATATCTTTAATTTCGCCTTTCAACGGTGCAAATATATAATATTTTATTGATTTTTAAAGGAATATTTCATAAATTTAGATACAACGTAACTTACTTATTATGAAAAAAATACTAGTCCCTACCGATTTTTCTGATCAAGCCGAAAACGCTTTAAAAGTAGCGGCGCAATTGGCTAGAACCCATAACGCTGAAATTTATTTACTACACATTCTTGAAATACCATTACATGAAGTTGATGCTATGAGTTCACATAGTGATTTACCAGAGGCCGTGTTTTTTATGAAATTGGCTCATAAAAAGTTTGAAAATATATTAAATAAAGACTACTTGCAAGATATAATTGTTCGTGAAACTATTGGTTTTAATGAAATTTTTAAAGGTGTTTTTCATACCTGCAAAAAGCATGAAATTGATTTGGTAATCATGGGCTCAAACGGCGTGAGTGGTTTAAAAGAAATGCTTATTGGAAGTAATACTGAAAAAGTGGTTAGAACTTCTGAAATACCTGTGCTCGTAGTTAAAAAAGAACATGAAATATTTAATATTGATAATATTGTTTTTGCTTCTGACTTTAAGGAAGAAAGCAAAGCAACTTATTTAAAAGCGATTGAATTTACTAAGCTTTTAGAAGCAAAACTACATTTACTTACGGTTAATACACCAAATAGGTTTATTACAACTGAGCATGCGAATGACCGTATGCAAGATTTTGCTAATGCGTCTAATTTTTCAAACTACAGTATAAATATTTATAATGATGTAACTATTGAAAAAGGGATTATGAATTTTTCGCAATCTGTAAATGCTGACTTAATTGGGATGAGTACACATGGTAGGCAAGGTATATCTCATTTCTTTAATGGCAGTATTAGTGAAGATTTGGTTAATCATGCTAAACGACCTGTGATTACTTTTAAGATCTAGAGCATTCATTGATAATCTGCTTTTGCATTAGGGATTGCAGTGGAAATCCTATTTATGAGGCACGAATAAAAAGATTGTAACGAAAATCCTGACCTCCCCTCCTGATAGCTATCGGGAGGGTAACTCCCAAAATAATTGAGCAATAATGTGTAAGCGCCCTTTTTTGCCTATTTTTGCAGCGCTATGGAGGAATTGAAACTTTCGGATTGGTTGCCTACCACAAACAAAGAGGTGAAAATACGCGGATGGGATGCCTTAGATGTTATCTTATTTAGTGGTGATGCTTATGTGGATCATCCATCGTTTGGACCTGCCGTTATTGGGCGAATTTTGGAAAGTTATGGATTGCGGGTTGCTGTGGTGCCACAACCAAATGTGAAGGATAATCTTCAAGATTTTGTGAAATTGGGAGCTCCAAAATTATTTTTTGGGGTAACGGGTGGTTGTATGGACCCAATGATTAGCAACTACAATGCGAATAAAAAACGTCGTGATAAAGATGCCTATACGCCAAATGGTGATATTGGGTTTAGACCTGATTATGCAACTACGGTTTATTCTAAAATTTTAAAAGAAAAATGGCCTGATGTTCCTGTTTTAATTGGCGGGATTGAAGCGTCGTTGCGACGTGTAACCCATTACGATTATTGGAGTGATAAACTGCTGCCTACCATTTTAGAAAGCTCGAAAGCCGATATGTTGGTATATGGTATGGGCGAACAGCCATTGCGTGAAGTAGTGCGTTTATTGCAAAAAGGCGTTCCGTTTTCAAGCATAACCACCATAAAGCAAACAGCTGTTTTGTTGGATGCT
>TARA_R110002072_G_scaffold2407_5_pt1 | contig 10827 bp, 6 predicted proteins | sample TARA_R110002072 | Tara Oceans TARA_R110002072 (sample SAMEA4397118) | marine metagenome | biome: Polar Biome; feature: [SRF] surface water layer (ENVO:00010504); material: water (ENVO:00002006), including particulate matter (ENVO:01000060) such as... | depth 5 m | reverse complement strand
TAATATAATCTAGAAGAAACGATACTGAAGGCTTTACCCAACCTATTCTGGCATCTGGAATAAAAAAATTACCTCTCACGTAAAGCATGACTTTCTCTATAAAAGATTGCTCCTGTTCTTCAGAAATAATGCCTTTACTAATTGTTTTTGAAGATTTATTTGAAAAGAATCCTGCCCACTTATAAGGCTCATTGATTGGATGATTAATTATAGTAACATCCTCTGAAACCTCTAAAGCTAAACTTTCATCAATAATGGGATAATTTGGATTTTTAGGAATAAAAACAACTGGTTCAATATTAAATTCTGGCAAATACTTGACAAATTTCAACCAACGCTGTACGCCAGGACCTCCTGCTGGTGGCCAATAGTATGTGATGATAAGTGCTTTTTTTTTTGTCATTTTTGTCATTCCCTTGAAGAAGGGAATCCATTTTTAGTTTAGTTTCGATTTTAAAGATTCCTGCCTTCGCAGGAATGACAAACTACGCTTTTGAGGGTTTATTATCTCGCTTAAACTCATAAAATAACCCTCCAAGTAATAATAAGCCAAGTAAAATAGAACTTGCTAAAGTTATTTTACTTCCTGTTTCAACCACATCTGGATCAAATTTAAATTCTATAGTATGATTTCCTACTGGAATATTCATACCACGTAAAATATAATTCACACGCATGTGATTAGCTTCTTTTCCATCAATAAATGTTTTCCACCCATCAGGATAGTAAATCTCTGAAAACACAGCAAATCCTTCATTTTGATTATTTGATTGATACTTTAAATAATTAGGTTTGGCTTCTGTAAGTTTGATAGTTGCTAAAGAATCAACTGCAAAATTAGTTTTAATGTTTTGAATAGACTCAAGTGCCTTATGTGATGAATAAATAGCTTTATTTTTATTATCTAAACTATCTAAAATCTTTATTTCTTCATTTGCTGAATTCACTTTTTTTAAATTCTTAATAAACCAAGCATTACCATTTGCCTCTTCATTTTCATAAGGAAATGCTTTACCCTTTTCATCTTGCGCAACAATATATTTTGTATTCAACATACTCAGCACATTAATATTGTTTTGTGCTATATAAAAATCAAAAACTTCTCTGTAACGTCTTAATTCTGCTGCATTATAACCATTTAAAGAGTTATGGAAATATGAAGGCTTTGAAGCTCCTGAAACCAAATCAAAAACTCTATAATGCGATTTATCTTTTAAAATAAATGCATCTACTTCGGTAGCTTGAAATGGTTTTGACATTTTCACACCAGAAACAAAATCATCATTATTCACATAACGTCTGTCAACTCCAATTAAATCAAAAAGTATTAACCCACAAAAAGCTACAATCACCCACTTTTCTTTTAATTTCTCCTTTAGAAATAAATAAATAGCTCCAGCAGATAACAATACAAAAATCAAGGTTCTAATAGCATCTTGAGTAAACATTGCTTTTCTGTCGGTTTTTAAAGCCTCAACAAAATCTTGTCCGTAGCTCTGACGATAAAACCCATCATTAATACCTACAAAATCAAATAACGACGATTTAAACAACAAAAACACCAATGCTATTCCACCAGTAATGATTGCTGAATATTTCAATGCTTTTAGCTTTTCTTCTTTCTTTTCAAAATCATTAAATAATCTGACTAAACCAAAAATAGCTAAAGCAGGAATACACAACTCTAAAATAACTTGAATGGAACTTACCGCCCTAAACTTATTATAAAGCGGTACGTAGTCAATAAAAAAATCCGTTAAAAATCCTAAATTTTTTCCATACGATAATAATAAGGAAAATAGAGTTCCTCCAACAAGCCACCATTTCAATCGTCCCTTCACCAAAAACAAAGCAAAAACAAATAGAAATAATACGACGGCCCCAACATAAGCAGGCGCTTCAACAATAGGCTGATCTCCCCAATATGTTGGCGCACGTTTCGCTTCTTGAGCGGCTTGAGTTGTTGTTGCTCCTAATTTTCTAAATGCTTCATAAGTAGCAGAGTCTTTTCCAACATCTTCTGCATTGCCACCACCCGTGAATCGAGGAATAAACAAATTAAATGTTTCAATTATTCCGTAACTAAATTGGGTTATATAGTCACGGTCTAATCCAGAGGTTGCTTCTTTTGGAGAACCATCTGGGTTTATCGTAAGCTCGCTTGTGCTGCGTTTACTTTCTTTAACGTATTCATTTGTCGCTAAAAAATTGGTTGCATTCAACGCTATTGATAATACTACTGCTGCAAGCAAAATACCAACAGATTTAAAATAATGTGGAAGCATCTGTTTTCTATAGGCATCAACTAAATAAGCAATCCCTAAAACAATTACTAAAAACATAAGATAATAGGTCATTTGGAAATGGTTTGCTACCAATTCTAAGCCCATAGCAATTGTGGTTAGCAAAAACCCAGTAACATATCTTTTTTGAAAAACCAACAAAATACCGCTTAAAACCAAAGGCATATAAGCAATGGCATGCGCTTTACTGTTATGACCAACACCAAGAATAATAATTAAATACGTTGAAAACCCAAAAGCTAGTGCCCCGAGCGCCGCCAATTTAAAATCGACTTTTAGCACTAATAAAAACACGTAAAAACTAAACAAATACAGAAATAAATAATCTGCTGGCCTTGGCAAAAACCGCAAAGCTAAATCAAGTTTCTTAATATAGTTATGCGGGTACCTTGCTCCTAGTTGGTAAGTTGGCATCCCGCCGAATGCACTATTTGTCCAGTAAGTATCTTCTCCTGTTTCAGCCTTAAAATCCTTTTGCTGCTTACTCATCCCTATATACTGCACAATATCATTTTGATATATAGCCTTTCCTTTTAAAACTGGACTAAAATAAGCTAGAGAAATTATTATAAAACCTAGTAAAACTAATACATGTGGTAATAATTTTTTCATTGTAAATGTCATGAAACGATTTTAAGAAAATAATTCTGAAAAATAGTTATAATTTTTCAGAAGTAACAATACTGAATCTAATAAACTTTTACAATAAGTTTTTACATTAATGGGAATGAAAAAACTATGTTTATTCTACTTCTTCATAATCCACATACTCACCAACATCATTGTTAGATGTTTTAGTTTTAGGGATTTTTTCAATAGTTATTTCACCTTCCTTTTTTATAGGATCTTGCTTTTGCCCTTTTTGAAATTGACCAAACTGATCTCCAAATTTTTGCTCCGCTTTTTTGGCTGCATATTTAAGAAGAAAAGGTGCAAAAATCCTTGAAAGGATTTTAATTCCGTAATATACTAAGGCAATTATGATTATGGTTCTTAATAAACCCATTTTTAAAATTTTATTATAATATATAACAAAAATACAATTCTATCTGTTTAAAAAACGTTCAAGAATGATAAAAAAAGTATAAAATATCTATATACTCACTACAAATAGCTTTTCAGTTTTTATAGATGCTCTTTTTTCCTGTCTCAGCATTAAAATTTTAAATCGTAACGAAGTCTATGCTTGAAAATTTTGCTTTAATACAGAAAAAAATAACTATCTCTAAAATTCCCAAAACCTACTTCTATTGAGTATATTTGAAAAAGCCTTTAATACATTTTATTAAAGTGATAATGAAACTATATGATTATGAGCCCATTTAAATCTACACTGTTTTTCCTGTTTAGTTTAACTGCTACCCAAGCGTTTTGTCAATATACCGACGTTATTAACTCTAACAGACCAGGGGTTTCTAGAAGCGCCTTTTCCGTTGGAACTAATGTCGCACAACTAGAAATTGGCCCTTATAGCATTAAAGAAAAAAGAACGCCAGCAGCAGCTTATGAAGTTTCTGGATTTGGAATTGATTTTGCCGCGCGTTACGGGTTATTATTGGAGGAATTAGAGTTGAATATTGAAGGAACTTATCAGAATGATACTAAAACATTTGCTTCAAATTTTTCATCTGAAGATAAACGCGCTAATTTTAAGTTTTTGGCGATAGGTGCTAAATATTTAGTGTTTGATCCTTATAAAAATGCTGAAGAAGACAAACCTAATCTTTATAGCTGGAAAGCAAACCGACAGTTTAAATGGAAATCCTTAATCCCTGCTGTGTCAGTTTATTTGGGAGCAAATTATGACACCAAGCCAAACCCCTATACATTTTCAGGAATTGAGGGTTTTAGCCCTAAAGTAATGATTGCTACACAAAATAATTTTTCTGGAGGCTGGGTCTTTGTAATGAACTTAATTAAGGACAGAATAGGAACTGATCAATCTGATTTTCAATACATATTAACTTTAACACACTCTTTCAATCCAAAATGGGTTATTTTTGGCGAAACTCAAGGTATTAAAAGTGATTTTTATGCCGATAATCTTTTTAGATTTGGTGGCGCATATTTAATGGGGAAGGACTTACAGTTAGATACTGCAGTTACTTTTAACACAAAAGACACTCCATCTGTATTTAGTTTGAATTTTGGAGCGTCATACCGTTTAGATTTCCATAGAGATAAAGAATCTGATAATGGTACTTCTGCTGAAAATGAAGGAAAAAGAAGAGCTAATCGAAAAGGAAAAAATAAAAAGAGAAGTAATAAAGAAGATTCAGGTGAAAAAATTAGCAAACAAAAAAAGAAAGATATAGATTTTGATGAATAACCCATACCAGATGAATTTCAAAATGATTGGTAATAAATTAAAATTATATTTTCTTTAGATAAGATAGAAAATATAAGCATAGCCTTAGTTAAGGTTCTATTTTATATTGAAATATAAAGGAAATAGAAACTAATTTAATCAATTATTTTGAGGTTTATTTGGTATAAGCATCAACTCGCATCATTAAACTATGATAATACTCAAAGAAGTACAAACTAAAAAAGACTTAAAGGCTTTTGTAAAGTTTCCTTTTAAGCTATATGAAGATTCCAAATATTGGGTACCTCCTATTATAAGTCAAGAAATAAAGACTTTTAGTAAAAAACAAAATCCTGTTTTTAATGATGCTGATGCCAGATTATTTTTAGCTTATAAGAATGGTGATATCGTGGGAAGGATTGCGGCAATTGTGAATTGGCTCGAAGTAAAAGAGCAAAATCAAAAAAAGATGCGCTTTGGCTGGTTTGATTTTATTGATGATTTAGAAGTGTCGAAAACACTTTTAAACGAAGTTGAAAGCATTGGAAAAGCACACAATCTGGAATACACAGAAGGCCCTGTAGGATTTTCAAACTTAGACAAGGTTGGTGTTATGACAGAAGGTTTCGAGTCTATAGCACCTATGATAACGTGGTATAATCACGCTTACTATGTTAAACATTATGAAGCAGCTAATTACAAAGTAGAGAAATCGTATTCTGAAAGTAAGTTTCCTTTTGAAAATGTTAAGCCTGAATTCTTTCATAAAGCTCAAGAGCTCATCAAAAGGCGCTATCAATTAACACCATTAAAGCTCACTAAAACTGAGGAAGTTTTGCCTTATGCAGACAAGATGTTCGACTTGTTTAATGAAAGTTACGCGTCTTTATCTTCATTTGTAGCTATTAATGACGTTCAAAAAGAATACTTTAAAAAGAAGTTCATAAGTTTTGTAAACCCCGAGTACATTAAATTTGTAGTAGATAAAGATGACAACATGGTTGGGTTCGCCATTGTAATGCCCGCATTTGCTAAAGCTTTACAAAAAATGAATGGCAAACTATTTCCTTTTGGGTTCAAGCATATTATAAAAGCAAAAAAGCACAGTAAAGATGTTATCTTTTATTTGATAGGTATTCACCCCGATTACCAAAATAAAGGCGTTCACGCAGTTATATTTAACGAATACTACGAGACCTTTAAAGAAAAAGGAATTGAAACCTGCTTTAGAACACCAGAACTAGAAGATAACGAAGCCATTCATAAAATATGGAAACACTTTTTTCCTGAGGTTTATAAACGCAGAAAAACGTTTAGAAAAGATATTCGTTAAAAAGAAGATAGAACGCTTTCTCTAAAAGATTAAAATATCTATAAGCACATCTCAGTTTTCCGCTTTTTAAGGATGGATTACGGGAGGTGTTAAACCGTATCATTTCAAAATCATATTCCACCTAGTACGACACACCCCTTAATCCCCTCTTTTTAGAGGGGAAACTCATGCTCAATATTTTATGTTAAGTATTCGTTGTATTTATTTTTTTAAAAGCAACTGTTTCCCTCCTAATAAGGAGGTCCCGATAACTATCGGGATAAGGGAGGTGTAAAAAACTATACTTTCAATTTACAATGCTCTTATCTAATTGAGTCTTTGTTTAATCAAATATTTCTAAGAACTACGCTATAACTTACTCATGCCAAAAAGAAAATCCGATTCAAAATTGAATCGGGTTTTCTATTTAATTATTTTTAGTCCATGATAAAAATTTAGAATAGAACTATAAACTACACGCACATAGCATATTATGGCTTTTCGCTACAAAGACCTCACAGGTTTTAAAAACCTGTGAGGTCTTTGTTGTCCTGACAATTTCGAGTAGTTTATTTCTCTAAATTAAATTTTGTTAAGTACTTATTTATTATAAGCTTTATTCGCCCATTGCCGCTATTAAAGCTGCAGATAAGCGTTTATAAGTCCCGTTTACTAAACGATCTCTAATCGCATCAAAAGCATCTAAAGTTTCTGATACATCCTGTAAAGTATGTGTAGCTGTTGGAATTAATCTTAACAAAATTAACCCTTTAGGTATCACAGGGTAAACTACTATAGAACAGAAGATTCCGTAATTTTCACGTAAATCTCTAACTAATGCCATAGCTTCAGGAATACTTCCTTTTAAATAGACTGGTGTTACACAACTTTGTGTTGTACCAATATCAAATCCACGGGCTTTTAAACCGGATTGAAGTGCATTAACATTCTCCCATAATTTGTTTTTCAGTTCAGGCATTGTTTTAAGCATTTCTAAACGCTTACGTGCACCTACAACCAATTGCATTTGCAAAGATTTTGCAAACATCTGAGAACGTAAGTTATATTTTAAATAGTCAATTATCTCTTGATCCGCAGCAATAAAAGCTCCTGTGCTCGCTAAAGACTTAGCAAATGTTGCAAAATAGACATCAATATCATCTTGAACACCTTGTTCTTCTCCTGCTCCTGCTCCGGTAGCTCCTAAAGTTCCAAAACCATGAGCATCATCAACAAATAACCTGAAATTAAATTTCTTTTTAAGCGCTACAATTTCTTTTAAACGCCCTTGCTCTCCTCGCATTCCAAAAACACCTTCAGAAATCACTAAAATCCCTCCGCCTGTTTGTTCAGCCATTTTAGTAGCACGCTCTAAGTTTTTTTCTAAACTTTCAACATTATTGTGTTTATAAGTAAAACGTTTGCCCATGTGCAATCGAACACCATCAATAATACAAGCATGCGCATCAACATCATAAACAATTATATCGTTTTTAGAAACCAAAGCATCAATAGTAGAAACCATACCTTGATAACCGAAATTTAGAAGGTATGCCGCTTCTTTGCTAACAAAATCAGCTAATTCATTTTGGAGCTTTTCATGTAAATCTGTGTGACCAGACATCATTCTTGCTCCCATTGGATAAGCTGAACCATATTTAGCACCAGCCTCAGCATCTACTTTACGTACTTCTGGGTGATTTGCTAAACCTAAATAGTCATTAATACTCCATGTAATAACATCTTTCCCTTGAAATTTCATACGGTTTGAAATCTCTCCTTCTAACTTAGGAAATACAAAGTAACCTTCTGCTTGTGCTGCCCATTTGCCTAATGGTCCTTTGTCTTTATAAATTTTTTCGAATAAATCTTTCATTTAGTAAATCTTATTGCTATTAAAATTAAGACGTAACTACAACTAGATAATTGCTTTTTAATAGGGATGCAAACATTAAAATGTTTAAAAATTCAAGAAGCCTTTAGTTCTTAGTTAGTTGATGCAAAACTAAATATTTATATGCTTTGAACATAATTTTTAATGCTCAATTATTAATTATACCAAATAAACTTCAAAATGATGGGTTAAATTCGTTTCTATTTCCTTTATACCTGCCTGCCAGCAGGCGGGTTTCATTATAAAACAGACCCGTTCCCGATAGCTATCGGGATATTGCTATGCTTATATTTTCTATCTTATCTAAAGAAAATATAATTCAAATTTACCATCAATAATTTTAAAATTTAATTGGTGTTAAATGCTAAAAGAGATGAAATTTTGCTTATCCAACAAAATCACATCTCTTTTTATAGGTTAATATTTCTATTATTTTATGTATTGTATATTTTGCGCAGCAGCTTCATTAATACTATCAAAGAAACCTTGTTCGCTCATCCATTTATCACTGTAAACCTTACTCATATACCGAGCTCCATGATCAGGAAAAATAACTACTACATAATCATCTTTCTTAAATCGGCCCTCTTCACCTAATTGTATTAAAGCTTGTGTTACTGCCCCTGACGTATATCCAACAAACATACCTTCAGTTTTTGCAATTAATCTTGCAGTATGCGCACTATCTTCATCTGTAACTTTTACAAATTCATCTATAACATCAAAATCTGTGGCTGTAGGAATTAAATTTTTACCTAAACCTTCTATTCTATATGGATAAATTTCTTTTTCATCAAACTCTCTAGTTTCATGATATTTCTTGATAACAGAACCAAAGGCATCAACACCAATAACTTTAATGTTAGGGTTTTGTTCTTTTAAATATTTAGCTGTACCAGAAATAGTTCCTCCTGTTCCACTACACGCTAATAGATGTGTTATTTTACCAGCAGTTTGTTCCCAAATTTCTGGACCTGTAGATTTATAATGTGCATCAATATTTAATTGATTAAAATATTGATTGATATAGACTGAACCTTTAATCTCGCCATGTAAACGCTTAGCTACTTCATAATAAGATCTCGGATCGTCTGCACTAACGTGTGCAGGACAAACATAAACCTTAGCGCCCATTGTTTTTAGCATGTCTATTTTGTCTGGAGACGATTTAGAGCTTACCGCTAAAACACAATCATAGCCCTTAATAATACTTACCATAGCAATACTAAAACCTGTATTACCAGATGTAGTTTCTATAATAGTATCGCCAGGAGAAAGAATACCTTCCTTTTCAGCTTGTTCAATTATGTAAAGTGCTATTCTATCTTTAGATGAGTGCCCTGGGTTAAAAGATTCAACTTTTGCATAAAAGTCACCTTTAAACTTGGAAGCTATTTTATTAAGTTTAACAAGCGGTGTGTTGCCTACTAAATCTAATACATTATCAAATACTTGATTTTTGTGTTTCATATAAGCTTTTTATAAACTGCGTGTTTTCAAAAAACACAAATACAGTCTAAACCGCACAAAAATAAAACATTTTTTTTTATTAACCATGAATTCCTTCTAAATCTAGCAAAAACGCATATTCCAGAGCAACTTCTTTTAGACTTTCAAAACGACCAGAAGCTCCTCCATGCCCCGATTCCATATCAGTATGCAACAATAATTTATTAGAATCTGTTTTCATCTCTCTTAGTTTAGCTACCCATTTTGCTGGCTCCCAGTACTGTACCTGTGAATCATGCAAACCAGTGGTAACAAGCATATTTGGATAGTCTTTGGCCTCAACATTATCATAAGGTGAATAAGACTTCATGTAATTGTAATACTTTAATTCATTCGGATTTCCCCATTCATCATACTCACCTGTAGTTAGAGGTATGGTATCGTCAAGCATCGTTGTTACAACGTCTACAAAAGGAACCGCTGCCAACACGCCATGATAAAGTTCTGGATTCATATTAATGATTGCCCCCATTAACAAACCTCCTGCAGAACCACCATAAGCGTATAAATGCTGATTTGATGTATATTTTTGATGAATTAAATACTTTGAGCAAGTAATAAAATCTGTAAACGTGTTCTTTTTAGCAAGAAGCTTTCCATGCTCATACCATTCACGCCCTAAATACTCACTACCTCTAACATGCGAAATGGCATAAATAAAACCTCTATCTAACAAACTTAAACGAATACTTGAAAACGAAGGGTCTATGGTTGAACCGTAAGATCCATAAGCATATTGGAGTAACGGATTAGAACCATCTAGCTTAATCCCCTTTTTGTAAACTAGCGATATTGGTATTTTTACACCGTCACTAGCTGTAGCCCAAATACGTTTAGATTCGTAATTTTCTTTTTTAAACTTTCCTCCTAAAACCTCTTGCTCTTTCTTAATTTCGCTCTGCTTTGTTTTTAGGTTATAATCAATTACAGAACTTGGATCCGTTAACGAATTATAACCATAACGTAACAAGTCACTCTCAAAATCTGGGTTATTACCAATATAAGTTGTATAGGTTTCAGAGTTAAAAGGCAAATAATAGTCTTCTTCTTTGTTCCAACTAATTATTCTAAGTTTATTGAGTCCGTTTTCACGCTCATTCACTACTAAATAATCTTTAAAAATTTCGATATCTTCAATCAAAACAGATTTTCTATGCGGAATAACATCCTGCCAGTTTTCTTTCCCTGTAGTGTTTTCACTGGTTTTTGAAATCTTAAAATTAGTAGCATCATCTTTATTAGAAATGATATAGAAACTATCATTATAATGGGCTAGATTATATTCTAAATCTTCTGTTCGTTCTTGAAAAATCTTAAAATCGCCATCTGGTGTGTCAGCATTTAAAAAACGATATTCAGAGGACAATGTACTTGAAGACCCGATAATTATATACTTTTTAGATTTTGTTTTATAAACAAACGTATTAAAAGTTTCATCAACTTCATAAAACACTTCAATATCAGTTTCAGGATCAGAATATAATTTATGTTTAAATATTTT
>TARA_R110002072_G_scaffold18628_1_pt1 | contig 10827 bp, 7 predicted proteins | sample TARA_R110002072 | Tara Oceans TARA_R110002072 (sample SAMEA4397118) | marine metagenome | biome: Polar Biome; feature: [SRF] surface water layer (ENVO:00010504); material: water (ENVO:00002006), including particulate matter (ENVO:01000060) such as... | depth 5 m | reverse complement strand
AACCGACGTTTCCTGCGCCCCAGCCATCTGGTTCAATTTTTCCCCAATCTGCCGAAGATCGTCTGACCAATGCGGCCCGATCTCAACCCGCGCGCCAAGGTTGCCGGTGGTCATGTCGTCAAGCGCAAGGCCCACCACCTCAACGTGCCGCTTCGAGCGTCGTGCCAGGATCAATCCGCCCGACAGCGCGATTAGTACCGTTGGCAAAAGCGAGATCAGAAGGATATTCACGAACACATCACCAAGTGCTGCAATCTCTGCCCGGCTGCGCGCAATGGTCAGCAATCCGCCAAACAGCGGTTCGGTCAGGGACAGATAGGCTCCCTCATATTGGGCTCGCCCCGCATCCAGAGACACGATGTGAAACCCTTCGTTATCCCGCGCGATAGCACCGTTGCCGTAAATTTGGCCACTGGGTGACACATAGCTGAGGATCAGGCGATTGGGGTCGGTTTCACGCGATTCCGCCTTAACCAGCAACGCCACAGCGCGGGCATTGGGGGCGGCGCGAAATCCGGCCAGATCCTGTGCCAGATCGGCACGAATGGCTTGTTCAAACGAGGATTGAGTGACGGCATAGCTGGCTGCCAGGCTCAATAGGCTGACTGTTGAAAACAGCGCCACCAGCAGAACCGCCAGTCGCAGCGGCATAGAACGCCAAAGTTGGGCTATGCGCGCGCTCATGCTTCGATCCTGTATCCCGCACCGCGCACGGTCCGGATCAATTCGGTCTCAAACGGTTTATCCACTTTGGCGCGCAGTCGGCTGATGTGGGTTTCCACCACGTTTGTCCTCGGATCAAAGCTAAGGTCCCAGACCGCTTCGAGCAGCATCGTGCGCGTTTGCACCCGACCCTTGCGTCGCAGCAAATGTTCCAGCAAAGCAAATTCGCGCGGTAGCAGATCAATCTCGACCGCGCCGCGCGTCACTTTGCGGGTGATCAGATTCATCTTGAGATCGCGCGCGGACAGCGTGGTTTCTTGGTCCAACGCTTGTGGCCTACGGGCAAGGGCCGCAACCCGCGCCGACAATTCGCCAAACGCAAAGGGTTTGACCAGATAATCATCCGCGCCTGCATTCAATCCCGCGATCCGATCATCCACATCGCCCATCGCCGTCAGCAACAGCACAGGTACCCGGTTGCCCGCGCCGCGCAGCGTCTTGAGCAATGTCAGCCCATCAACCTGTGGCAACATCCGGTCTAGAATCAGCACGTCATAGCCACCGCCCGTCGCAGCGATCAGCCCGGCGCAGCCATCTGCCACCAAATCCACCACATGCCCCTCTTCGCGCAGACCGCGCGCGATATAGGCACCGGTGGTAGCATCATCTTCGACAACAAGCAGTTTCATGTGGGTTCGGTCCTGAATTCCAATGCGGCCAATATAGCCAGCGCGCCGCCGCAGTGGGGCAATCTTACAAATTTGTATAGGCCATCAAAACACGCTGTAAGCCACAGGTCCCATGTGGGGAGGGTAACACAAGAATGCGAGGAGCATCTGAATGAAACCCTTCCTGACCAAATCACCCCACATCGCGGCACTCGCGTTGAGTGCAGCGCTTGTTTCTACATCTGCGTTAACGGTTGCGCCCACGGCCGCACTTGCCGTGCCGCCAGGTGGCTATGCCGACCTGGTCGAGGCGGTATCGCCCGCCGTTGTGTTCATCGAAGTCACGGCCAAGGCGAAAAACGCCAACTCCACGTTGCCGCAAAACATGCCTAGTGAAATGCGCAAACAATTTGAAGACATGATGCCCGGTCTGAACGGCGCGCCGGTGCCGCGTCAGGGGTTTGGCTCTGGTTTTATCATTTCTGGTGATGGCCAGATTGTGACCAATCAACACGTGGTTGAGGGGGCCGAGCAGGTCACTGTCAAGCTCGCCGACGGCCGCAGTTTTGAAGCGTTGGTGGTAGGCAGTGATCCGATGACCGACATTGCGGTGTTGAAGATTGAGGCGGACGTTGATTTGCCTTTCGTTGCGTTTGGCACATCGGACGGCCTGCGCGTTGGAGATGAAGTTATCGCGGTCGGCAACCCCTTTGGCCTTGGAGGAACAGTTACATCTGGCATCATTTCGGCCCTGTCGCGCGATATCCATGCCGGCCCATTTGATGACTTTATCCAGACTGATGCAGCGATTAACCGAGGCAATTCCGGCGGGCCGCTTTTTAACAATGACGGTGATGTCATTGGCGTGAACACTGCAATCATGTCTCCCGGTGGCGGGTCCGTTGGTATTGGTTTTGCCGTTCCCTCTGATCTGGTGCAAACGGTGGTGGCTGATCTGGCCGATGATGGACAGATTGCGCGCGGCTGGTTGGGGGTCAATATCCGCCCCATGACCGAAGAGGTCGCAGGTGTTCTGGGCTATGACGCGCCCAAAGGTGCCGTGATCGAGGCGGTGTCAGAGGACAGCCCGGCAGCAGCGGCAAAACTACAAAAAGGCGACATCATCATGTCCTTCAATGGCACTGAGATTACCGAATTACGCGATCTGACCCGCGCGGTTGCCACCACCACACCTGATGCAGCTGCAAAGATCATCGTGCTGCGCAAAGGCGTTGAGGAGACACTGGACGTCACTGTCGGTGCGTTAAAACCCAAGGCGACCTAAATCATACGCCGCCCATTCCGGCGCTGGTCCCCCACGCCGGATAGTCCCCGCAGAGTTCGCCTGCGGGGCATCTGCTTGCGGTGTCAGGGAGGCATCGCAAGCATGATTTTTTCCCCAAACGGCGTTAGGCTTTGCAATTGTCTATAGTCCATCGCCTCTTGCACACGTAACAAGCTGCAAGGAACGATCATGGCCACGCCCGGCCTTCTGTTACTAATGAATTCGGCGGCCTTTGCCTTTTATGCCCTGCACAGCAAAGCAGTCGATCGCAGCATCTTAACCATTCCGTTGATATTTGTCGGCATAAGTCTTGCGTTATCGGAACCCATCACCCGCCACAGCAGCCCAGAGTTTTTGTACAAGTCTGAAAGGTTGTTGGCGGAGGTCGCGCTGATCCTGATCTTGTTTTCTGATGCCAGTTATGTGCGGTTTGCGCGGTTGCGTCAGAACTGAAAAACACCCGCGCGCATGTTGGTGGCCAGCATGCCGCTTACTGGTGCTTTGGGCGCGGTTGTTGCCTTCTGGCTCAACCCCGCGTCTGGGCTTGCATTGGTACCTTTGAACCGCAGCAGTGCTGGTGCCGACCGACGTGGTCTTGGGTCAGGCGGTGCTGCTGCATGGACTCTGTGCCACACCACTGGCACGGATGATGCAGGGCCGAGATTAATCCCAAGTATGACTGGCATTTCGCGCGTCGGGTCAAAGCCCCTCGGCGGTTTTCAGTATCCGCGCGATAGACTGTAAAATAATCGCGTTGGTGTTGATATCCGCATAGTTCGTCGTGGCCTGCCCTGTATTGCGATAGATGCTTGAAGAAAACCCAAATGGCGTCCGCGCCTTACCACGAACATACTCAACCAAGGCATCACAATAGTCGTGATTCTTGTAGGCCGCCCACAAATACGCACCTTTTGAGCTGATAACCGCGTTTTTCTCTCTGAACTCTGGGGAGCGGTGCTCCGGCAACCCAGCAACCGTATCTGTGGCCCAAACCCTTCCTGGGGCATCAAATTGCAGCCCCTGGTATGTAAACCACGGCGCGCGATCAATCGGCCCTTCAGATACGCAGGTCAGTTTGCCAGTCTCATCATATTCTTCAAGCTGGGCCGCAAACAATACATCTGCCAGATAAGCTGATTCAGGCGACATCCCCAGTTCGATAGCCTCAAGCAACAAAGGTTCGGCACCCATCGGACCGATATTTCCACCCACCTCAAGCAGACGCATCTTGCCATCGGCCTCGGTGTTGCCGTCGAACACCTCGTAAGGAGAGAGCGCCTCAATTCCCCACGTCCGAAACGCCCACGCCGCGTAATGCGCACAGTGCGACCGAAACGTGCTTTCCAGTTTTCCGCCTTGAACCGAGTAGATAACCCCGTCTTTGACAATCTCGCGCAAATCCCATTTTTTGACAGTGGGCGCGGATCTATCGCGGACCAGCGGATGACTATCAAGGTTATAGAGCGCCGCCATTAACCGGCCAGCATCGCAACCGTCAAAATTCTTTGTTCCCCATTTGAACCGGTTTGTGGCAATCCAGCCTTGCGGCAACAAACGGCCCTGTGATCTGCGCCCCACGATATTTGGCAATATCTTCTTGATGGCCCTTTGGAACTGCTTTGCGGTGATGAATTTGAGATCAACTGCTGCAACCAAGGCGTTGATCTGACTTCCGACATCCCACATTGTCACCGCTTCGTGCAGGTTGGGCACACCGTTAGGAGAAGAGACCGTGGCAGGGCACAATCCGGTCTTTTTGTTGGTCCACCGCTCAAAGTATCGCCAAGCTGTTCGCGCGTCTTCCATATACGCATTGATCGCATCGGCGCTAAGCGTCTTCGTCTTTGACCGCCCCTTGGCGGCATAGGCAACAGTGCGGCGAAAGTGCGAAATGTAAGGCCCGGTGGGCACAATGGCACGCGCATATTGCGGCAGGGTGATGGGGCTGGTGATGCCATCCTCGGCAAGGTTCAGCAGCGTGGACCTTATCGCGGTGCGTTGGGCGCGGTTGCTCAACACGGCCTGAGACACCGCAATTACAAAATCGCCCGTTCCCAAAACCACATCGCTCAGACGGGAGATACTGGCAGTATCGTGCACCATAAATGTAGGAACCCTAAGCTCGCTGTTCGGGCCAAGTCCTGTGTTGCTCGAATCGTACCAATCTTTCAATACAACGCCCAACCCGTATGTCCCCGGCACCGGAGAGGCCTTGACCGTGTCTGGGGTGCGATTAGACTTATCAAATCGCACGAGCGGCGCGTCATGTTTGTCTGATAGTTCTGGCCCCTGAACTGCGATCCAATAACCAGATGACTGCTCTTTGACCGCACCCGCCGGCTCCCCAAGACTTGATGGCAGGCCAAGAGCGTTCAATTCTTGTCGGAATTCTGCCAAAGTCGCCTGATCCTCGGCGCTGGTGTTTTTGTCCAAAAAGAAGTGCAGCCCCATGTTGCGCCGATATCCATAAGCGTCCCGAAATTGCAGATCTGAGGCGAGGATTGGGCTGGACCAGTCTTTACCATCTTGGCTCAGGACATCTGTCGCAAACTGCGCCGCCAACCGCCCCAGCTTTGGCATTGTTTTTTGTGAAAAGTCGCTCGCTGAGAGGTACAAAACTTGTTCAACCCGACGCTGCTGCGACGCCCCGGCTTCCGCGTCGACGCGGTCAAGTCCTACGCGGTGCCCACCGATCATCCGCAAGACGCCATCATCCCATGCCTCGGGCACCACCGGGGTCGTTTCAGACGGGCGCATAAGAACATTGCGAAACCCGCCTGCACGTATGCCCGAAGGGGCCGTGGGGTCAGGACCCATGTCACAGGCAATGGTGCGCAGTTGAATGGCCGATGTTTCACTTGGGCTACCACCCCAAATGCCGGCCACCAAATCAATGCGAGCCTGATGCGTTGCACGGGCTTGAAAATATGGGGTGAGTGCAGCCAAATCCCGCACCACCGGCACAATCTCAAACAGACCAGGCAGCTTTTGAAGAGTGCCGCGCAGCACGCCCGCAACAGCGCTTTCTGGATCCAGCTTGCGCGATTTGTCTGCCGTCACATCAACCAAACAGGTCAGCGGTAAACCAGCACCCAAGATTGTATCAAGGACCGCTGACAACCGCACGGCATCTGTGTCCTTCCCGATGCCGTCAATCACCACAACAGTGTTTTGCGGCACCGACGGTGCGGCAAAAACCCCAGATGGTGCCGCCAACACCATCGGCGCGGCGGCCCCCCATTTCAGGAATGTGCGGCGGCAAATCATGTCAGTTTAGACTGATCAAAAATGAACCCTGACCGACTGGCCTGACCCCATTTGGCCAACGACCCCGTCGCCGCACGCCAAAGCGCGAGAATAACCGAAAAATAGAGCAACTGACGGTAGAGTATCCGCTGTATCGGAATCAACCACATCAAACGACGATCTTCCCTAGGGTCCAGTTTAAAGGCGATGGCCACGGTGATCAACTCAAACAGAGGTAGCACAAGATATGCCAACAAGACTATTCCTGATGCCGTCGTCGCGCCCACCTGCGACGGCGCGCCCGAACCAGCAAAGAAGTCATAGATCATGATGATCAAGAACAGATCGGCGAAGGGGGCCAAGAGAGGCATCAGATAGCCAAAGATCGCCAGATCAGGCAGCGAGATCAGGCCCAAGGCGCGGCCCTCACCAATCGCACCTTGGTGTTTCCATCCGGCCTGCATCATGCCCAGTGACCAGCGCAACCGTTGTGTCACCAACCTTTTGACGGTGGTTGGTGTTTCTGTGGTTGCAATGGCGCGATCCTCGTAGACGACCCGGTAATCAGATCGGAGGATTGCCATGGTCATGTCGGCATCCTCGGTCAATGTCTCGGTCGAAAAGATACCAGCCTCCATCACGGCCGTTGTGCGCCATGCGCCAATGGCCCCCGGTACAACGGTGATCGCGTTCAGATATTCTTTGGCCCGTCGCTCAATACTTTGAGCGGTGATGTATTCAAGCGTTTGCAGTCGCGTCAGGATATTGGTCCGGTTGCCAACCACGACGCGTCCCGCAACGGCACCGATCTTAGGATCCTTAAAATGCGCAGCGAGCAGTCCGACAGCATGTGGATGAATATGCGAATCCGCATCAATGCAAATAAACACATCGCTGTCCGTTTCAAATAAGGCCGCATTCATCGCACTGGCTTTGCCCCTGTTTGGTTGTGTGAGCACAGTGACCAGCGGATGATCTGCAAATTCCATCGCCGCGTCAAAGGTGCCGTCGGTTGATCCATCATCAATGACGATCACGTCGAAATCGGAATACTGCGTTGCCAGAACATGCCTGATGCATTCACCGATCACGTCCGCCTCATTGTACGCCGGGATCACAACCGTCACAGATGGGGCATCGCCATTTGGTGCCACATGCCGTGTGCGCATCGCCGTGAGGAGTAAAAGGATGACCGCCCGAAGCAAGCCAATGGCCAATACCGTCCAGAAAACCACCTCAAGCACCGTCCATCCACTGCCAACGGCCTGAAAGGACAGTTTGTTGAATGTCGAATTCAAACCGCCCGCTTCTACCAACAAGCTCTCCGGTGATGTCTCAAGAAAATCAGCGATAGACGTGAACACATATCCTTTGTCGCGCAGTGTTTTGATAACCATAGGCAGCGCTTTGACCATATGACTTTGATCACCACCACCGTCATGTAGAAGAATGATGCCGCCAGCATTTTCATCAACTTGGTCGATGATCTCTTTTGCCAGGTCTTCGGGGGCTTGTGGCAGCCAATCGTTTGGCACGATATCCATGCCCGCAATGACATAACCCGACTGTTCCAAGGGCAAAAGCGATGCGACCTGCTTGGATGTGACCGGCCCGCCGCTCCGCATATAGGGTTCTCGGTACAGACGTGTTTCCTTGCCTGTAAGACCGTTAATCAATTGCTGAACCGAGTTGACTTCAACAACGGCCCGGCCGGCGGAAATTTCGGCCATGTTAGGATGCGAAAAGGTATGCGAGCCCAATTCATGACCCTCGGCCAGAATGCGCCTGACCAGTTCAGGGTCCTTTAGCGCGTTATTTCCGAGCACAAAGAATGTCGCGGGGGTGGCCGTGCGCTTCAGTATATCAAGGGTTTCGGGTGTATGTTCTGGATTAGGTCCGTCATCAAAAGTCAGTACAACTTTGTTTGCTTGTCCCTGTCCATAGAGCCGAACAACACTGGCTTGCGGCATTTTGGGGTACGTAACTGACATGATCCGGTTGCTCTTCGGATCGATTAAAACCTCCCGCTGTCCGACAACTGGCATTGAAACCGGCGACACAAAAGGCCCCTTACCAATTTGTTCGACGTAGTTCGAAAAGATAATATTGCGCAGACTGTCAGCCGTCAAAGATCGCGCATTGCGCGCCTGATCAAGAACCGCCCAAACACCTGGGTCTTCGTATCCAAGGCCCCAGATACCAACCGACGTCACACCGCGGTCGTTGAGCAGCATGAGTTGGTTATGCAGTGTTGCCGCATCCAGCATCCAAAGCCGATGCTGAAAACCAGAGGCGTCTACAAATACCGCACGTGCATTTCCTGCAGTAGGTTCGAACTGCGGCGATTTCTTGGCTTGCGCCAAAGCGGACATGGCTTGGGCATATGGAATGGTCCGTGGCTTTGGCTTTCGGGAGGTCCAGTCGACCGTAAACGTGCCCAGCGCGATCACCAGCTTCTCTGGCGCTACCAAAGATTGTAGGTCCGCAACCCGACGTTCAAACCAATCAGTTGCGGCAAGCGGTTGAGGCGCGGAACCGATCCAAGGTTCGCCAAATGCTTTGGCCACGACGACATCCGCAAACCGATCTGCGGCGATAAACGACAGGTTATTGGCCGAACCAGGCATCACAACACAAGTCCGAAGCCCCCGGTCTCGCAAGCTCCCGCTGACTTGACCTAGCAAGGAGGCGAAAGCCGCCGTACCTTGCTGCGGTAAGCTGGTCACATCCAAACATGCACCGATCACGCCATCAGCAGGGGTCCAACCCTCAAAGAACCGGGCCAGGGCCGTAATCAGACGAGCGCGCCCTTGTTCAGTGCGATACAGTTGTGCTGCGGTTTCGCCAAAGGCAATCACCGGCAGCAGTTCTACTGAACCGGGACGCTGTGCCGCATAATCGAGCAAAGGCACCCGCGCGTCTGCGCTTGCCCCTTTGATCTCGACACTCCCCTGGCCATCGCGCAATTCGTACCATTCAGGAACAAGGACATCGATGACATTGCAACTTTCTTGTAGCGCATTCCCACTCCAAGGCTGGGTGCTCGGGACAAAGCCATAGACGCGTTGCGCGCGCGGCAGTACGTCTGGTGCCGCTTGCTGGCGCGCAGGCAAGCACCGATATTTTGATACTGCTTGCTGATGGTAAATATCGATCGCTGGTGTGACCCCCTGCGTTGACCGCGATACCAGTTGGGCCTCGTCTGATCCGGTCTGTGTGAATTGCCCTTTTATGTGAACAAGGTCATCTGGCAGGGCCGCTTCCAATTTGTGGGTGGAAATGAGCCCAATTGAAAAGATAACAACCCATGCCAGAACTGCAATTAGTAATGTAACGCCCGAATACAGAATGCGCCCACGCCGACGATTGCTCGGATCGGAAAAAACCCGATCGGACAAGCCACGCTCGATCCGGGGATCGCGAAATGAATGAGACGAATTAGACAAACTTCACTCCGGACTGGCGTTACATTAAACAGCGCAAATCGACGCTGCTGGCGGGGCGAATTTTCAGGTACTTTTTGGCGGTCACAGGACTCATAATTAATTATTAACGAAATTATCTAAAAGCATTCATGCGCTGGATGACGCATGGCTAATCACAATCACTCAATCTCAACGCAGTGCCTCTTGCGCGTGAAAGCACCATTTGGTTACATCCGAATACCCAGACATATATGTCAACGATGGCAGCACTAATGTGTGCTGAACCGAAATATCTTAAACATAATCTATTGTAGAGTTGGAGGTTATGTCACGGATTACGGAACGAATGCCGTAAATCACAACCAACGGTAGCAGCGGCGTTTCGAAAAAACCGACGATCTTTATCAAAATCAAACATTAGGGACTCAGCGCTCTCCTTTTGGGTGCTATATTTTCTGAAACTCAACTTAAAATAGAGAGTTGAGATTGCTCACGATGAGTGATTCTCCCCCAATTTTTCTGCATTCCGATCCGATTAGGTGGAAAACGCGCAACCTAATTCTGCGCGACTGTTTCTGTGTCTGCCGCGCTGACCAGTTAAGCCGAAAAGAGAAGACCAACCACTCTTTCTTTAAGGCATTTATCCGCGCTCGACTTAAGCATTCTTAAACCATTTTCACTCACGTTCAGGTAATCGCGCCGCCCCTCATTTGAGGTGGCCAAGGTCGCGTTTTGCTTTGGAAAAGGGACAATCGAGATGAAGCTTGGTCAGTACTTTGGGGTTTTCGCGTTTGCTGTTTGTACGGCGTTTGGTGCAGGGAGCGCGTTGGCGGAGCAGCAGTTTAGTGCATATCTGACAGGGTACAGTTATTGGGATAACACCCCAAGAGGATCAAGCCAGATTGCGCGCCCAGTGGTGCATCGGCAGGCTGGTGGATCCGGAACATATCGCGACCCGGTCACGCTCGCCGTGGGCCATGTCAAGCATGGGGGGCGTAGCGTGATGGACTTCCCTGCCGGAACACGATTTTACATTCCTCGCTTACAGAAATACGCCATCGTTGAAGACTTATGTGGGGATGGGAATTCACCGCAAAATGGCCCATGTCACAGCGGGTACAATGGGTTTGTTTGGCTAGATATTTATGTTGACGGCAAAAATGCAGGCGGCCAAGCAGCCAATCGGTGCATGCGCAGTTTGACAGGGGTTCAGACCGTTATTATCAATCCAGGGCCCGGACGCCGTGTTCAAAGTGGCCCCATCACAGAAAGCGGCTGCCGGCTGTTTTAGGCCGATACCCGGTGCGCTGGTCTTTAGAACTCGGCAAGGACAGGTGGCGCGATCAATGTTCCAGGACATTTACTTTTTGAATGGTGTCGCCCCAAGAAACGGAAGCCGATCTCACTAAGTACTTAATGTCGCTGCCACGGCTTCGCACCAAAAACCCAATTTTGCGCGACGCTCTACATCTTCCATTTTGGTTTAAATTTGTTATCGAGGTCCTGAGGGGATCCACTTTCCTCTTGGTTGGGATGGGCC
>TARA_R110002072_G_scaffold273000_1_pt1 | contig 10834 bp, 9 predicted proteins | sample TARA_R110002072 | Tara Oceans TARA_R110002072 (sample SAMEA4397118) | marine metagenome | biome: Polar Biome; feature: [SRF] surface water layer (ENVO:00010504); material: water (ENVO:00002006), including particulate matter (ENVO:01000060) such as... | depth 5 m | reverse complement strand
AGGGGCAGTTGTCGCGCAAGGATATCGCCGCGCGGGACAAGGCAGGGAGCGCCGTGCCCGCCGCGCAGAAGCCCGAGCTGACCAAGCCGATGCAGAACTATCTCGACCTGCATCGCCATGCGGCGGTCAGAGCAGAGTTGCTCGCGCATCAAGGCATCGCCTTGCGGCTTGCCGTGGCGCAAATCATTGCAGGCTCTGACCTGTGGTCAGTCCGTGCCGAGGCACAGAATGCCGCCAGCGAGACCATCGCGGACAGCCTTGCCACCAATGCCGCGCAAGCGCGCTTCGCCGAAGAGCGGCAGGCGGTCATGGCTCTGCTCGATGTGCCGCTAGAGGATGGAACGCTTGTCCTCGCGAAGGGCGATTGGAAATGCTTCCGCGATGTCCATGTTCTCTTCGCCAAGCTCTTGAGCCTGGACGACACGGCGGTCAGCCGCATTCTGACCTTTGTCGTGGCGGAAACCTTGCCCAGTGGCACGGCGATGGTCGAAGCCCTCGGGCAGATGCTCCGCGTGGATGCTAGCCAGAGTTGGAGCGCCGACCAATGCTTCTTTGACCTCTTGCGCGACAAGCCCACCATCAATGCGATGCTGGAAGAGATTGGCGGCAAATCCGTGGCGGAGAGCAATCGCCCCGCGACCGCGAAATTGCAAAAGCAGATTATTCAGGATTATCTGAGCGGCAAGCGCAAGAGCGACAATCAGGGCTGGTATCCGCGCTATATCAACTTCCCGATGCAAGCCTATACCGAGCGCGGCGGCTTGAGCGCGGTGGACGCGTGGGGCGCTGTCAAAAGCCACTATACCCAATAGCAGGAGAGGGGGCAGAAATGCCCCCTTTCAAAATTTCGCCTGATGGCTCCCACCATCAGGCGAAATTCTTGCATCCGTGATGCAAGAAGAGAAGGGAGGGCTCTCTTTTGGAAAAGGTTCGGAAGGACGACCAGCGCCAGGATTATTCGAGGCTGTTGAGCCAATCCTCGCGACCGTGCCTGACACGGATAATCAGAATGTCGTCGCCCTCGATCTGATAGATAATGATGTGCGATTGAAATCGGTGAATACGAACAGGCGTGGAAAACTCTACCCGTTCCCGCGCCATCTGAGGGTTCGCCGCCAGCAGATCGAACATGTCGAAGAGCGCATCGTGATAGATGCGCGCTTGTCGTTCACCAAATTGGTCGATTCCAGCAGCGGAAATTTTGACGATGTCTTCCTGTGCGTCTTGGGAGAGGCGAAACGGCATTACGCCTCGTCGCCGCCAGCTTTGGCGCGTTCCCGCGCCATCTCGAAGATCTCGTCTTTCGAGTGCGTGCTGACGCCGCTCGCCAGGCCTTCATCGATCAGCTTTTGCATCGCCGCGATCTTGTCGCTACGCTCCTGGTCGCGCCGGATCAGATCGCGCACATAGTCGCTGGCGTTGCTATAGCGCCCGGTTTGGCTTTGTGCCTCGACCCAGACCTTCATCCCGTCTGGCAGGGATACGTTCATTGTTGCCATTTTTCGATCCTCCATTTCTTCGATTATGGCATAAATTGGCAAAGACTGTCAACCTTGGGCGTCCGCGTCCTCGCCCACCAGCCTCTTGATCGACCGAGCGACCTTTGAGGGATGCACCCCGTTCAGGGCGGCGATTTCCGCGACGCTGGCCTCTTTGGTGGCGATCTTGCGTATCGCGGCGCGCACCTGCGTCTCGGTCATCTTCGGCGGTGGACCAAGGTGAGTGCCGCGCTTGCGGGCGGCCGCAAGCCCCTGCTTGGTGCGTTCGGAAAGCAAACGGCGCTCAAACTCCGCCAGCCCGTTGATGAAGGTCTGGGTCGAGGCACCAATCCTCACAGCGCAGTTCGGTCCGTCAGCCGCAGAGCCAACTGGGCAAACGCAACGTATCGAAACACCCGCGCCAGCGCCCGTCCCGTACCAATAGCACGCACCGCTACCGCTATACGGCGGGCGATTTCGTTCATCCTTCTTCACTACCGTGACGCCTGAATCCAAGGAGTTGCGGGAGCATGTCGAAACAGGCTATCGATAGCGGATCAACTTCAACACGAGGCTCCGCATGTCTGACCACGATCTTGAAGCGCTGTCGCTCAAGGACCTGAAGCAGTTGCAGAAGGACATCGCCAAGGCGATTTCCACATTCGAGGACCGGCAACTGTCAGAAGCCCGCGTCAAAGTGGAAGCTGTCGCCAAGGAATTGGGATATACTTTGGCCGAACTCGTGGGGTCGGACGTCAAGCCTAGCAGAGCGCCCGCCGCTCCAAAATACCGTCACCCCGAGAACCCCGCTGTCACCTGGTCTGGTCGCGGACGCAGACCGCAGTGGTTTGTGGAAGCGGTGGAAGCGGGCAAGTCGGCTGAGGACTTGTCGGTCGGCTGAGCGGGTTTGGTAGGGTCGAACTCGTCCCATACCAGTCACTCGACATGTCGCTAACATGCTACAGCGGCAGCTCGGATCGCGGACATTCGCACGCAAGCAAGACTGAGAGCTTGATGAATTCGACGCCTGACGACGGACTCGATGCTCGAACCTGTCACCTCACGAGCCCGCAACGCTCAGATGGCAGGTTGGGCACGCACCCGACTAACCAAGCACGGCGAGCCCCTTTACGGAAGTCGAGTTTTTCGGAAACACTTGCATATATTCACCCAATAAGTGAGTGCTCAGCGGTGACAAATCCTCACACCACCATGGTGGCACAAGGGCGGCTGTGGATGAAACTACATCTTGTTTAACTTGTACGTGCACGACGCAATTTACGATGCTAACATCCCTGAAATCGCCAGTGTTCCGAGTACTTGAGTGCGGTTGAGATCATAGGGCCCATATCTGAAAGGGTGTGCCGTTTACGTTAAGATGGAACGAGTGTCAAAATGCATTTACGTCAACTGAGCCTGGAAAGATTTCGCTCCTTCTCAAGAGAAACAATCTCTTTCGAGCGAGGGCTAACGGTTCTTGTGGGCGAGAATAATGGCGGTAAGAGCAACATAATTGATGCAATTCGGCTACTCTCAACGCCACTAAATGGTCGACGCGATCTCTACTGTGAACAAACCGATATCCGCTTCGGGGCGACCCCAAGAACTTTTGAGCTCTCGGCTATGTTCGAAGAGCTTTCCCCTCCCCAGCAGGGCCGTCTGCTTTCCGCGACAACTAGCGATACTCTTCAAGAAGCGCGTTTTGGCTTGACCTATGATGCAACGGGTAAGCAATCGCACGTTCGCCCTACGCTTTGGGCGGGGCGCTTCAAAACCACACCCGAACCTGGCTCTCATGAGATGATTCGGCATGTGTATCTGCCTCCGCTGCGTGATGCCAAGCTTGCGCTGGCTTCAGGGAACCCTACGCGCATCCATGCACTCCTTAATCACTTTCTTGGTGAAAGCGATCCAGATGCAGTAGCGAAGAGTCTTGCTCGAACCAATAGTCACGCGATTCTGACCAGTGTTGATTCAGCAGTTGCAGCAGGATTAGACGTCTTGACCGGGGGTGTTCGGCAGCAGGGGGCAGCGCTTGGTTTTAATACGGATGAAAAGCTTATAGATATCGCGCGGGACCTGAGATTCAAACTCGCTGATCACGGCATAATGCCCGAGGATCTTCGCTACTCCGGCCACGGATATGCCAACCTGCTCTATATTGCTACCATCGCTGTCGAGCTCGAAAGAACCGACAATGCCGAGTTGACGATGTTCTTGGTTGAGGAACCTGAGGCTCATCTGCATCCGCAACTTCAGGCAGCTGTTTTGAATTTTCTGGAAGAGCGAGCCACACAATCCTTCAAGACCAAAGAAGACGAGAATGCGCCCGCTGGTCACCTGCAGGTCGTCGTCGCAACGCATTCTCCTAACCTGTCCGCATGGGTGCCCAGCAAAAGCCTAGTATACGTTCGATCTGCCGCTCCAATTTTAGTAACTAGTGAAGGAGCAGACGAGCCCGAAATTGATGAGGCGACAGAGGCGACAGACCAGAAAGAGGGAATTGAGCCGCCAGCGCGTCTGGAGTCTCGCTGCATTCCTCTTGCTAAACTTGAATTGACCGACTCCGAGCGACGGAAGATTGATCGCTATCTGGACGTTACTAAATCCGCGCTCCTATTTGGCGGAAGGGCGTTACTGGTTGAGGGTATTGCTGAAGCCTTGCTCTTTCCAGTCATTGCCAAGAAATTTGTTTTAAAAAATCGCGCGGCTGATTTCAGGAAATTTCGTTCAACTGTCTTTGTGCCCATCGATGGAGTTGACTTTGAACCCTATGCAAAAGTGCTCCTGTCACCCCATAACGGAGTGCGGATCGCCGACCGCGTAGTCATTGTTACCGACGGAGACAAGCACACTGTCGAAGAAGGACAAAACGCACCGGGTGAAAGGCGAAAACATGATCTTGCGAAACTTGCTGCGGATAAGGGTGCCGCCGATCTTCTCGACGTGTGTGTCAATACGTATTCGCTTGAAACGGAGCTTGTGGCCGCGGGCAACGCTGTATACATGAAGGAAGTCTATCTCGACCTGCATCCCCGATCAGAGAAGAAATGGGATGAGGCGGCTGGCCAAGTCGGCGACGCCCGCGCTAAGGCCATACAAGAACTGTTTAAGAACACGCCAAAAGGAGACTTCGCGCAGCTCTTAGCGGAGAAGATAGCGAGTGGCGAATCCTTCATTGTTCCCGACTATATTCGGAAAGCCATCGAAGCGTTGGTCAAATGATTCGGCGCAAGTTCGAGCCAACGGATGAGCAACGCGCCGTGATCGCCTGTGAGGGCTCGGCATTTGTAGCAGCCTGTCCGGGGGCTGGAAAAACGGGGGTCATGATTGAGCGTGCTCGTCGCCTCTCTTACGATATGCCACCGGGGCGTGGCATGGCATTTCTGTCCTTCACACAGGCCGCAGTTTTTGAGCTCGACACCAGACTTAGGCTGGAAGGGCTGTTGCCCACGCCCGTCTTCCCGAGCTTTATCGGTACATTTGACAGCTTTGTCTGGAAGTTTCTCGTTGCACCGTTTGGCCTAGGAGATTGTTTGGCGCGGCCTCGCCTGATAGCCGATATTGCCCAGCTTGCCGTGCAGCCGTTTAATGGTGCGCACTCATTGCCGCTCTCGTGCTTTTGCCCAAGGACGGGCGCGATCTTGGAACTTGCAGCCAAGCGTAAGGGCTTTGACGTATCTCAGAAGCAGAACTTTGAGGTCCAAGCGTATACGACGGCAGCTAACCGGCTTCGAGCAGGCTTGCGCGAACAGGGCCACTTGGGTTTTGATGAGGCGCGTGCCATCGCTCTTGAACGCGTCAAAGACCAGGTGCTCGCGGGGCGGATCGCCCGCGCTCTCACGGGACGGTTCTGCGAAGTCATCGTTGATGAGGCGCAGGACTGCAATCCCGATGACTTGGCTATCATCTCATGGATGCGAGCGTCCGGTTTGTCTGTGAAGGTTGTTTGTGATCCCCATCAATCAATCTATGAGTTCCGCGGCGGCGTCACCGACCATCTCTTCGCGTTTGCGAACACTTTTTCTGCTGACCAACGTAAGCAACTAACCGGAAATTTTCGTTCGAGCCCCAACATCTGCAAAGCAACGACGCAGTTTCGGCAATCGGCAGTACGTGGCGTACCCGACGAAGCGCTTGGGCAGCTTAAAGACGTTACTGCACCGGTGCAAATTCTGTCTTATGCAGAACAAGGGGTACCCGCTTCAATTGGTAGGGCATTTTGCGAGATGTTACGAGATACCGGCCTCGACGTTTCAAAAGCACCCATCGTTGCCGCGACCAGAGCGAGTGGTGCCGCCGCCGCTGGCCAGCCGCGACCGGCAGGTAGCAGCCATCGAACAATCAGGCTTGCCGAAGCGGTTACCGACTTTCAGTTCGCCTCCGGTTTTAACGACATGAAGGTGGCTATCGAAGCTGTTCACAAGATTCTTCTGGAACTGGATGGACAACTCGGCGAGCGTTCGTATCATCAATACATCACCGAGAACGACGTTGAGCCTGCGAACTGGAGATCAAGAGTCATCTCGGTCATCCGGGTGCTCCGATATGATCAGGCGATTCACGTCGATGCCAGAGGCTGGCACGCCGCAGCCAAGGACGTCCTGGGTCGAGAGTTGAAAGCTTCAGGCGGACGATCCATTTCGCAGATGCTAAGATGGAATGCAGGGCTTGCGACAGTACTTACTATGGTGCCGTCGGCAACAGCCATGCCCCGCACCATTCACTCGGTCAAAGGCATGGAGTATCCGGCCGTCTGTGTGGTCACGACGACATCCACGCTAAAAGGCATTCTGGACTATTTGGAGAATGGAGAGCCGAAGGATCGGGGAGAGGACGCACGAAAGCTGTATGTAGCTGCGACCAGAGCCGAAAAGCTGCTGGTGATTGCTGCGCCAAGGAGCCAGGCGCAGCGCCTGAGGGATCATCTTTCAAAGCAGGGTGCCTCTGTATCGATACGAAAAATATAGTGGTGGGTCGGTGATATGAATATTGTTGAATTATCAAAAACAAAAACAGGAAAGGCATGGTTGAAGCGTTTCGAGGTCGCAGACAGATCTGCGGCAAGGTCATTGCTTGATAGCTTTCAGCTAATAAATTTGGACGAGGTTTCAGAGCTAGTTCAAGAGCAAATATCGGAACTTGCTCTTTCGAGATCCGGAAAACGAAAGGCAGTTGCGCTATATGTTGAACGCGAGTTTCAAGAAAAGAGGGCGTTTGAGACAGCACACATAAAGCAAGCAGATGGCACGATTAGGGAGCGTGCAACCGGTATGAAGGGGCCTTTTCCTATAAAACCCATTAGAGGTGGGGTTAGAGTTGGGAGCGAAGGTTTTATTAGCTCGCTGATTGCTCAGACGGTTAAGAAGTACCCCGGAATACTCATCAACACTCCTGGTCCGGACAGGTTCCGCAGTAAAACCAGCCCAATCTCAACTATTGCAATCGTTACGGATTTTATAGGTTCCGGAAATCGCCTCCGATCCATGCTGGACAAGTTCTGGAACGTGCGGACGGTCAGGTCGTGGCATAGCACTCAACTGATCGATTTTGTGATAATTGCAGCTGCGGCGACAAGTGACGGCACTGCAGCGGTAGGTTCCCACGTCACTCGTCCCGATGTTCGGGTCGGCAGGACTGTGCCGACCCTTAGCTCTTCAAAATTTGAACAGCATTATAGCGAGTGGGAAAGGCTTCTTGAGAAGTTCTCGATAGATCATCCTGATGATGAGTATGTATGGGGCTACGAAGACTCGGCCGCAATGGTCTTGTTCAGCTACGGCATCCCGAACAACGCCCCTTCGATCCTCTGGAAGCCCACAGGTGCGATAACGCCCTTGTATGTTGGCAATGCCCCGGCGGAATTGAGACCATTATTCTGGTCGGGATCAAAAAGCGAGCGGGTTGAAAGAGCAGCGCGCGAGCGGGGGCGCGGGCTTGATCCGACAATAGACGTTAAGGAACAGATCATCCTTTTGGTACTGCAAGAGTTGCGTGGGCGTTTCACACAGCGGCGACACTATGAAAAGAAAATTCGCGAGCTATCCGAAAGGCTTTCTCTGCCCGAAGCAGATATTCGGGAGGCACTCAATGTGGCTTACCTAAAGGGTCTCATAGTTGCCGAAGGTAGGCTTACTGATGAAGGGTACGATGAGCTCCGTGCGCAAAGCATCAACAGGGAGCAAAAAATTGTAGTTCCCACGAATACGGAACCGTACTATCCTGTGACTCTGAGAGCTTCCAGGGGGGCATCTAGTATCCGCCGCCTGAAGGGGCGGCCATGATGGTCACTTACCCTGATCGTCTGGGGCACTGGGGTTTCCCAGCGCCGTCGATGGAGCGCATGATTGCACGTCTCTGGGCAAAGAAAGCAGTCCCAGAGGGACACAGTCGTTTGCCTTCATTGCTTCCTTTGCCCATAGCACCCGTACCGGGTGAAAGTAGATGAAGCATCCCTGGGACTCTCAGACTTTCAGGCGCGGCGCACGGGATGCGGGCCGAGACGAGCCATCCATTGCAGCAGCGGTTTCTATCGCTAAAGCTATCAAAAATGCATCGCCTGACCTTCCTGTCATCTTCTCTTTATCTCATTTAGCTCATCTCGTTGATGTCTCCCCGAAGTTCCTGCGATCCATAATCGACAGAATGAATGATCCGTACCGCCATTTTCGCTTGCGGAAGAAGAGCGGTGGAAAGGGTAGTAAAGCTCCAAAGCGGCGATATCGCGACATCTATGCGCCGCATCCGCACCTTATGCGAACGCAAAGATGGATTGCGCAAAATATCCTTAACGCTTCGCACCCTCACACTTCTAGTTTCGGATTCGCCCCTGAAAGCGACATGCTTGACGCTGCAACGCTGCACTGCGGTTGCGCTTGGCTGTTAAAGATGGATGTAAGAAACTTCTTTGAATCGATAACTGAGCGTCAAGCTTATCACGTCTATAGGGCTTGCGGATATACGGCACTGCTTTCGTTTCAGCTAGCCCGACTTTCCACACGTTCGATAGAACAAAAGCACTACTTCGATCTGAGGGAGTCTAACTTCCCGCACCCGGAAGCGGCGGACGGCTATCTGCCCCAAGGTGCGCCCACCAGCCCAATGCTTGCAAATCTTACGGTGCACTCTTTGGATGTACGGTTGCAGAGAGTTTCTAATGGACTTGGATGGAAATATTCGCGCTACGCGGATGATCTAGCATTCTCGACAGACCAGTCCGTAACCCGAAGCGAAGCGTTAAAACTGAAAGGGATTGTGGAGGCAGCTTTGACGGGTTTTGGACTTGCCGCGAACCACAGCAAAACGAGAATTTCTCCACCCGGCGCACGAAAGGTTCTGCTTGGCGTACTGATCGACAGAGAGCGACCTCGGCTCACACGGCAGTTCAAGAATAACATTGAAACCCATCTTTATGCTCTGAACCACCCAAAAATTGGTGTTCAAGCACACCGTAACAAACGTGGATTTGTTTCTACGACTGGTATGCGTCACCATGTAAGAGGATTGATCGCTTTTGCCCATCACGTGGATGAAGGGTACGCACGGAAGTTGTATGAGGATTTTAATCGTATCAATTGGTAGAGTATGGTGGTTTTGATTTACCTTACTCGAAGGGCCCAATGTAAGCGGCGCCTGCTCTCCAACTTCCGCATGATTCCTTAACCTGCGATTCCGCAACTTATCGGCTTCTGCTAGGTCCGCGAGACCGGATATCTTTGGGGTCAAGCCTTTCCCGCCGCACAAGATGCGATCTCGGTGCGATGTCCGGCGCGGAGTAGAATCCAGATTTCTCCTTGTGGCGCGTGAGCGCGACATAAGTTAGGTTTCTGTCGAGGGTTCGGCTGGAAAGCACAAAACTGCGATCCACGGTACAGCCCTGCGAGCGGTGGATGCTGACGGCGAAGCCGTGATCGATGGCAGGGAAATTCTTCGGTTTGAAGGTCAGGTTTCGACGCCAGCCTTCCTCATTCGGGTCGAGTTCGACGGACAGTTGGCTTTCGCCAACTGTCTTCACAGTGCCGAGCATCCCGTTGCGCACGCCGAGTGTGTGGTCGTTGCGGGTGAAGAGGATGCGGTCGCCGGTGGCGAAGGCACGGGGACCGTGGTCGGTGTCGAATAGGGCTTCGTCTGTGACCTCGCCCTGTGTCGCGATGGCCGACTTGATCGCCTGATTGATGGCGTGAACATCGACACGGCGATGGGCGAGGGCGAGGCGCGACGAGTTGGCACCGTGCTTCTGCCGGTCGGCTATGTAGTCCCTCACCAGCGCGGCGATTGCCTGATCTCGGTCAGGACTTTCATGCACTGCACCATGATCGGCGTAGCGTTGCAGCGCCTGCGCGGTTTGTCCGTTCGCCAAGTCTCGCGAAGCATCGCGTTGCCACGCGGACGACTGCCTGAGAATCTCTGTGAGGCGTGCCGCGCCGTTCGCTTCCACGATATCCCGGAAGGGCGTTCCTGCCTGGATCGGCTGAAGCTGATCGGGATCGCCCACGAGCACCAGCTTGCAACCACGCATCCGCAGTTGATCCGCCACGCGGGCAAGTTGCCTTGTGCCAACCATTCCGGCTTCGTCAATCACCACGACATCGCCGACGCTGACGGGCTCAAACCCGCTTTTCCAACTGGCTTCCAGAGACGCCAGAGTCCGCGACGGTATGCCCGACGCGCTTTGCAAACTGTCCGCAGCTTTGCCCGCCAAAGCCGCACCATGGACGCGATAACCCTGCTGCTCCCAGGCTTCACGCGCTACGGAGAGCAGGGTGCTCTTGCCCGCACCTGCCAGGCCGACGACGGCAGAGAGTTGATTAGGGGCAAGTATATGGCGAATGGCGCTGACTTGTTCGTCGCTGAGACCTGCGCCGAACCGCCCCCGCAACTTAGCGTCTTCGCGGTTGATGGCGTCGGCAACATGACGCTTCTCCACCTTGAAGCCGCCGGACTTCGCTAGTTCGGCGGCGCAGCTGGTGAGTTGCGTTTCAACCGCCAGGAACTCGCGTGTCGTGAAAGTTTCAGCACCGTCACCGTCAATCCGCACCAGCTCCGGCGAGGCCATTGCGCGATCCGCGGCGGCACGAAGCGCCATAGGGTCGTCGATGAACTCGGCCAGACCACGCAGAGCGTCGGTTCGGCTGAAACGGGCTTGCTTGTCGCAGATATGGTCGAGGATCAGTTCGGGCTGGCGCCTGAGCTGATTTGGTGTGAACGGCATATCCTCGCGCGGCAACACCAGAGGCTGACGCGGGTCGGGTGCATAGACAGGTCCGCGCGCCGCCGCTGACTTGTCGTGCAGTTCTTGCTCCAAACCATGTTGCGCCTGAAGGAATGCCAACTCGCGATCCAGCGCGCGACGTTCC
>TARA_R110002072_G_scaffold51389_7_pt1 | contig 10835 bp, 7 predicted proteins | sample TARA_R110002072 | Tara Oceans TARA_R110002072 (sample SAMEA4397118) | marine metagenome | biome: Polar Biome; feature: [SRF] surface water layer (ENVO:00010504); material: water (ENVO:00002006), including particulate matter (ENVO:01000060) such as... | depth 5 m | reverse complement strand
TTCGCTTTGAGGCTCCCTAAAATACTCCCCCAGCCGAATGCTACGCCATAGCTGTTGGTAGACGCAGTGCGCCTCGTAAATATCTTCAAGTTGTTTGCAAACAACAGCGATAGCTCAGGTGTTCCAATCCGCAGCATCAAAGCGTTAGCGGCTTTCAAGGTAACCAACTGGAAACTGAAAGTTATTGTCGCCAAAACAAAAACGCCCACAGCAATCACTAAGCAATTGCTGCGGGCGTTTTGTAGAACAGGTCAGTATTTAGGCTGCTTTACCTATCAACATATCTGCCAGCAGTGCACGCTGATATTTTCCGTCACCATAAAGAATGTGATTGTGCATTTGTCGCTTAAAGAACAAGTGAACAAAACATTCCCAGGTGAATCCAATACCGCCATGAAACTGCACTGCACGGCTCGAAGAAAATACCGCCATATCGCTAGCAGCAGATTTTGCCATGCGGGCTAGTTTCAAAGCATTTTCAGGTTCTTCTTCTATAGCGCAAGCGGCGTTATAGGTGAGGGATTTAGCAGCATCGATTGCGAGCATGACGTTCACAAGCGGGTGCTTAACAGCCTGGAAAAAACCAAGCGGACGATCAAACTGAACTCGAGTCTGGGCGTATTCGGTTGTGGTTTGTAACAACCACTCGCCACTACCAATCATGTCAGCAGAAGTAATGCAGAGGATTGCAGGCATTGCCTTAGTAAGTGCTTCCGCGCCTTTGGCATCTAACAATTCTGCAGCAGCACCATCGAAGCTGATGTGAGCTTGATCTCGAGTCAGATCGATAATCGCGTCAGCATGAATGGTAACGCCATCAGCGGCTGGATCAACCCGATATAGTGCAACACCATTACCACTGTCTGCAGAAACAACAAGGACATCTGCTTTTAAAGCATCCTGAACAAAATAGGCTGTGCCGCTTAATTTGCCGTCTTTTGCTGTCACGCCTGTGTCAGTTGCTTGCCAGGAACCTTTTTCGTTGGTGATCGCAAGTGTTGCGGAACTGCCCGTGGCAATTTCACCGAGTAACTTGGTAGCTGCGTCTGAGTTGCATTCGCGAACGGCAAAGGTTGCGTTCAAGGTTGCAATTAGTGGTGACGGGAAGGCTGCCTTGCCGGCTTCCTCGGCAAGTGCAACGGCTGCAACTACAGGCATGCCTATACCGCCGGCGGCTTCAGGTACACAAACGGCGGTCCAGCCTAATTCAGCAATTTGTTTCCAAAGACCCTTGTCCCATTTGCTTTCAACAGCGCGATGGATATCGGGGTTGTCGGCAACCTGACTGTGAATTTTTTCTGGGCCACAGTTGTCAGCGAAAAACTTTCGGGCTGAATCCCGAAGCATGGTTTCGTCTTCGCCAAAGCCAAAATTATTAGATTGTGTCATGTGTATTCTCCTGGCGTTGGTTACTTGGACTTGGGCATGTTTAGAACACGCTCGCCCAAAATGTTTCGTTGAACTTCGTTTGCACCTGCGGCAATGGTGACACCAAAGCTGTTCATATAAGCGAGCTGCCATTGACCACCGGCGGCGGCATTGTCGTCGTTGACATAGAGGCTGCTTGCGGCGCCTTCAATTTCGTAGGCGAGCTGAGCAATATCCTGGTTCATCTCGGTGGCAACCAACTTAAACTGTAGTGGCAACCGCATCGGATGATCGTTTAATGCTTTAGTACTAATCCGACGTTGGTTCTGGCGGAAGCCTTCCTGACGAATCATCAATTGCATAATTTGATCGCGGATGGCGCCGTCGTCTGCAGCGGTTTTACCATTGCGATAGCTAACCTTAGCCAGCTCAATTAATGCAGCGGCACTGCCAATTGATGGACCTTTTTCTTTTTCGTTTACCTGACCGCCAGCCGATGGTGTGGTCAGGGGGCCAGCGCCACGTTCGTGGGCCAGAGTTGTCATGGCAACTTTCCAACCCGCACCCACTTCGTCGAGTCGATACTTGTCTTCTACCACAAGGTCTTCAAAGATCACTTCGTTAAAGCCGGTTTCGCCGGTCATCTTGATCAGTGGGCGAACCGTGACGCCCTTGCCGATCATGGAGCTGATGGGCACAACAAAGTAGGACAGGCCGTTGTATTTATCATCTTTGGAGGTTCTGCAAAGCAGGATCATCCAGCTCGCAAAGTGGGCCAATGAGGTCCAGACTTTATGACCGTTAATGACCCAGCTATCACCTTCTTTACGGGCGAAGGTTTGCTGGTTCGCAAGGTCAGATCCTGCGCCTGGCTCACTAAAACCCTGACACCAGATGTCTTCTCCAGACAGTAGTCTTGGTAGAAGGTCCTGTTTAACACCTTCCTGGCCATGGAAATAAACGGTTGGTGCAGCCATACCAAGACCAATGATATTGGGTAGGAACGGCGTTTTGGCTTTCTGCATCTCCTGATTGGCAATTGCCTGGCAACCGGTTCTACCGCCGCCGCCACAATCTTTGCTGTAGTCTGCGCCGACCAGGCCCGCATCATAGGCGGATTTCTGCCATTTCTGCAGCCACACGAGGGCGTCTGGATCGCTTAATTCTAACGCGCCCTGGGGGATATGTACGGGGGGTTGACCTGGATGATTCTCAGCCAACCATTTCTGGCAGTAGGCGCGAAACTCCGCCTGCTCCGGTGTGTCTTTTGATGCGTCAGACATCTATTGCTCCTTTAGGTTAAAAGGTGGGTTCTAAGGGATAAATTTGTGCGGATGTTGTACATGATCTAGCAAATCTAGGAAAGGGCCGAACTGACCAATCCGGAATTGGCGTGGTATATTTGCTGTATATGCCGATGCAAATGCAGTTCGAGGGAGAGAGTTGATGGAACGCCACCACACATTTTGTCGAGTTTGTGAACCGTCCTGTGCGCTAATTGCCGAGGTCGAAAATAATGAAATCGTCTCCCTCAAGCCGGATAAAGACCACCCGATCACTAAAGGTTTTGCTTGCCACAAGGGCCTTGCGACCCTGGACATCCATCAGGACCCTGATCGGTTGATGTACCCCCAGCAACGACGGGGCGATGCCCTGCAACGAGTGAGTTGGGATGAAGCGGCAAATGGCATTGCGCAGCGGTTGCAGGAAATCAAAGAGAAGTACGGCAGCAAAGCCATTGCCTCCTACACGGGTAATCCCCTGGCGTTTAATGCTCTGGCTGGCCCTGCTATTGGTTCGTTTTTGATCAAGAATGAAGTGCGTTCCAATTTTTCATCGGGCACCCAGGATTGCACCAATAAATTTGCGGGCAGCGAAGCTATCTTTGGTTCCAGTACTATCCATCCCATCCCGGATATTGAAAGAACGGATTTTCTATTAGCCTTTGGTGCCAATCCTCGCATTTCCCATATGAGTTTCATTTCGATAGCGGACCCCGTTAAAGCCCTTCGGGATGCGGAGAAACGTGGTGCAAAATTGCGCTTTGTTGATCCCCGGGTGAATGAAACCGTAAAGGGAATTGGAGAAATTGTGCAGGTCAATCCTGACACCGATGTCTATCTGATGGCAGCGCTATTACATCATCTGGAAGCTAGCGGTCAATTTGATGAAGCCTATTTAGCAGAACATGGCGACAATGTTGCTGAGCTTAAGGCATTTATCAAAAATTACTCGCCAGAGAGAGTCGCGGCTGTTGTCGGCTTGACCAGCGAATCAATTAAGCAACTAGCCAACGAATTTGCAGCAGCCGATAGTGCCGCGGTGTATATGTCGACCGGCGTTAATATGGGGCGACAGGGTACGATCGCCTATTGGTTATTGTTTATGCTGAGTGTCTGTACCGGTAACTTCGATAGGCCCGGTGGCAATTATTATGGCAAAGGTTTTTACCCCGCCGCAAAAGCCGGCAGGGTGTCAGAGAAGTCCCCGTTCTTTGATAGTCAGTTTGGCGAGATTCGAAAGATTCGGGGTTCGCTGCCGGGCAATTTGATGGCCGACATGATTGAGTCCGGCGATATCAAAGCGATGGTGGTGATTTCCGGTAACCCGCTGATTTCTGTGGGGAACAGTAATCGCCTCAAAGAGGCCTTTTCAAAACTAGAATTTTTAATGGTAATCGACATCTACCCAAATGCCACAGCGCACATTGCAGACTACGTATTGCCAGCAACGGATATGTACGAGCGTGAAGATATCAATATGTGTGGTCTGGGGATGCAGCATCAACCCTTTGTTCAATACACCAATTTTATTGTGCCGCCCAAAGCGGAGCGTCGGCCCGAGTGGTGGATTCTCGGCAAGATTGAACAGGCCCAGGGATTTGATTCGGTGTTGGACCAGATTGATGAAACCAATTTGTTTGGTCGATTGGATCATATGTTGAAGCATTCAGACACCAGCGTTGAGGATATGAAGACAAGACCTCACCAGACGACGGTGCTAGATCGAAATTTCCCCGGTCAGTTTTTTGAGCAATGGATCCAAACTGAATCAAGAAGGGTTGATTGTTGCCCGACGATTTTTACTGAGGCACTCGGTCGCTGTGCCGAAATATTTTCAGATATGGCTGAAAACGAACAACCCCTAAAACTTATCTCCCGTCGCACCAACTATATGGTTAACAGCTGGTTCCACAATGTGAAATCTTTAAAGCGAGCTAAACAACAAAACAACCCACTGTTTATGCATCCGGATGATGCCCGGGCGCGAAATCTGGGTGATGGCTCAAAGGTTCGAATCCACAATACCTTTGGTGATATTGAATCCCTGGTGTCGTTAGATGGCGATCTAAAACCCGGCACCGTTGCCATGACCCACGGCTGGGGCCACCAGAACACCGGCATGAACGTCGCAAAACGTTATCCTGGGACCAATGCCAATGAGCTGCTGCCCTCGGGTCCCGGCAGTTTTGAGAAGCTGAGTAATCAAGCGTTTATGACCGGTATCCCCGTAGAAGTGGAGGCCGGCTAAGTTTTTGATGATCTTGTTTAGCGGGTTGGGTGGATGAGCCTATTCACCAACTCGCGATAACGATCCTGGGTAAATGCAGGGGCTGAACACAGCCGTTCAATACAGATGTAGCCAGCGGGTTTGTCGAAATCTGGGTATGTGACGTCAGAATTTCGCAGGGGGCCCTCGGTTTTATCCCACCACTCGATCCGTTTATACCAGCCGGCTTCAGCTAATCCGACTGCAAATATTTTTTTGCCGTCCACCGAATTCCTTTTTCCAACAATTGTGTAGTGGGGTGGAGGGCGGGTGAGTTCTTCTGCGGCGATTAATATGCCGCTGTCTTCGATACGACCTAAGGCAATCTCTGTTGTCGCGAGGTAACGCATACCATGGGCGGCGGCCCGGTGAATTGTCTCCTCGCCGGTGTAGTGGCCAAGTAGATTGAGAAATCGTGTCGCTTTGATGTTTTCTTCGATATGCCTGACCGGTTGCACTGGAAAATTAGGGCGTCTCAAACCACTTAAAAACCCAGCTGTATCCGCCTTAAAATGGCTGGCGATGTATCGACCACAACGCTCAGCCTGGGCTAACCAGATTCTCTCGCCTGTGACCTTGTGCAACTGCAGAAATGCAGCACCCATGTAGAGGGTGTCCCCCAGATATAGCTCTGGGTATTGGCCGCTTTTATCGGCTGCGCTGTGCCGGAAACCACCATCTGCTCGCTGGTGTGTTTGTCGAATAACGTTAGCTGCCGTTGTCGCGATTCTCAAATGACTTGGGTCGCCACTTGCTTCATACAAGGCTGCCAGGGCTTCGATGGCCATGCCGTTTTCCCTTGCGTAAATATTTTGATCGATTCTCGGAATCCCCTGTGACCGGCGCGCCCTGTCAGTTAATGCAAAATACTCGGTCGCTTTTTCTCCCTGGTTAAGGTCTGCATCCTGGCTGGTGTAGAAAGCGCCCGATGGGGCAGTCAGAAAATCACCGAGGTACTGAACGATGGCATGGGCCTGCTTTAGATACTCAGCATCGCCAAATTGTTGATACGCCAATGCATAGATTCTGAGAAACCCGGCCTGGGAAGTCATGATTTTCTCAAAATGGGCGTGTTGCCAATCGCCGTGGGTCGAATATTGGTAGATGCCGCCCCATTCGGGGTCAACCAGGGCAAAGGAGGCTTTAATGGTTTTTTGAGCTACCTGGGTTTCGAAGACATCACCCCGGCGGGCTTGCAACAAGGCGTATTCAACGTGATCTCGATCTAAGGTCTTCAGACTGGACTTTAAGCCACCCAGTTCTGAATCATAGAGATTGCGGTGGCGAGCTAACAGCTCCGTTAAGACTTTAGGCTGGAGTTGGGGCTCCAGAGCAAATTTGTCGGGTACTTTTTGTTGCGCTGCTCGCTCTGGTGTTGGGTCCGCAACAATGGCATTCAGTAGTCTGGCAAAATTGTCCGGCTGGATATATCCGGCCCGTTTGACCAGATCTGTACCCTGGGCATCAAGGAATATGGTGGCCGGCCATCCGTAGTCGCGATATTGATTGGCAAGATCCGGGCGGGCGTCGTGGTCAACTTTGATTGGGATATAGTGTTGTTTGATCAGTGCGGCAACCTCAGGATTACCGTAGGTTTTTTGGTCCATCACGTGGCACCAATGGCACCAGACCGCCTCGAGATTCAGGAGTACCAGCTTATTTTCTGTTCTAGCCTGGGTGAAAGCATCCTCGGACCAGTCCTGCCACTGTATAGGACCGCCCTGGGGCGATGCGCTAGCCACAGAACTAAATAAGCAGCTAAATAGGCAGTTAAGTAAGAAGCGAGGCAAGAAAAAGCAAATCTGGATGTTGGCGCTAAAAAGGCGCATTCGGTCTGTTTTTATCCAATTGATCATCTCTGTTGTTACGATCTGAAGGATTGGCTGGATTAGAAAGTTTTTGTCAGAGTGCTTTTAAAGTTTCATTTACCGCTCCAGTTAGATAGAGCTCCGTTTAAAGGCTAATTATAGTCAGGCGAGAGCCAAGGATTTGCCATTTGCCTGCGTCCAACTGAATAACGACAATAGATCGCAACATGCAGCAACAAACGATTGATCATTTAGCACTGATTCATTCTGCTCAGGCCGGGGATGAGGCGTCCTTTTCTGTACTGGTAGAGCACTTCTACGACCAGATGTATCGCTTTGCCTTAAAATACTCAGGTTCCAGAACTGATGCCCAGGACATTACCCAACAGGCTTGCATCAAACTCGCTAAATCAATCCATCAGTTTAGGTTTGAGGCGGCCTTTACCACCTGGTTATATCGGCTAGTGATTAACTGTGCGAAGGATTGGTATCGAGGGCGGCCAGACACAACCACAACGGAAACCCTGGTTATCGAGGTGTCTGACACAAGTGGTGATTCGATGATCCTACTACAACAAACCCTGAGTGCCGTGGATCGAATGGGCGAAGGGTTCCGGGAGGCGGTGACGCTGGTGTTGGGAGAAGGGCTGTCCCACAGGGAAGCAGCCGAGATTCTCGGCGTAAAGGAATCGACTATTTCCTGGCGAATCCATGAAACAAGAAAGCGATTGGTCGCAATGGAGGCGAACTCATGAACGAAGAAGAGTTAAAACGTCTATTTAGCGAGGCGAACTTTGAGCAACCAGATGCAGAGAAAAAGCGTGCAGCCATAGAGGCGGCAAATCTGGCCTATTCTCAATCACGACCAGCGCAATCTAAAAAATCTAGCAACGCCACCCAAGGAAATGACGATCCTGATCGTCCTATGACAAACATTATTGATTTGTCGAGGAGAGAGAAGATGTCACAAATGAGCCAAAGGTGGATTTATAGCGGCATGGCCAGCGCTGCAGTTATTGTTCTGGCAGTTGGTATTCTGTTTAGTAGTTTGTTGGTACCCAATATTGTGGGGCGGCCTGATACGGCCAGAAACATTGAGGCGACACCAGCAGAGCCGTCGGTTGCAACCCTTGAAGAAATAATTGTCACAGGCAGCCGAATATATGCGAACGATGAGCGTGAGCTGGAAGAGGTTACCGTGAGTACCCCTCAAGCAGCTCAAATTGAATACGGTATTGCCGCATCAAGAATGAAAGCTGAAGCAGCCAAATACGCATCCGCCACATCCAAAATGGCTGAAGCCAAGCGACTTCAAAGTGAAGGTCGTATGTTTATTGATCCTATGTCCCCGCCAGAGGTGGACGCGAATCAAGATAACTTCCAGACCTTCGAAACCAATCCGATAAAGTTGGTTAAGGATGAACCCGTTTCAACCTTCTCCATTGATGTGGATACCGCGTCCTACAGCTATGTTCGCAGACAGCTGAATCAGGGGGTCTTGCCTGCCAAATCTGCCGTTCGGTTGGAAGAAATGCTGAACTATTTTTCCTATGACTATCCTGTACCGGTAAGTACTGAGGCACCATTTTTACCCACGGTGTCAGTCCTGCCTTCACCCTGGAATGCCCATAACAAGTTGGTTCATATCGGCATCAAAGGTTATGAATTACCTGCATCGGAGGTGGTGCGTTCTAACCTCGTATTTCTATTAGATGTTTCCGGTTCAATGAATCAGCCCGACAAACTGCCTTTGGTAAAACAATCGATGTCGATGCTATTAGGTCTGCTTCAACCTGAGGATACCGTGGCGATTGTGGTTTATGCCGGTGCTGCAGGGACGATTCTTGAACCGACGCCGGTGTCGGAAAAACAGAAAATTCTCAGTGCACTCAATCGCCTAAGTGCCGGTGGCTCAACGGCGGGTGCGGAAGGTATTCAGCTTGCGTATCAACTGGCTGAGTCGAGTTTTGTTCGAGACGGCGTGAACCGCGTGTTTCTGGCAACCGATGGAGATTTTAATGTTGGTATGACTAATCGCGATGACCTGCAAGGATTTATCGAGCGCAAGCGTGAGAGTGGAATCTATTTATCAATCCTGGGTTTCGGACAGGGTAACTATCAGGATGCGCTGATGCAGCAGCTGGCGCAAAACGGCAATGGTATTGCAACCTACATTGATACATTAGGTGAAGCGCAAAAAGTGTTAGTGGAAGAAGCGCAATCCCAGTTATTCCCGATCGCCAATGACGTGAAGCTACAGGTGGAATTTAACCCGGCGACGGTTAGTGAATATCGATTGCTCGGTTATGAAACACGTGGTCTTAAGCGGGAAGATTTTAATAATGACAAGGTGGATGCCGGGGAAATTGGTGCTGGACATAGTGTCACGGCAATCTACGAGATCACCCCCCGTGGTAGCGATGGCCTGCTAGATGAGTCGCGATACGAATCAACAGCGGCTAAAAATCAGCAGGGTGATGAATATGGCTTTCTGAAGATTCGCTACAAAAAACCAGGAGAAAAGGTGTCAAAGCTCATCAGTCAGCCAATTAATATGGATGTTGCAGGGGGTTCTGAAGACGCCAGGTTTGCCGCGGCCGTCGCGGGGTTTGCTCAGCTCCTTAAGGATGGCCGATACACGGGGCAGTGGAGTCTGGACGATGCATTACAAATGGCTTTAGAAAACAAAGGTCAGGACACATATGGTTATAGAGCTGAACTGACCCAGCTCATTCGCAAGGCAATCACCGCAGATGAAATGCGTTAACTAAGATAATTCGCTAACCGTCGAGGGCTACTACCGTCTGGTTCTGGGTGCCAAGTCCTTCGATACCCAGTTTGATGTTATCGCCTACCTTAAGATAGACCGGGGGTTTTTGGCCCAGGCCAACTCCCGGTGGTGTGCCGGTGGAGATGACATCGCCGGGTTGTAAGCTCATAAATTGGCTCAGATAGCTGACGATATAAGCGGGGTTAAAGATCATTGTCCGGGTATTGCCGTCTTGATATCGATGACCATTGACTTCTAGCCACATGTTGAGATTAAGAGGGTCTTCAATCTCGTCCGGCGTCACCAGCCATGGCCCAATAGGCCCAAAGGTGTCACAACCTTTGCCCTTATCCCACTGACTACCTTTTTCCAATTGGAATAAACGTTCAGACACATCGTTGCAGACACAGTAGCCTCCGATGTGATCCGCAGCTTCGGCTTCTGTCACGTAAGAGGTGTGTTTGCCAATCACAATGGCCAGCTCAACTTCCCAATCAAGTTTTTCACTGTTGCGGGGTTGTATGATTGAATCATTTGGACCGCAAATCGCACTGGTGGCTTTGGTAAAAACCTCGGGTTCCGATGGAATTGCCATGCCGGATTCAGCTGCATGGTCGGCATAGTTCAAGCCGATACAAATAAATTTTCCGACATTGGCGATACAGGGCCCAATTCGTTCAGGATTGGTGGCCAGTGGTAGCTTTGTTAAATCCAGCTGATCCAGTTCTCCAGAGAGCAGCCCCGACAGAAAAATGGAACCGTCGATATCGTCAACAATGCCTTTCAGGCTGCGTATTGAGCCATCTGCATCAAGAATACCAGGCGATTCATATCCTACTGGACCGTAACGAAGTAATTTCATGGGGTTTCCTAACTAATTATTTAAGGTGACAAAGCCGCCATCTATTGGCATGTTCGAGCCGGTGATAAACGAGGCTTCATCGGAGCAAAGATAGGCAATCATTCCGGCAATCTCATCAGCCTGAGCCATACGGCCGATAGGTTGACTCTTTGACAGTTGATCAAACATTTCTGCACGGTTGTCGGGATAGTTCTTATCCAGATAAGCATCAACGAAGGGGGTGTGGACTCGCCCCGGGGAAATACAATTACATCGAATTCCGTGGTCAATATAGTCTCTGGCGATAGAATAGGTCATGGTTAACACCGCACCTTTTGTCATCGAATAGGCAAAACGATCCTCGATGCCCACGGATGCAGCGATTGATGCCAGGTTAACAATAACGCCGTGGCGCTGTGCTTTCATAGCCGGAATGACCATTGCAAGCATATTGAAAATGCCTTTTACATTAACCTGGTAGAGACGATCAAAGTCTTCC
>TARA_R110002072_G_scaffold19100_3_pt1 | contig 10848 bp, 9 predicted proteins | sample TARA_R110002072 | Tara Oceans TARA_R110002072 (sample SAMEA4397118) | marine metagenome | biome: Polar Biome; feature: [SRF] surface water layer (ENVO:00010504); material: water (ENVO:00002006), including particulate matter (ENVO:01000060) such as... | depth 5 m | reverse complement strand
CCGCGAGCTGACCCTGGCGGAGCTGAAAAGCTACGACCTGGGGCGGGTCAGACCCGACAGTCGCGCGGCGCGGCGCTTTCCCCGGCAACAGCCCCGCGACGGTGCGCGCTTCCCCACCCTGGCGGAGCTGTTCGCGCTGGCCGAAGCCCGCAGCCGGGGAACAATTCGTTACAACATCGAAACGAAAATTACCCCCAATTCCCCGGCCTCCCCCGACCCCGAAAGCCTGGTCACCGCCCTACTCAAGGTCATTGACCGGGCCGGCGTCGCCGCGCGGGTCACCATTCAGTCCTTCGACTGGCGGTCGCTGCAACAGGTTCAAAGCCGCGCCCCGGGCATTCCGACCGTCTATCTGACCGTGGCGCAAAGCTGGATGAACAACCTGGAGGGCGGCCAGGCCGGGGCCTCGGCCTGGCTGGCCGGGTTCGACCGCGACGCGCAAGCCTCCGTGCCCGCCTTGGTCAAGGCCGCCGGGGGGCAAATCTGGTCTCCCTACTGGAAGGAGCTTTCGTCCGATGAGCTCAAGCAAGCCCAGGCGCTGGGACTGAAGGTGGTGGTGTGGACGGTGAACGCGCCCGACGCCATGGCCCGGCTGATCGACCTGGGCGTCGACGGCATCATCACCGACTATCCCGATCGCCTGCGGGCGGTGATGGCCGAAAAGGCGCTGCCGCTGCCGACCGCCTTTCCCGGGCCCTGACAGGCGCGCGGGCGGCGCGGGCGACCGGCGCAACCCGGCGCAACCCGGCGGCACGCAGACGCTGGACCTGATCGGCGGGCCGCCCTATAACCCCAGACATGAGCAGATTTCCCTTTCGCAAAATGCACGGCCTGGGCAACGACTTTGTCATCGTCGACGCCCGTCAGCGCCCCTTTCCCCTCACCGCCCGCCAGGCGGCCGCCATTGCCGACCGGCATCAAGGGGTCGGCTGCGACCAGGTTATCGTGATGGAAGCGCTTGACCCCGATCGGTCCCGGGCCGGCGATCAGGACGCCGATCTTTTCATGCGGATTTACAACAGCGACGGCAGCGAAGCCGGGGCCTGTGGCAACGCCACCCGTTGCGTGGCTTGGCTGCTGTTTGCCGAGAGCGGCAAGCGCCAGGCGGTTATTCGCACCCTGAACGGCAATCTTGCCTGCCGGGCCGCCGAGAACGGCCTGATTACCGTCGACATGGGACCGGCCTATCTGGCCTGGGATGAGGTTCCGCTGGCCTATGAAATGAACACCTTAAAGCTGGACCTGTCGGTCGGTCCGCTACGCGATCCCACGGCCCTGTCGGTCGGCAACCCGCACGCGGTGTTCATTATCGAGGATCCGGCGGCCGATCTCTTCGACCTTCCGCTGGAACAGCTGGGGCCGCTGATCGAGCATGACAAACTCTATCCCGAGCGCACCAACGTTCAACTGGTCCAGCCGCTGTCGCGCGACCACCTCAAGCAGCGCATCTGGGAGCGTGGCGCGGGCCTGACCCTGGCCAGCGGCAGCGGCGCCTGTGCGGCGATCGTCGCGGCGGTGCGGCGCGGGGTGGCCAACCGCAAGGCGCGCGTCGATCAGCCCGGCGGCAGCCTTTGGATGGAGTGGCGCGAACAGGACGGCCATGTGCTGATGACCGGGCCTGTCGCCACCGCCTTCGTCGGCGACCTGGACCCCAGCCTGCTGGCCTGACGTGGCGACGCCGGTCGGCGCGGCCGCGACAGCCCTCCGATCAAAGCAGGCCTGCCATCGTGAGCTTGTGGTGGACAGTTGCGGTCCACTGGACCTATAACCCGGGCCATGTCCAGCAAGACCCAGGATCAACAGCCGGCGTTGGCGGCGGCCAAGCTTGTCACCTTCGGGTGTCGGCTCAATGCCTTCGAGTCCGAGGTGATGCGCCAGAATGCCCGCGAAGCCGGGCTGGAAAACGCGGTCATCTTGAACTCCTGCGCGGTGACGGCGGAAGCGGAGCGGCAGTTCCGCCAGGCCGTGCGCAAGGCCCGCCGCGACCACCCCGACGCCCAGGTCATTGTCACCGGCTGCGCGGTGCAGATCGACCCCGACCGCTACGCCGCCATGCCCGAGGTGGATCGGGTGTTGGGCAATTTGGACAAGATGGACAAGGCCAGCTTCGCCCCCCAGGGCGTGCCCCGCGTCGTGGTCAACGACATCATGTCGGCGCGGGAAACCGCCGGCCATCTAATTGAGGGCTTTCAGGAAAAAACCCGCGCCTTTATCGAGGTGCAGCAGGGCTGCGACCACCGCTGCACTTTCTGCATCATTCCCTTTGGCCGGGGACCGAGCCGCTCCGTGCCGATGGGCGAGATCGTCACCCAGGTTCGCACCCTGGTGGCCGGCGGCGTGCAAGAGGTCGTGCTCAGCGGGGTGGACATCACCTCCTATGGCCCAGATCTGCCGGGGCAGCCCAGCCTGGGCCAAATGATCCGTCGCCTGCTGGCTTTGGTGCCGGAGTTGCCGCGCTTGCGGCTGTCTTCCGTCGACCCGGTCGAACTGGACGAGGACTTCTTCCGGCTGCTGGCGGAGGAACCGCGCGTGATGCCGCACCTGCACCTGTCGGTGCAGGCCGGCGACGATATGATCCTTAAGCGCATGAAGCGCCGCCATCTGCGCGATGACGTGCTCAAGCTGTGCCGGAAAGCCCGGCGGTTGCGGCCCGATGTGGTGTTCGGCGCCGACATCATCGCCGGCTTCCCGACGGAAACCGAGGAAATGTTTCTCAATACGCTCCATCTGGTGGCGGAAGCCGACCTCACCTGGCTGCATGTCTTTCCCTACTCCGAACGCCAGGGCACGCCGGCGGCGCGCATGCCCGCCATCGCCAAGCCGACGCGCAAGGAACGCGCGGCGCGGCTGCGGATCGAGGGGGACAGGGCCGCTGACAGGTTCCTGGAAAGCTGTGTCGGCCGTGATCTGGCGGTGTTGGTCGAAGATGCCGGTCTGGGGCGCAGCGCGCACTTCGCGCCGGTGGTGCTGGACGGCCGGATCGGCGAGATCAAGACCACCCGGATTGTGGCCGCGAAGAACGGCAAGCTGTACGGCGCCGGCAGCCAACCATAGCAACCCGTCACCGTTGACAACCGGCGTTGGCGGACGACGCGAACGACTTATATAGATTGACCACCTGCCGCGGCTGAAATCGGTTTTGCGTGCGGCGGCGTGGCCTGGCAAGGACGAGGCAAAACGGGTGAGTGAATCCAAAGTGGGGTGGCTGTCGCGGCTGAAATCGGGCTTGACCCGGTCGTCATCGAAAATCAGCGATGGGATAACGGGGATCTTCACCAAGCGTAAGCTGGATGAACAGGCCCTGGAGGAACTTGAGGAGCTGCTGATCACCGCCGATCTGGGCGTGACGACCGCCGCCAAATTGACTCAAGAACTGGCCCGCACCCGCTTCAACAAGGATGTGGAGCCACTCGAGGTGCGCGAGGCGCTGGCCGCCGATATCGCCAAGATCCTGACGCCGGTGACCCTGCCCTTGAAGATCGAGGCGGCGCGCAAACCCCACGTCGTGCTGATGGTCGGCGTCAATGGCTCGGGCAAGACCACCACCATCGGCAAGCTGGCGAAACACCATTCCGATGCCGGACTTAAGGTGATGCTGGCGGCCGGCGATACCTTCCGCGCGGCCGCCATTGAGCAACTGCAACTCTGGGGCGAGCGCACCGGCTGCCAGGTGGTCAGCGGGAAGCAGGGCGGCGATGCGGCCGGCTTGGCCTACGACGCTTTCGAAAAGGCGCGCGCCAACCAGACCGATCTCTTGCTGATCGACACCGCCGGGCGACTGCACAACAAATCCAACCTGATGGCCGAACTGGCCAAGATCATTCGGGTGATCAAAAAGCTGGATCCCCAGGCCCCCCACGACGTGGTGCTGGTGTTGGATGCCACCACCGGTCAAAACGCCTTGCAGCAGGTGGCGACATTCCGGGATTTGGTCTCGATCTCCGGCCTGGTGCTGACCAAGCTGGACGGTTCGGCGCGCGGCGGCGTGCTGGTTGCGCTGGCCGAGGCGCAGGGGTTGCCGGTGCATGCCATCGGCGTTGGTGAAGGCTCCGAGGATCTGCGGCCCTTCGAGGCCACCGCCTTCGCCCGCAGTCTGATGGGGCTGTCCTGAACCCGGCGTGACCCCTGTTGTGCCCGACCCCCTGTGCCCGCACCCTGCCTAAGCCTTGTGAGGCTGGCGGTTTGACCGTTCCCGCTGATCGACGCTTCTGTTCCGCTCGCCCGGCGCGCGGCGGCCCGCCCTGCGACCACAAGCGGCGTTGATCTCAGGCTGGCTTTGGGCCAACAGCTTTGCAGTCTCGCCGCAATAGCCCTCGCGAATTTCACTCTGGTGCGCCCCATGACGTCATTTCCCGCCAACAGCGACCATCACCACGACAGCATCCTGGCGCAACTGCGTCAGGAATTCGTTGATGACGCCTTGGAGCGCCTGCTGACAATTCAAAGCGTGCTGGCCGGGCCGCTGCCGATCCGGGGCGACGCGCTGATTTCACTGCACCGCGAGTTGCACAATCTCAAGGGCATGGGCGCGGCCTTCGGGTTTCCGACCATCACACTCCTGTCGCACCGCATGGAGGATTACCTCACCGGGCGGATCGAGATCGGCCAACCGCAGATTAACGACCTGCTGGTGTTCAGCGATTTCATGGCCGATCTGATGGCCGCGGGCGAAGAGTTGAGCGAGGAAAGCACCGCCAATCTGGTCCGGCAGCTGCCCCGCGCGAAAAGTGGCGTCGCCTTCGCCAGCGGTCCGGAAAAGTCCGTCGAAATCCTGTTGGCCATTCCGGCCAAGTCGATCGGCCTGTTTCTCTCTCGCGAACTTGGCGCCCTGGGATACCGGGTCACCCAGGTTTCCACCCCCTGGGACGCGTTTGAAATCGCCATTCGCGCCCGACCCGACCTGATCATCACGCCGGTGGAGATGCACCCGCTTGGCGGTATCGATTTCGTGCGCGCGCTGCGGGCCATGGACAGCACCAAGAAACTCAATGTCGCGGTGCTCACCTCCTACGCGCGGGCCCATCCCAGCCTGCGAACTCTGCCGCCGGACGTGCCGATCCTTCGGCTGGGAAAAACCCTGGACGACGAGCTGGCGACCCTGCTGCATGACTGCGGCATTATCTAGCGCCGGATCGGTTTACCGGACATCATCGCAAGATCCGGTTTAAACCGCCACGCCGGCGGCGATCGGTCGATCATGCGTTAACCGGATTTGAACGGCCGGCGGCGGCCGGCGGTGGGGCTGGTTTCGACAGTTTGGGTTATAGGGATATAAAGTTATTTAACTTCAATAAGTTATCTTGATTTCTGAGCGCCGACGTGCCAGGTTAACCGCTGCCTGATCCAGCCTGTTTCTCTCGTCCCGCCAAGCAGCGCGACCGCGTCACCCGATCTTCACCGTCGAATGAAGCGAAGACCCCTGTCCCATCCGGCCCGGCTTGCCCGGCAAGGTCGGCGACAGTCGTCGCGAAAGAAAGGCCCGGTCAACCCGCCCGAGCACCGCTTGCGCTTTCGGCAAGACCTTGATTTTTCTGCAACAGACCCTTTCGCCGGAACATGCCATGGATCCATTTATCTTTACGCTGGTGCTGTTGGCTGCGGTCTTCCACGCTAGTTGGAACGCCCTGATGAAATCCGGCGGCGACAAGTTGGTCATGCAGACCTTGATCATCCTGGCGCCGTCCCTGATCGGGTTGCCGGCCCTGCTGTTCTTGCCGGCGCTGGCCTGGGAAGCCGTGCCTTGGCTGATGTTGTCGACCCTGTTGCACTTCACCTACTACGGCCTGTTGGTCTCGGCCTACAAGCACGGCGATCTGTCCCTGGTCTATCCCATCGCCCGCGGTTCGGCGCCCTTGCTGGTCGCGGTGGGCGCGTGGTTCTTGGCCGGGGAAAACAAAACCGCCGGCGAACTTCTGGGCGTGGCCATTGTCAGCCTGGGAATTTTCAGTCTGGCCTGGCGGAAAAAGGGAACCCCGCTCAGAGAAGGCGACAGCAAGTTGGCGGTGCCCCTGGCGCTGTTGACCGGCCTTTCCATCGCCTCCTACACGCTCACCGACGGCCTGGGGGTGCGGGTCTCGGGCGACGCCTACACCTATATCGCCTGGCTGTTCGCGCTGGAGGGCCTGCCGCTGCTGGCCTTTACCTGCTGGCGGCGGCGCGGCAGAATCCGGCAGTCTTTCCAGCCCTATCTGGCCAAGGGTCTGTCCGGCGGTCTGGTGGCCGGGTCGGCTTACGGCATCGTAATTTGGGCGCTTTCCATCGCCCCCATGGCGCAGGTCGTGGCGCTGCGGGAAACCTCGGTGTTGTTTGCCGCCGCCATGGGCTGCTTCCTGCTGCGCGAGCCCTTCGGCCACAAGCGCATCGCCGCCGCCGGGCTTGTCGCCGGCGGGGCGGTGCTGCTGCAATTCAACGGCTAGCGCTGTGATGTAAGGCGGCGGCGCGGGTCAGGGCAGTTCCGCCATGTCGCCGACCCGCGACGCCGGATTGCGAAAGGGCGCGAAGGCGGCCAACGACAGGCTGTCGCGGTGGTGACCCAGCGCCCAGTGAACGGAAGGAAAGGCAAGGTCGGGCCAGGGAATGTCCGCCCAGTCGAACAGCGCCACCTCCAGGCTTTCTTCGCCGACGCCATAGCTTTCCTCCGCCAGTCTGGCGCGATAGATCAATTGGACCTGGGATAGGCGCTCGATGCTGTAGACCGCCAACAGTTGGTCGATCAGCAGCTCGGTGCAAGCTTCCTCGCGCGCCTCGCGCCGGGCCCCGCTTTCCGGACTTTCCCCCAGCTCCAGATAACCGGCGGGCAAGGTCCAATAGCCCCGGCGCGGTTCGATGGCGCGGCGGCAGAGCAGAATCTTTGCCTGCCAGGTGGCCACCGACCCGACCACCACCCTGGGGTTTTGGTAGTGAATGAAGCCGCAATCGGCGCAGACCGCGCGGGCAACGGTGTCGCCCGGCGGGACAATCTGTTGAAAAGATGGACTCTTGCCTGATTTTTCCGACATCGCAGCTATCCTCTTTCGCCCTTTTTCCAGCCAAGGGTCCACTATTTTGACCCAACAAGCAAAAGGCGGAGGGGGTTTCCGCACCGCTTCTTGCTTGGTTCCGCCGCGACGGGGCTGGTAAAGATAAAGGCAGGAAACGACCCAACGGTCGACAACAGGGCGGCGCGGATGCCGATCCTTGCCAAGCCCCGACCGCCGGTCGATCACGCGCCAGAACTTCGGGAGGTGTCTCTTACAATGAGCCGTTGGATCAGCCGCGCCCCCACGCCGCCCGGCGCGCGCAGCCCGCGCCCCCGCCCGCCGTCGCGGTTTTGTGAAATTGGCTGGCTTGTGGATGACAGCAAGGCGGGTTTCATCTACGGCGCCCCCAGGGCGCTGAGCAAACGGCCCGACGCCTCGTCGCGCGTGCCCGACCCGAGCCCCAAGGGCGTCAACGTCTGCCCGGCGGTGCTGGAGATCGAGGCGAAGACCTTTGAAATTCCCTGTCCCTTCAATTTGAACCTCAAGCTGGGTCAGAACAAGCAGGGAAACCTGGCCATCGCCGCGTCGGGGCAAGCCCGCGACGGCGGCATCAGCAAAAAGCGCCTCGGCCAGTTGGTGGTGTTGCTCGACAAGCAGCGCTGGCGCCACCCGCAACGTCCGGTCGTGCAGATCGTCACCCCGTACCGCTTCGTCACCGACGACCCGGTCTGGATCAACCAGATGCCGCCCTATGACCATTTCTTTCAGCCGGCCTGGCCGGGCCTGTTGCTGGGCGGACGCTATCCCGCCGACGTCTGGCCCCGGCGGTTGATGTTCGCCTTCGAATGGCACGACCTGACGGCAGCGCTGGTCATCCGGCGGGGCGATCCTTGGTTCTACCTTCGCTTCGACACGCCGGATCCGCTGCAGCCGATCCAGGTCGTGGCGGCGGAGATGACCCCCGATCTGCGGCAATACTGCGCCGGTCTGGACGGCGTCACCAACTATGTCAACCAGACCTGGAGGCTCTTCGCCGAGGCGCGGGCGCGCCGCCCCGCCAAATTGCTGCAACGGGCGCCGCGCAGCTAAAATCGGAGCGCCAAGCGCTGCTTTCGCCCTCGATCACCCACAAAAAACCGCGCCTCGAATTCCTTTTTTGTTAACCTCCCGCAGCTTTCTTTCTATGCTTTTCACGGCGGGGACGGACCAACGAGACGGCGACAGCCTGGGATTGCGCTGGGCCGCGCCGTTCACCGTCACCGCCCCGGTCAACCGGCTGTTGCGCGGCAGCGCGCGACGCCCGCTTCCACGCTCGGCCAGGGATCGGAAAAACAAAAACGGACCGCCTGGGAAAACCGCCGGTTTTTCCCACGAAAGGCGCCAAGGGAGGACTGTAATGCGCGGCTTGATGATGGACCGACCCCTGTTGATTTCCAGCATTATCGACTATGCGGCCGAGAGCTATCCGCATCGGGAAGTGGTTTCCAAACGGGTGGAGGGCGATCTTCATCGCTACAGCTATCCACAGATGCGCGCGCGAATTGTCCAACTGGCCCATGGGCTGGAAAAAAAGCTCGGCGTCCGGCTTGATGATCGGATCGGCACGATTGCCTGGAACGGCTATCGCCACATGGAGCTGTACTACGCCATCTCCGGCATCGGCGCGATTTGCCACACCATGAACCCCCGGCTCCATCGCGAGCAGGTGACCTACATCGTCAATCACGCCGCCGACCGCTTTCTGTTCATCGACTTAACCTTCCTGCCGCTGGTGGAGGCGCTGATTGAGCAGTTTCCCAAGCTGGAAGGCGTGGTGGTAATGACCAACCGCGCGCACATGCCGGCAGAAAGCAGAATTCGCGACGGCGCGGGCAAGCAGCTGCTGTGCTATGAGGAAATTCTCGCGGGCGAAGCAACCGACAGGGTCTGGCCGGAGTTCGATGAACGCCAAGCCGCCGGGCTTTGCTATACCTCCGGCACCACCGGCAACCCCAAGGGGGTGCTGTACAGCCATCGCTCCAACCTGCTTCACGCTTTCAGCATCCTGTCGCAAGGCAGCCTGAAGCTTGGCCAAACCAGCCAGGTGCTGCCGGTTGTTCCGCTGTTCCACGTCAATGCCTGGGGGCTGCCCTATACCGGCCCGCTGTCCGGCACCAACATTGTGTTTCCCGGCCCGGCGCTGGACGGCGCCAGCCTGTTCGACCTGATGGTGCAGGAAAAGGTCACCTCGGCTTGGGGCGTGCCGACGGTCTGGTTGGGTCTGCTGGCCGAATTTGACAAGCGCCAGCAAGCCCCCGACTGCCTTCAGGAGGTAATTATCGGCGGCTCGGCCCCGGCGCGCGCCATGGTCGAGGCCTTTGAGCTGACCTGGAAGATCGACGTGACCCACGGATGGGGGATGACCGAGATGAGCCCGGTGGGCACCCTGGGCAACCTGCCGAGCCACTACGCGGGCAAGCCGGTGAACGAGCGCATCGACTACAAAATTCGCCAGGGCCGCCGCATGTTCGGGGTGGAAATGAAGCTGGTGGACGAGACCGGCCAGCGCCAACCCCACGACGGAAAGTCCCAGGGCGAGTTGCTGGTGCGCGGCGCCGCCGTCACCTCTGGCTACTACAACGACCCGGCGGCCAACGCGGTGGCCTTCGACGACGAGGGCTGGTTTCGCACCGGCGACATGGCGACCATCAGCCAGGACGGCTATCTGGACATCGTGGACCGCGCCAAGGATATTATCAAATCCGGCGGCGAATGGATCAGTTCGATCGATCTGGAAAACGCCGCCATGGGCCATCCGGACGTGCAGGAAGCCGCCGTGATCGGCTTGCCCCATCCAAAATGGGACGAACGACCGCTGCTGGTGATCGTCCCGAAGGCCGGGCAGACGCCGGATCCGCAGAGCATCCAAGACTATCTGGCGGCCAAGGTGGCCAAATGGTGGCTTCCCGACGACATCGTCTTTGTCGCGGACATGCCCCACTCCGCCACCGGCAAGCTACAGAAAGTCAAATTGCGTGAGCAGTTTAAGGATCACAGACTGCCGTCCGGCTAACCTAGCGGCCCGGCGGCCCGGCGGCCGTCTTGAAAAATGCCGGGTCGATTTTGGTGGAAAATTTCCAGAGCGTGATCGACGTGCAAGCCAGCGCGCGCCGTTCCATTCAAACCGGTCTGGCCGTGGAGGGCCTAGGAGGGCCGTGTGGGAGGGCGGTTCGACTCAAGGCCGCGCTGGAGCTGAACGCGCGCGCCGGGGAAAAGCGTCAGACCGACATATTGACGAAACGGCCGCGCGGATATTCCCGGCCCGCTTCGCCTTCGCTTTGCGCGACGGCAATCACTTCCGGGCGCGGCAGCTGAACAGAGCGCCCGCTTGACTCCGGTTGACCCAGGCTGGTGGTATCGGCGGAGACGTTCGGGCGGGCAAAGCCGCCCGTACCCTCAAGCAGAGGACCGAGCCCGCCTGTTAGGCCGTTGCCGTTTGAAGATCCAATATCCATGGTCGCCAGTTTAACATCGCAAGCCTTAACAGCGGATAAAGATCTGTGGAAAATTCGCTCCGCGCGCAGCGGCAAAGGGCGCGAACAAAATTCGCCTGCCCGGCGCCGATGGCGGCGAAAAGCCTTAGAGGCGGCGCCGGAGCCATGCTACAGAACCGCCATGGTACAGGATAAATCCCCCTCTCAACGGCGGTCAAATCAAGCGCCGTCAAATCAAGGGCCGGCAAAATCTGGTTCGCCGCGCGCCGACCGATCCACGGCAGGCCGTTCCAAACCGGTCGCCGGCAAGGTCGCGGACAAAAGCGCCGCCAGCCGCGCCGGCAAGCCCGACAAGGATCAGCGGAAACCGCCGGTCGCTCACCAGACCAAGGCCGCGCGGCCCGAGAGGTCGAGCC
>TARA_R110002072_G_scaffold273253_1_pt1 | contig 10855 bp, 7 predicted proteins | sample TARA_R110002072 | Tara Oceans TARA_R110002072 (sample SAMEA4397118) | marine metagenome | biome: Polar Biome; feature: [SRF] surface water layer (ENVO:00010504); material: water (ENVO:00002006), including particulate matter (ENVO:01000060) such as... | depth 5 m | reverse complement strand
CCGGGTTCGCACTGGCGTAGACAATCCAGTCGCCGCCTTGCGCCGCGGTTGGGTTCTCGGCGTCGAACCCGTCGTCGCTCAACTGGCGCGCGCCGCTCCCGTCGCCTTTCGCGGACCAGATCTCGAACGCCCCGCTTCGGTCCGAGGACCACAGGATGCCTTCTCCGTCGGCAGCAAAGCCGGGATCCCAGTCCTGCGCATGGTCGTCAGTCAATTGGCGCAACCGACCGCCGCCGAGTTCGAGCTCCCACAGGTCCAGGTTGCCGGTGCGGTTCGAGGCGAAGCGGATCCGCGACCCATCGGGCGAATAGACTGGCTGGCGATCGCGCGACTCGCCCTCCAGCAGGCACCGCCCCGGCGCAACCGCGCGGCCGTTTTGGATCTCTTGCTCCCAGAGGAGCTGGCGTACGCGAGTCGCACCGAAGACCAGGGTGTCGTCCTTCACGACCTCGACGCCCGCCCCGTTGAGCACCGGGGGAGTGCCCAAGCCGAGGTTCGCGAACATGTTCTCGGCATGGAACAGGTCGCGCCGGCGATCCTCGTCGAGGTCCCACAGCACGACCCGCGAAAGCGAGCCGCCCTGGTCCCCAGCGGCTTGCCAGCTTTGCGAGTACACCACTTTGCTCGAGCCCCCTCCGACCCAGTCGTGACCCTGGATCACTGGTCCAGAGATCGCGAGACGCCGCACGTCACCGCCATCCACGGGGATCAAAGCGAGCGAGGACTGGTCATCGCTGGATACCCATTGGGAAGACAGTCCCGCAGAGATTACGGACCCGTCGGGAGACCAGTGCAGCGAGTAGATCGTGCCTTCTGTCCGGTAGAGCAGGCGTTCCGTACCGTCCCTGACGTCCACGACCAAGACGCCGCCCCCGAGCAGTTCCGAGTCGCGCATGACCCGCACGATCGCGATCTGCGTGCCATCCGGCGACCAGCAGGCATCGATCACGTCGTCGACGATCTTGCGCGGGTCACTGCCCAGGAGGGTTTGACGGTAGACGTGCTGGCGGTCGCCATCGACCCGCAGGAACAGCACGCTGTTGCCATCGGGCGCGAACCGTGGAGCGAAGTCGGGTCCATCGCTCAGCACCTGCTCGCCGCCCGTCTCGAGTTGCTTGAGCCAGATCCGTTGCCGCCCGCCGCGTTCGGAGCAGAACGCGATCAGTCGACCGTCCGGCGAGGCCGAGGGCATGCGGTCGCTACCGGATGAGGTCAGCCCGCGAACGGCGACCGGCTGCGGCACTTCGACGGGTCCGGTTCGAACCGCGCCGAAGACGCAAAGCCCGCCAACGAGCGCTGCGATGGCCCATCCGAGCGGACCGCGCATCGGCCTCGAAGCTGCCCGCTGCACTGGCTTGGATCTGACACCCTCGAGTGCGAGGCGGGCCTCACCGATGTCTCGCAGGCGTTGCCGCGCGTCCTTCACCAAACACCGCTCGACGAGTTCGCGCACGTGCGATGGCGTCGTGTTCGGCAGCGCGCCAAGGTCGGGCTCGTGCTCCAGGATCGCCACGACGAGGTCCCCGAAGGCATCGCCCTCGAACGCGCGCTTGCCGGTCAGGCACTCGAACAGCACGCAGCCGAACGCCCAGATGTCCGTGCGTCGATCTACCGGCTTGCCGCGCGCCTGCTCGGGACTCATGTACGTCGGCGTGCCGAGGATCATGCCCTCTGACGTCATCAATGCACTGTCTAGCTGGGCGGTACTCGTACCGCTGCCGGGCGCGTTCGGGCCCAGCGGTTTGGCGAGCCCGAAGTCGAGGATCTTGACGACACCCTCAGGAGTGATGCGCACGTTGGCCGGCTTCAGATCGCGATGCACGATGCCGGCTTCGTGCGCGGCTTCCAGCCCTTCGGCGATCTGTCGGCACACATCGAGCGCTTCGTCGAGCGGCAGCGTAGAGCGCTTGAGGCGCTGTCCGAGGTCTTCGCCGGGTACGAGTTCCATCGCAAGGAAGTTCGTGTCGCCCTCTTGGTCGATGCCGTGGATGCCCGCGACATTCGGATGGTTCAACGACGCGAGCGTCTTGGCTTCGCGATCGAAGCGACGCAAGCGCTCGTCGTCGGCTGCGAGTTCTTCGGGCAGTACCTTGATCGCGACCTCCCGTTCGAGGCGCGTGTCGCGTGCCAGGTAGACCTCGCCCATGCCGCCGGCGCCAAGCGGGCCGAGGATTTCGTAGAACGATAAGGCCTGGCCGGCGGTTAACGACATCGAGAAGGATACTAGCCGGACCTGAGTTTGACTCGCTCATGCGAAGCTGCGTTGTGAGGACAAACAGCTTCGAAATGGTCTCGTGGCTAGATCGACGCTTCGAGCCTGACGAGTCGTTTGCCGTTCCAGCTGCCGTAGAGCCAGTGCAGCGGGCCCATGGCGAAGAATACCAGTCCGGCGAACGGCGCCGTGGCCTGCGACCAGTAGCAGGTGCCGAGCGCTGCTAGTCCGATCGCAGCCGACAGCAGATGCGCGCCGATCGTGCCCGCGGTTACGCGCAGTTCGAGGGCATCGAGTTCGAGTCGTTTGCGTTGGCGCAAAGCCGTGTAGGTCTGCAACGCAAACAGCAAGAATACCAGCGAGAAGCCACCGGCGTAGCAGCCCATCAGGTCGCGCATCTCTAGCCAGTATTCGGTTCGCTCGTTTGAGAACATGGCGCGAGCCCGCGATGGATCGGCGAACGCCCAGTAGAGGTAGTTCGCGAGAAAGCGCAGCGGCACGACGAACAGCAAGACGACCAGCAAGATCGCGCCATCGATCGCCAGGGTCAGCGGCCCTTCGAGTCCATAGCGCCGATGGAACTGGTGGTGGCAGTACCAGATCCACAAGAACAGCGCAAAGCACGCCGCATAGACCGGCACTTGGAACAGGGCCTCTTGCACCTCGCCATACGTGCTGGGCACTTCGAGGCGGATCACCAAGAAGGTCAGGGCGAGCGCGAAGACTGCGTCCGCCAGGCCTTCGAGCCGCGAGACGTTGCCGCCGCGCCAGCGGAAGAAGCGTTCGCCGGCCAACGCGTCGGGTTTGAAAGGGATGCGAACAGGCACGCCGCCATCGTCGCGTCAGGTGGTTGCCGAACTCAAGCAGGATCCTGATGCGTACCTTTGGCAACCGAAACTCTTGGCTTGGTAACGCCGTCGGGCCCGTCATGATCGAGCGAGTGCCCTCGGCCAACGGTTCCTGTCGGGGTCGCGCGAATTGCGTCCCAGCCGCCCTTTTTCCACCTTCGCTCCATCGCTGGTTGGCGCCCGCGAATCCGCAAATACATGCGTTGGTGCGACAGGCAAGATTCACCTGTGGCAACCCAGCCACGAAAACTGCGGCGTTGGGCGATATCCTGCGGAGGTCGCGTTGTAGCTGATCGTGATGCGTTGACGACGACTGATAGATTCATGATGACCTGTGGCCAATGTGGGTTCGCATCCGAGGAACCATTTACCTACTGCTCGCAATGCGGCACGCATTCGACTGGTCCGCAGGGCAGTGGCATGGCTGGGCGCATCCTCAATGGCAAGTATCGGGTTCTGTCCGAACTCGGCGCTGGCAGCATGGGCACCGTCTATCTCGGTGAGCATGTCGCGCTGAAGAAGAAGATCGCGCTCAAGATCCTGCACCGGGAACTGCAGATCGGCGACGAACCGCTGCAGCGATTCCAGCGCGAAGGCATCGCGGCTGGCCAGATCACTCACACGAACGTTATCCAGATCTTTGACTTCGATCGCACCGAGGACGGCACTTCCTACCTCGCGATGGAATACGTCGAGGGTGAGAACCTGAAGGATCTGCTGGCGCGCGAAGGTGCCCTGCCCACCAACGTCGCGCTGTCGATCACCCGGCAATTGCTGTCGACGTTGGTCGAGGCTCACAAGCACGGCGTTGTGCACCGCGACATCAAGCCCGAAAACCTGATGATCGTGCGCGGCCCCGGCGAAAAGGTGACGCTCAAGGTGCTCGACTTCGGCTTGTCCAAGCTGGTCGACCGACCGTTGGATGCGAGCCTGCAAACGATGTCCGGCCGCGTCATGGGCACGCCGCTCTACATGGCGCCGGAGCAATGGCACGGCGAAGATGTCGACCAACGTTCGGACCTCTACTCGGTAGCGCTCATCCTCTACGAGATGCTCACCGGGCATCAGCCCTTCAAGGGTGGCAACGTCACCGAAACCCTGATGCGAAGCACGACGGAGGCACCGCCTTCGGTGTTGGATCATGTCAGCAAGCACCCGGTGCCGGTCGACTTGGATAGCGTGCTTCGCCAAGGCATGGCGAAGCAGCGCGACGAACGCTTCCAAGATGCATCCGACATGCTCGAGGCGCTCGACGAGGTTCGACTCGATCGCGTGCAAAATGCATCGGGCCAAGAGCGAAGTAGTGGTGCCCGCAAGCGGCCGGCGCGCAGCCCTCGTCAGCGGGAAACGGATCGGGCCGCAGGTGGCTCCAAGAAGCAGTTGCTGGCGATCGCGGGCGGAGTCGTCGTCGTCTTGGTCGCATGGTTGATCTGGAACGGCAGCGGCAATGCACACGGCGACGCGCCACTGATCAGTGGCATTCCGGCTGAACAACGATCGGAGCAACAGAAGGAATACGTCTCGCTTCTGACCGAGGCGCGCGATCGGCTGCGCACCGGCGACATCGCCTCGGCAATGGCCGTCGCGGACAAGGCGGCGCGGCGACCGATCGCGGATGCCGAATCGTTCTTCGTGCGCGGCGAAGTCTATCGACGTCAGAAGGACTTCGACACAGCGCGCCTCGACTACCAAGAGGCGATCAAGCGATTGCCAGGTTACGCGCATGCTCTTGCCGGCCTCGGCTGGCTCGAGGTCGAGAAGGGCGACCTGAATGCGGCCGCCGAGCAATTCACGATTGCCATCGATGCCGATGTCAGGTGCGGCTTTGCGCTCGCGGGTCGAGCTGCCGTGCTAATGGCGCGCAACACGCCCGAGCAAGCCCTTGAGGTCCTGGCGGATACCACCATCGAAGATCCGCTGGTGTATCTGTACCGGGGCGAGGCACAGCTCGCCGTCGACGATGTCGACCTCGCCGTGCAATCGTTCGTGCAGGCCAAGCGCGGCGACCCATCGTTCTGGCGGACGTATCGCGGCCTGGCTTTGGCCTATGAACAACAGGACGACCACGAAGCCGCCGAACAACAGTGCATTGCAGGGTTGACGATGGCGTCCGACGCTCGCGAGCTGCGGGTGCTTCATGCGCAACTGTTGCTGGCCCAAGATCGTTTCGCCGATGCACTGACGGCATTGGCCGCGGCGGCCCCCAAGGACGGCGATCTGCTCGCTGTCGAAGGCGTAGCCGAGCAGGGTCTCGGCAATGGGGAGGCCGCAATCGCTGCCTGGACCAAGGCCCTGGAGATGGGCGTCAAGGATGTTGCGACCGTCAACTTGCTGCTCGCCATGCAGTACGCGAGGGATGCGGATTGGGTCAAAGCGCGCCGTTTTGCCAGGCAGGCGATCGCGGCGGACGGCGAGTTGGCCAAGGCGCACTTCTACGCCGGCCTGGCTGCCTTTCGCATCGAGGACTACTCCGGCGCCGTTGGTTACCTGCAGCGCGCTGTCGACCTCGATGGCGAAGATCTGGTTGCGCGCTACACCCTGGGCGTCATCTTCATGGACTACCAGCAGCGCCCGCAGGACGCGATCACCCAGTTCGAGGCTTATGTAGATGCCGGGGGTTCCGACGAGAAGGTCGAAGGCTGGCTGCGAACGCTGAAAGGGTAGTGACCTAACCCGCGACTGGTCGAAGTCTTGCTGGCCGAAGTCCCTTCTTGTCGCAGTCCCTATTGACCGAAGTCCCTATTGACTGAAGTCATAGTCGAGGAAGTCTTGCGCGAGCTTCGCGCGGTTAATCAAGATGCGCGAGAATGGCAACGCGAGCGGACTCCGGCCTTCGAGGGTAGCGATCAAGTAGTCGCGGAACGCTCCCTGCGGTTTGCCATCTTCACCGATCGTCGTCTTGGTGTCTTCGCGCAGGCGCAGCAGGTAGTCGAAGAAGATCGCCAGTTGCAGCATGCGGACTTCGGTATCGTTGCCGTACTGGCTGATGGGTTGCAGCAGCACCTTGCCGAGGTCTAGCAACCGGCCATCCTTCTTGGCGAGTAGATACTGATCGAGTGTCCACTTCGGATCCCAGTAGAACGTGAAGTACGCCGCCAATCCCTCTTCGACCCACGCGGTGCGCTTGCCGACTGAGGCAGGGAATGCCGAGTGCAAGTACTGGTGCACGACGCTGTGCGTGATTTGCATGCGCAGCAACGTCGGATTGTCGATCCACTCCGCCGCGACCGGCCGCTCTGCATGGCTCAATGCGTGGAAGCTGCCGAAGAACGACGAGTGGTGCTCGCCATGGCTCTCGCCAAACGCGTTGTAATCTGCACGCCCTGGGAGCACAAAGACCGGGAACGGCTTGGGCGGCACGTAGTCGCTGCCCAACACCTTTCGGAAGTGGCCGAGCATCGTTTCGAGCCCTGACGCAAGATCCTTGGCCAACCCGTAGCTCTTGGTCGTGCGCACGGAGAAGTGGTCCGTGGTCGCTACCCAGGCGTTCGCAAAGTCCGAACGATCGACCCAGATGTCGAGCTCCTCGGTCAGGTCGCGGTGCAGTCGCTTCACCGCCCGGTCCAACACTCGCTTCGATACGTTCGCCGGGCGGTTGGCGTTGCCTCTGGTCTGGGCAGTCGCGTCGGTCGAAGCCATCACCAGACCTAGCAGTGAAGTGGTGATCAGGCACAAGTTCCGGGTTCGCATTGTCTGGGAGTCGTTCTGGGTTGCGGTGCGGGCCAGCAGGGAGGCTCCCGCTTCGGTCTGCAGCACGGATGATTGCTACGTGGCGAAGCGTGTCCGCGCGGGGTTGATTGCGCAACTTCGGATGATAGTCGCGATGCACCAACGTGAGTTAGCAAACCCGTGAGGATCTGGTTCGGAGGGGCAGTGGGCCCGTGATTCGTTGCTGCGTTTGTCGGCCTGGGCGGGGGCATCGCTCCGGAGCGATTGCAGCTACGCTGTGATGATGGATTGCACGAAGAAGAACGGGAATGGAACCACTCTGCTCGCCTGCGGCATCGCGCTGCTGGCTGCGGGTGTGGTGCAAGCGCAGCAGGCGATCTACGTCGGCGGTGGCAGTGGCTTGCCGTCGATTCCAGCGGCGATCGCCGTGGCACAGCCCGGCGATGTCGTTGTTGTGCGGCAAGGCGTGTGGCCAGCGAACTTCGCGGTCGACAAGGGCATCACGTTGATCGGTGAAGACGCGGTGTTGACGCGCGGGTCGTTCGGCCTGTGGCGCATCGATATCACCAACGTGCCGGCCGGCCAGGCATTTGTGCTGCGGGGCTTCGACACGGATGCGGCGGCAGCCTCGGATCTGGACATCGTCATTGCCGATTGTGCTGGGCGCGTTTCGTTGCAGGAACTCGGCATGAACGGGCTTATCGCCTGGCGGGTGGGGGCGACGAACGTTGCGCAACTGCACGTCGGCGGTCTCGTGAGTCGGTCGTTCGGCGCCGTCGATTGCAGTTCGGTGATCGAGCGTTTGATCCATGACCCGGGATTGCTCGGGGTCAGTATTGTGCGCGGACGCGCGTCGTTCGACTCGTGCTCGCTGAACGGGCCGTCGTCCGGCCTCGTCGCGCCCGCACTGTCCTTGCAAGACGCGCAGGTTGCCGTGAGCCGCTGCACGTTGATGGCTCCGTCTCCGTTCGCACCGGTGATCATCGCCCAGTCCGGCGTGTTGCTTCTCGATCCGAGTGCGTCCCTGCTGCCCTCGCCAAGTCAAACGCTCATTACGGGCGGTGCTGCGGTTGCGACGCTCGAACTGTCGACGCTGACGACCCGCATGGACGACCAGGACCTGACCATCAACAATCAGGGCCGCGCCGGCGAACTGTTCGTCACGGTGCTGGCCCTGCCTGGGCCGCAACTCGCAACGCCGCTAGGTGTGACCTGGCTTGACCCAACCGCACTGTCCATCGTGGCGTTCGGCACGTTCGGCGCTAGCCGCCAACAGGTCGACACCATCAACTTTGCAGGGTTGCCCGTTGTTCCGCAGGGCCTGACCGTCGCGCTACAGAGCATCGTGTTTGGTCCGGGTGGCCACATCGGTCTTGGCTCGCCATCGCTAGTGACGCGTTCCTGAGGGTTCCGGCAGCGGGGGAGTCGGCGGATCGACCTTGTAGAACTCCTTCCGCACGTCGTGCTTCTTCATCATTTCGTAGAGGCTGCGCGGGTTGATCCCCGCAATGCTCGCTGCGTCTTGCACGCGACCGTGCGAGCACTTCAGCACCGCCTTGATGTAGCACACCTCAAAGGCATCCAGCATCTCTCGCCGGGCCTCGTGATAGCTCTTCTCTAGGAGGTCCTCGTCGTCCTCACCGCTTTCGGGTGCCTCGGTCAAGTTGGCGGGTGGCGCTTCTTGGGGGGCGATGCTGTCTCCCATGCGACGGATTTCCTCTGGCAGATCGCGAGTCTCGATGATGTTGGTCTCGCACAGAAGTACCGCACGTTCGGCGACATTGATCAGTTCTCGGACGTTGCCGGGCCAGCGGTATGCCACGAGCCGCTCCATGGCCTCGTCACTGACGGCATTTGCGGCCCTACTCATTGTGACTCGAAAGTGTTCGACGTGACTGACGACCATTGCGGCGATGTCTTCGTGACGCGCTCGCAGCGGTGGAACGTCAAGTGAGACCACGCTCAGTCGGTAGAAGAGGTCCGCTCGAAACCTCTTCGCCGCCATCTCCACGCTCAGGTCCCGGTTGGTTGCGGTGATGATGCGAACGTCGACATCGAACTCTTCTTCAGAACCGACGGGTCGGATTTTTCGATCCTGCAACACCCTGAGCAGCTTCACTTGCAGCTTGGGAGAGAGTTCCCCAACCTCATCGATGAACAGGGTCCCTTTGTGCGCAAGCTCGAAGTAACCCCTGCGAGCCCGTTGCGCGCCGGTGAAGGCTCCTTCCACGTGACCGAACAACTCGCTTTCAAGTAGAGCTTCAGACAAGGCGGAGCAGTTGACCGCGATGAACGGAAACGCGGACCGCGCGCTCTCGGCGTGAATGGCTCGGGACAAGTACTCCTTGCCGACGCCCGTCTCACCTTGCATCAGTAGCGTGCTATCGCTGTTCGCCACTCGTTTCACGAGTGCCAGGAACTCGCGCATCGTCGGGCTTGCCGTCGCGAAGTCGCCGAGCCTGCTGTTGGTGTCGGCGCGTTCGACGGTTAGCCGCTGTTGCGCTTGCTCGGTCCGACGCTTGACCAGAGTCTGAAGTGCCAGGCGAGTCTCCTCCTTGCTGACAGAAGAGCTGAGAGTCGCGAACGCCCCGGCGGCCAGTAGTTCGGCCCGGTGCGCGGGGTCCTCGTTGTCGGTGAAGACGACTACCTCTGGCGCCTCGGGGAGCGCTCGAACCACGGCGATGCCAGCGGCGAAGCCTCCCTCGAGCAACTCTTCGTCGGTGACTAGCAGGTCCAGGCTGCCGGCGCGGACGGCTCCCCACAGATTGTCCTTCTTGCCGAGTGTGGTTACGTGCAGGCCATCCGTTGTCAGCAGTTCCCCGAGCTGTTTGGCATAGTTCGCACTCTTGGTGGCGATGAAGGCTCTCAGTAGCATGGGCCCTGAATACTAGGTGCCAGCTACCATTAATGCCGGGCCTAAACACCCGATAATGGATGCCGCAATTCGCACCTGAGGTCGTGAGGATCTGTAACACACTATCAGCAAGTAGCTTGCAGATTGCCGTGAGCCCGCGGCACGACTTCTGCTTATGGCCTGGCCTGAGAATCATTTCGTCGAAGTCCTGCCAGGGTCACGCCCGTTTCGGACAGCCCCGGCCTCAAGCCAGAGTCTCCTGTTCCAGCCAACGGCTCAACAACCAGTGATCCTCAGGTAGGCGACGTTCGACCTGACTCAGGCCACCGAGTTTCACGTAACGACCCACCGCGCACCCGCGGGGCCATCGATGCGCCCGCAGCAACCCCGCTACTGCGTTAGCAGAGGGGTCCAGGGCGTGCCTCATGGGTAGGCGTCCCTTTTTAGCGCCGAAGTAAACACACGTATGAACACCCCACCCAACCCCGACTCATTCTGCTGTTGCCGGCACTCGCCTGCTCCGGTCATCAAGACGCCGACCGTGAAGCTCGAGGTGTCCTTGAAGCCGATCGTGAGCATCCCCGTCAAGGGAGCCGCACGCCTGGCAAGAAGTAGGTAGGCGGCAAGAATCGTATTCGACGCATGCTCCTCGACAGCTGTCGAGGGGCAGGCATTTCCTTGTCAGGAGGCACGACGTGGCGCAGACCAAGAACCGCATGAAGAAGTACCTTGCCGTCATCCTGGCGGTTGTCCTTGTCATAGTAGGACTTCAAAACACTGAGGTCGTCGAGACGCGAATCTTGTTCGCGACTGTGGCGATGCCGCGGGCAGTGCTGCTGATTCTGGCAGCTCTGATCGGGTTCTGCCTGTGCCTGCTGACGCGCTTGTTCAAGCGCCAGAAGTCGTCCTCATCGCAATGAGGCGCGCCGACATAGAAGCTGCCGTAGACCATGTAGAGGTCCGCGTCGCTCGACTTGTCGAGAACTGTTGTGACGACGATGTTTCTGAGATGGCGAAGGAGTTGTTTGGTGTGCTCAAGGAGCACTCGGACTTGCTGCTCGCCTTCAGCGACATCGCATTGGCGCGCTTAGTCGCGAACTCACATCCCTTGTACGTCAGCTTTCGCTCCGCGGAGCGGCAGGCGTCGGGGTTCGTGGATTCGTTTCTGTGAGGCCGTCAATCAATGGATGATCTAGGCGTTTGATTTGCAGCCTGACTCGTCCCTGTCAAGAACTACCGGAGCCATGGCTCCTACCACCGAAAGGAAGAAAC
>TARA_R110002072_G_scaffold54084_7_pt1 | contig 10856 bp, 8 predicted proteins | sample TARA_R110002072 | Tara Oceans TARA_R110002072 (sample SAMEA4397118) | marine metagenome | biome: Polar Biome; feature: [SRF] surface water layer (ENVO:00010504); material: water (ENVO:00002006), including particulate matter (ENVO:01000060) such as... | depth 5 m | reverse complement strand
GGTTTTGCTGGACCGCGCCGCCGCCGCCGCCCGCACCCTGATCGCCACGCCGGATCCGCAAGTGCGCTCCGACCTGCTGGCGGCGATGAGTGATCGACGCCTGACATTCGACCTGTCCGACCGCCCGCTGCCAACCATGGACGGCGACGCGATGAACGCTTTCGACCGCCAGATCGCCAACAAGATCAGCCAGGCCTTGGCGGAAACCGGTGTCCGGCGGGTGTTGGCGCACGGCAAGGAGCTGCAACACTTCTGGCGCAAGAAATGGTTCGATCCCAAGCGCGCGGGCCACCATCGGGACGACAAAGACGTCTTCGAAGCCGACCAGCCGCCGCGACGCTTCAGATTGGCGATGTCGATTGAATTGCCCGATGGCCAATGGCTCAACATCGCCAGCAACCTCTTGACCGCGCCGCCGCCGCGCCCGCTGCCGATCCTGCTGTTTTATCTTGTGGTGACCCTGACCCTGTCGACGATCATCGTCCTGATGATTCGGCGGATCACCCGTCCCCTGGCCCGACTGTCGCAAGCCGCCGAGGCGCTGGGGCGCGGCCAGCAGCCCCCGGATCTGGACGAACATCGCGGCCCCGAGGAATTGCGTCGGACCACCCGGGCCTTCAAGGACATGCAGGCCCGCCTGCAACGGTTCGTCCAGGATCGCACCGCCATGTTGGCGGCGGTGTCCCATGATCTGCGCACCCCGATCACCTCGCTGAGGTTACGCGCCGAGTTCATTGAGGACGAGGAGGTCCGCGCCAAGGTGCTCGAAACCCTCGCGGAAATGCAGCAGATGGTCGAGGCCAGCCTGGATTTCCTGCGCGAGGAATCGCAGCGCGAGGACGGTCAGAAACTCGATCTTGATGCGCTGACTCAGGCCCTGGTGGATGACCTGAGCGACATGGGCCGCGCCATCACCTTCCAATCTCACGGCCCGGTATTGGTCGCCTGCCAGCCGCTGGCGCTGAAACGGGCCCTGCGCAATCTGATGAACAACGCCTGCTTCTATGGCGAAAGGGCGCAGGTTCACCTGCAGGAGGACAGCGACAGCGTTGCCGTGGTGATCGAGGACCAAGGTCCCGGCATTCCAGAAGATCAACTGGACGAGGTCTTTCGGCCCTTTTTCCGGCTGGACCGGTCGCGCAACCGCGAAACCGGCGGCATCGGCCTGGGGCTGGCCATCGCCCGAACCATCGCGCGCGCCCAGGGCGGGGATATACAGTTGGAAAACCGACGCGGCGGGGGGCTGCGCGCCCGGCTCACCCTGCCGAAAAGCCTTCAAGGCTAAACCGCCGCCAGGTGACGCCTAGCCGCCGCGCCGGTCGTCAAAGCGCGCCAGCCCTTCCAGCTGCTTGGGCAGCGGACCGCCCATCGCCCAGTCGATCAAGCCGACCGAATGAACCAGCGGAAGGTCCGTTCCCGTCGCGATCTGGGTCAAGCAGCCGATATTGCCGGCCGCCACGGCGTCGGGGGCCAAACGCTCCAGGTTATCCACCTTGCGGTCGCGCAACCGGGTGGCGATCTCGGGTTGCAGGATGTTATAGGTGCCGGCCGACCCGCAGCAAAGATGCCCTTCCAGCGGCTCCACCACCTCAAACCCCATTGCCTGCAGCAGGTGCTTGGGCGGCTGCTTGATCTGCTGGCCATGCTGCAGGGAACAGGCCGAGTGGTAAGCGATTTTTTGACCGGTTGCGCGGCGCGCGGCAAGCCCGTCAAGCGTCACCAGGAACTCGGAAACATCCCGGGTCAGGGCGGATATTTTCGCCGCCTTGGCGCTATAGACCGGATCCTCGCGCAGCATATAGCCGTAGTCCTTCACCGTGGTGCCGCAGCCCGAGGCATTGATCACGATGGCGTCGAGCCCCGCGCCTTCCACCTCCCGCATCCAGGCGTCCACATTGGCCTTTGCCGAGGCCTGCGCCGCGCCTTCGCGGCCCATGTGATGGGTCAGCGCGCCACAGCAACCGACCCCGCTGGCAACCACCACCTCCACGCCCAACCGGGTGAGCAGCCGCTCGGTCGCCTCATTGATCTCCGGCGCCAAAACCTGCTGGGCGCAGCCGGTTAGCAACGCCACCCGCTGGCGATGCGGCCCGCGGGCGGGCTGCACATGGGGCCGGTCAACCGCCGAGGGCGCGGGCAGGGATCGGGGCGCCAAGGCCAGCATCGCCCGCAGACGGATCGGCAGCAGGCCGTCAAGCCGCCGCGTCAAGGGACGGCTCGCCACGGCCGCCAACAAAGCCAGTCGAAACAACCCCGGCCGGGGCAGCAGCAGCGCCAGCAGCCGTCGCAAGGCGCGATCGCCCCAGCGGCGGGTATAGGTCTGTTCGATATAGCCACGGGCATGGTCCACCAGATGCATATAGTGCACGCCCGACGGACAGGTGGTCATACAGGACAGACAGGACAGGCAGCGATCGACATGCTTGACCAGCTTCTCACCGGCCGGCTTGTTGTTCTCCAGCATGTCCTTGATCTGATAAATTCGTCCTCTGGGGCTGTCCAATTCATCGCCGAGCAAGACATAGGTCGGACAGGTCGCCGTGCAAAAGCCACAGTGAACGCAGGCTCTCAGTATTTTTTCAGCCTCCCGGGTGTTGGGATCGGCCAATTGGACAAGAGAAAAGTTGGTCTGCATCCGCTCTGAGTGTCCTTATCGTTCAGGTCGCTTCGATCGACCCGGATTGGCCTGTGGGCCGCCGTCGTCTTGGCGCAGGCTGCGCGTGGTCGGTCGTCGAACGGCCGGATTTTCTAATCCTCGAAGTGCGGGCTCTGGCTTTCCATCAGCACGCGGCACACCTCGCCCATCCCTGACTGCGAGAGGCGATGGGTGGTCTGTCCACTCTTGTCGCTTAGCTGCGATGTCGCCAGCAGGTGCTGAAACTTGCTCACATAAGACTTCAATATGGCTTTGCCGCCCAACAACCGCAGCTGCTGGCCCATCTGGTCGCCGCGGCTGGAATACAGATCTTCGGCGATCAGTTTGAAAAAAGCCTCCTGGCCGCCGGCGCCCTGGTTGAAGCTTCTGAAGGCGCTGTCGTAGCGCTCCGGCGCGGAGATAATCGACGCCAGGTCCATCGCAATGGAATTGAGCTGACCGCGCACACGCTGCTCGAGTTGCCCCAGTTGCTCCAGCGAAAGCGCCTGAGGCTTGGCAAGGCCGTGATCGCCGGGGTGCGGCGGTAGCTTGTTGACTTGAGGCGCCTCCTTGCCCGGCGCCAGATTGTTTGCCGTTCCGTTGTTTGGCGTGACGGCCTGCGGTTGGGGCGGCTGGCGTTTCTGCGGCGCGGAAAATCGACGGGACTGGTCGGCCTGGCTCTCACCGTAGAGCCCCACCCGTGGCGTCGCGCCGGCGTCCCTCCCGGCGTCCATCCCGATGTCCCTCCTGGCGTCCAGCGCAGCATCCCTGCGGGCATTCACCGCCGCCGCAGCCGCGGCTTGGTCCGCGGCCGCCGCTTCCGGTGCGGCGGTCTGGCGGGGCGCCGGCGCGTCGTCGGGCTGTGCCGGCTGTTCGGGCCGGCGCCGGACCGGCTCTTGCCCGGCCCGCACGTTGTCTGGGGTTTTCGTTCCTTCAGGACGGTCCACGAGAACCGCATCGGCAAAGGGATGGTTGGAATCGATTTCCCACTTGTTTGCTTCGCGGCGGTCCTGCTCTTGCTTTTCCTGGATCAAATCATCCAGCTTGAGTCCCCCGCGCAACACGGAAGGCGGCGCGCCGGCCAGCGCCAGCCCTGCTGCATTTTTCTCCTCGGCGGCGCGGGCGCGCGCTTCCGGCGGCGCAGAGGCTCCGGCCGACGGCGGCAAATCGGCCCGTGGCGGCGCCTGTCGCTCCCGCTCCGCCGGGTTGCTGGCGCGATCAACCGATGAACCGTCTTCTTCGGCCCCATCGCGCAGCTCCGCCCGGCCGGCCAAACCCAACGCTTCCGGGGACCCGGCCTGTTCCTGGCGGCCAGGGCCTTGGGGGTAGAATTCTTCCGCTTCTTCCTGCTCGCGAAGCACCATCCGGCCGGTCGACTTCCCGGCGCTGCGCCGGGCCATTAGCCAGGCCACAAAAAGCCAGACGGCCAGCACCGGAGAGCCCGCTGAAATCGCCAAGAACATCTGCTCCGGCAGCAAGAACTGAGACAGCGCCTCAAAGCCAAAAATCGTCGATAAATTCTGCCAGCTAAACAACAGCCAAAAGGCCGTCGTCAAAACCGCCATGAGAAGAAGAAACAGCCTAAACATGCTCACCTCCGGTTTACCCGTCCTTCAAACAGAGGCGGCCTGGATTGAGCAGCCCGAGAGGATCGAAACTGAGCCTCAATCGCGCGCTCAAGGTCGCGACCCCCGCGTCAAGCGGCTGAAAGACCGGCACCCGGGCGCGCAATTCCGGCGGCGCCCGCATCAGCGTGACATGGCCGCCCAAATCAGCGACAGCGCCGCGCAACAAACTGGCGCCCCCGTCTCCTTGCGCGGGCATCGCAATCCACAGCAGCCCACCTCCCCAGTCGGCATAGTACAAGGCATTGGCAACGTTGGCGAGAAGATCCCCGATCTTCGGCGCCAGGGTCGGCGCGACCGAGAGTCGCCAGACCGCCCGGTCTTGATTTTCACTCACCGGCTTTAGCGCCGCCAACTCCGCCCACAGCAGGCGGGAGTTATGAGAATGCAGTTCCGCCGTTTCGCCGAACTGCGCCAGCGCCGCGCGCAGGCTTTGGCAGCGATCGCGCACCGACAGCGCGGTACCCTCCAGCCGCAGAACCGTGACCGCCTGCCCGGCTTGGCTGACCTGGGAAACCTCGGAGAGCGCGGCGGCCCCGACGGGCAGATAGGCCGCGCCGGAAAGATCGAAGGGGGAATTCAACGCCAGGCTCATCGCCTTGACCGCCGCCGCCAGATCCTGCCCCAGCACCATAGCCGTGTAGGTCTTTTCCGCCGCCGGCAGAACCTTCAGCGTGACCTCGCCCATCACCGCCAGCGTGCCGTAGGAGCCGGCCATCACCTTGGAAAGATCGTAGCCGGTCACGTTCTTGACCACGCGGGCGCCGGATTTGATTTCCTCGCCCCGCCCGGTAATGCACCGGAAGCCGAGGAAATGATCGCGCGCCGCGCCAGCCTTGATCCGACGGGGCCCGGCCAAGTTGCACGCGATGGCTCCCGCCAGCGTACCCTGCCCCTGCGGCGCGCCATAGAGCGGCCCCAGATCCAGCGGCTCGAACGCCAGTTCCTGACGGCTTTGCGCCAAGGTTTCCTTGACCTGGCTGAGCGGCGTGCCCGCCGCCGCCGACAGCACCAGCTCTTCGGGCTCATAAAGGCTGATGCCGCTCATGCCCGCCAGCGACAGCCGATGCCGGGCCCGCACCAGGTGGCCCAAGCCCCGCTTGCTGCCCGCGCCCAGGATTTCCAGCGGCGCTTTTTCTTGCACCGCCCAGTTGATGGCTTGCTGGAGCTGCTGCCAGTTTTCTGGCTTGAAGTTCTCACCCATGGCCGGCCCCTTAGAAACGAGGAATATCTGGAAAGGGCATCTGGCCCGCGTGAATATGGATGCGTCCCAATTCCGCGCAGCGATGCAGCTCCGGGAAGACCTTCCCGGGATTGAGCAGTCCATCGGGATCAAAGACGCACTTTACCCGATTCTGCTGTTTCAGGTCGGCCTCGGTAAACATCGTTCCCATAAGATCGCGCTTTTCGACCCCCACCCCATGCTCGCCCGACAGCACGCCGCCGACCGCCACGCACAGCTTCAGGATTTCAGCGCCGAATTCCTCGGTCTTTTCCAACTCGCCGGGCACGTTGGCGTCGTAGAGAATGAGCGGGTGGAGATTACCGTCGCCGGCATGGAAAACATTGGCCACCCGCAGGCCGTACTGCGCACTCAGCTCACGCATCCGCGCCAGCACCTCGGGCAAGCGACGGCGGGGAATTGTGCCGTCCATGCAGTAGTAGTCCGGTGAAATTCGACCAACGGCGGGGAACGCGGCCTTGCGCCCTGCCCAAAATTTTATCCGCTGTTCTTCCGATTCCGATATCCGCTTGTAGGTGGCGCCTTTTTGATCAACCAGATCGCTGACCCGGTCGATCAGATCGTCCACCTCGACCGCCGGACCGTCCAGTTCAACGATCAACAGCGCCTCCACATCCAGCGGATAGCCGGCGTGCACGAAATCCTCGGCGGCCTTGATGGCCAGCGAATCCATCATTTCCATGCCGCCTGGAATAATTCCCGCGGCGATGATCGCCGCCACCGCATCGCCGGCCTGCTCGCTGGTGGGAAAGCCCAGCAGCAGGGCGCGCTGCACCGGCGGCTGGCGCAGCAGTCGGACCGTGACCTCGGTCACCACCCCCAACAGCCCCTCCGAGCCGGTGATCAGGCCCAGAAAATCATAGCCCTCGCTGTCCAGGTGCTTACCGCCCACCCGGATCACCGTGCCGTCGATCAGCACCATCTCCAGGCCCAGCAGGTTGTTGGTGGTCAAGCCATACTTCAAGCAGTGCACGCCGCCGGAGTTCTCGGCCACATTGCCGCCGATGGTGCAGGCGATCTGACTGGAGGGATCGGGCGCGTAGTAAAAGCCATCCGCTTCCACCGCGTTGGTGATCCCCAGATTGGTCACCCCCGGCTGCACCACCGCGCAGCGGTTCTCGTAGTCCACCTCCAGGATCCGATTGAACTTTCCCAAGCCCAGCAGGATGCCATCCTCCAGCGGCAGCGCCCCGCCAGACAGCGAAGTGCCGGCGCCGCGTGGCACCACCTTGACGCCTTCCTTCTGGCAAAAGCGTAGCACCGCCGCGACCTGGGCTGTGGTTTCCGGCAGGACCACCAGCAGCGGCAGGGCCGCATAGGCTGTCAAGCCATCGCTCTCGTAAGCGCGGCGCTCATCCTCGTCGAAGATAACGCCCTCGCCAGGCACCAGTTGCCGCAGCGACTCGGCGATCTGTCGGCGACGGGCGATGACCTGTTGGTCCGGATCTGGCATGCGCATGATTTTCTCCCTCACCAAGAGCTTGCCTGCAAAAAGCTCGGTTGGCGACGCACAACAACAAAAGTGGTAATACCAATTTTTGACGCGGGAGAAAAGCAGCGATTGATCGACCGGGCCGAGGGCGCTTGTCGCCTCTGCCGACGTCCCGCCCGATATCCGGCCAAACCCACGGCGATGCCCCGGCCCAGGCCCTGCCCAGGATCACCGCCCCAGGATCATCACAGCCCGCCCCAGGGCTGGGGCGAAAAAAAATACCCAGGCGGGTGCCTGGGTTGGTTGCTGTCTGATGGTCGAACTCATGGTCGGACAACGAAGAAAAGCCGCGCTTCCGATGCAAGCGCGGCTTTTCTGTCAGCTGCCCCGCTGCCGCCGTTACGAAGACCGGCGGCAGGCTGCTTGTTCAGCCCTGGCGGGCTTTGAAGCGCGGGTTCTTCTTGTTGATCACATAAACGCGGCCACGACGGCGCACAATGCGGCAGCCTTTGTCGCGCAGCTTTGCGGTCTTCAGCGAATTAACAACTTTCATTTTTCTTTTCCTCAGGTTGCCGGCCCAGCCCGGCCCGAATTGCAGCGCGGAACATACTGAGGCACCCGCACGCTGTCAATGCACCCCAGTTCAACTTTTTGCCTTCAGAAATCAGCCCCGGCGCGGCGCCCTTCAAACAAGGGAAAACCCGGGTTCTGTCTCCTTAGGACCCGGACGACGGAAGGACGGCGATCCAGATCGCGCTGATCCGCAAGCACCGACCGACTCGCAAGGCCCCAATAACGGCTTGCCGACATAGCCTTCTCCCGCCGGCATTACAAGTAAAAGCGCGCGCCGGCCGAAAAGCCACGCCCCGGGGCGCGGCCGCCAGGGTCGGCGCGCGCTACCAATCACTCATCAATTTCGTTTCTTTGCGGCCCAGGACATAAAAACGGTAAAGCTTCAGCGCGCCCTTATCCAGGGCGATGCTGCGCCGATTCCACATCTCGACTTCATCCACCAGAATTTCCGCCAGCTGCTTGTTGCTGACGCATTCCCGGGAGTTGCTGATGAAGTTCTTGAAACCGGAAACCACTTTGGGGAGATAGCTGGCGGTAATGTCCTCCATCACCCTGATATCAAAGCCGACATCCTGCAGCAGGTTTTCGTAGTTCTGCAGCCCCCAGGGAAAGACCGGTTCTTTCTCGCCATGAACCCAGGTATCGACGTCGCGCGACAGGCTCGGGTCTTCATTGATCACAAAGTCGGTAAACATGAATTGGCCATCATGCTTGAGGCCGGTGCCGATGCCCTTGAACAGCCGTTCCTTGTGTTCAACGCCAAAAAAAACCTCGTTGGCCAGCACACAGTCGTACCGTCTCTTCTCCAGTTCAATGACTTCCAGGTCACAGCGACTGACCTGCGCCTTTTTCGCCATTCCGGACTGCTCCGAAAGGGCCTGGCCGGCGGTGGCCATTTCCGGGTCGCGTTCCAAAGCCGCAACCCAGGTGTTGAATTCCTTGGAGATCGCCCGTGACCCGCCGCCCAGGCCGCAGCCGATGTGCAAGAGACTCTTTTTCTCGTTCAGCCCGAAGGGCTTGACCAGATCCAGCACATGCTGTTCGTGCCCCGGCGTGTTAAAGCCGCTGCCCCAAATTTTTTGCACAATATGGACCCTTGCCGTTTCCCATTTCGGTCGATTGGGATCCAACTGATAAACTGATTTATCAACCGGCGCGACGGGCTCTTCTTCGGCCGGTCGACGCTCCTTGACCGTTAGATCATAGCCTCGCCACCAAGCCTTTAGACGTATTTTTAAAGGGATCGGCGCGCGCTTCGTGGCGTCTCCCTGATTGGTATCAGACACTTCCCTATCCCGACCCTGTGGCACCCCCGATTGTCGCTTCAGGTACAATGGAACAATCTATTCGTCACCACCCTAATGGGGAGTGGTAAAGTGGCGGTTAATTTCACCGCATAAAGGGTCGAAAATAGATCCTTTTAATTAGCTAATTGTATGAATGGCTTTGCCCGGCCCGTCGGGCCGCTAAGTCACGGAAAACAAGGGCTGTTGACCTGTTTGCGCCGAACCGGGAGCGGCGCCAAGGGCGGTCGGATAAAGAGCGCGACAAATTCGCACTAAATCCCAAATAAAAATCCAGAAAAAATCGGAATAAAATCCGGAATTAAACCTGGTCGGCGCCGGGTCGAACCCGGTCCGGCGCCACGCCCGGGGCTACTTATAAAAAACCACCTCACTGCGGCTCCGCGGGGTCACCAGGTCAACGCAATCGTCGCGGCGGCCCGCCGGGTCGCCACACGCCGCCACGTCGTTCAGCAAAATCCGCGAAACCTCTTCACATTGCTGCTCGGCCAGATCGAACAGCTTGACCACCGACTTCCCGGCTCGCAACGGGGAGGCGTCCACAACCAGACGTTGCGTGATCACGCCGTCCGAGCCAAAGAAAATCAAATCCAGCCGGAAGGGGTCGAACTGCCGGTCGCTGGCGTTTTCAAACAGCAGGTAGGTGCGGCAGGCCCCGTCGCGCTGCTCCAGCTTATTGAGTTCAATGGTGACGGCCGCCTTTGGCCCCACCGCGTTGCTTTGCGCCGTGGCCGTGGCCACCTGACCCGCCAGCAGCAGCAGCGCCCCAAGCGCGCCAGAAATTCGCCGCAACCGCATCTTTACTCTCCCGTGCTTCCTGTTGTTCACCGAGTGACCCACCGGCCGCGCCATCAATGCCGGCCTGACCGTGGGTTTGTGCCGCAGCTAACCTAACCGGTAACGACGGCGAGGCAAACAGCGCGCCGAGGCTTTTGGAAAAAGATTTGGCCCGCGCGGCGGCTCGGTTGCTCGATCGCTTCGGCCCGGCGCGCGGTGGCGGCCGAACAGCCGTGTAACGACGCCGGAAAGCCTCGGTCCGCGACGCGGCGTTTTCGCGCTTTACATTGACTTATTGGGCGTCACAGGGCAGATCAGCGGGCAAGATTATCCCCTTCAGCCGCACCCCTGTTCGCCAACGCCCTTAGGAGGCCCGCCATGCCCCAACTGATCCTGCTGCGCCATGGTCAATCGCTGTGGAACAAAGAAAACCGTTTCACCGGCTGGATAGACGTGGACCTCAGCGAACAGGGATTGAACGAAGCCAAGGCCGCCGGCGAGTTGATCGCGGCGCAGGATCTGAAGCCCGACCTCTGCTTTACCTCCTACCTGACCCGCGCCATCAAGACGCTGCATCTGGCCCAGGAAAACATGGACCGGCTCTGGGCGCCGGTGGAAAAGTCCTGGCGCCTGAACGAGCGCCACTATGGCGACCTCCAGGGCCTGAACAAGGCCGAAATGGCGGCCAAGGTCGGTGAGGAGCAGGTGAAGATCTGGCGGCGCAGCTATGACACCCCGCCGCCGCCGCTGGCGTTGGATGACGAACGCCATCCCGCCCACGAGGAACGCTACCGCGCTCTGACCGCCGAGCAACTGCCGGCCACCGAAAGCCTGAAATCCACCGTTGAGCGGGTGTTGCCCTATTGGGATGAAGCCATTGCCCCGGCGCTGCGTGACGGCAAGCGCGTGTTGATCGCCGCCCATGGCAATTCACTGCGCGGCCTAATCAAGTTTTTGGACGGGGTTTCCGACGCCGACATTCTATCGGTGGAAATCGCCACCGGTCGGCCGCTATTCTATCAATTGGATGATGACCTCAAACCGGTTGAACGCTATTACCTGGACGAACGCGCCCCCTCCTGAACCCGGGCGGGCCGGAGGTCGCCAGGTCCCCCGCCCGCACCCGCTTGCGCCCCATTTTTGGCAGGGCACGTCATGAACCGCCAGTTCCAGCGCCGCACCGAAAGCTTTACCTGCGCGAACTGCGGCGAACCGGTCGCGGGCAGCGGCTACACCAACCATTGCCCGCACTGCCTATGGTCTTGCC
>TARA_R110002072_G_scaffold302750_1_pt1 | contig 10857 bp, 4 predicted proteins | sample TARA_R110002072 | Tara Oceans TARA_R110002072 (sample SAMEA4397118) | marine metagenome | biome: Polar Biome; feature: [SRF] surface water layer (ENVO:00010504); material: water (ENVO:00002006), including particulate matter (ENVO:01000060) such as... | depth 5 m | reverse complement strand
CGGCGCTGCCGACACCGGACTCGGCGCTGCGCCGCTCGACGCCAAGAATCACCATGCGTGGCCCGAGTACTCAGAGCCTGCCGCAAGCCGGACGTCGTGGTGGCGTGCGCGTAGCGCTGCGTGATCCAGTGGCCAATGACAGTGGCCAACCGAGCAAGCCGACTGGCAATCCGATTAGCAAGCCGACTGGCAAGCCGAACTCTAACAGTGAGCAAGCGGCGAGGGCATTGATTGTCGCGCGCGCTAGCCACCTGCCAACGTCACCGCGCAGCAGTCCGGTGTTCGCACCTCGTCGCAACGCCGTGCGTCTCCGTAGCAGTAGTGGAGCGTCCGGCAACCGATTCTCGATGACGCCCCCAGGCACGCGCCTGGCGCGCCCAGACCTGCGCCGCAGTTCCGTGCCCTTGCCGGGGCCACCGCAACCGGCGACTGCCAAGAGCGTCTACGGCAACCGGTTTGGTCAGGCCAAGGCGAAGGCGCTCGCGCGATTCGGTGGCACCACCGAAACCGAACGGGCCGTGCGCGACGGCTTGCGCTACCTCGCGAACATCCAGAACGGCAGCGGTTCTTGGGGCAATCAAGAGGACTACGACGGCAAATACGGCCTCGTCTACATCGGCAAGACCGCGCTGTGCGTATTGGCGTTCCTAGGCGCTGGCCACACTCCAACCTCGGGCACGGAACACTCTGCGGTCGTTACCCGTGCCATCAGTCACCTGGTGCAACTGCAGGACAATGACACCGGCGCGTTCGGTCCGAGTTCTTGCTACGGCCACGGTATCGCGACCTACGCGATTGCCGAATGCTACGGCTTGACCAAGACCACGCCGTACGGTGACCAGTTGCTGGCGCCGTTGAATGACGCGCTGACCTGGATCCTCGCCAACCAAGGGCCGCGGCGCGATGTTCGCAATCGCGGCGGTTGGGGATACTTCTCGCCAGGACTGCAGGCCGATGACAGCTACGCGCGTGTCTCGGTGTCGTCGTGGATGATCATGGCGCTCGAATCCGCACGCATGTCGGGCGTCGAGTTGCCTGAGGGTGTCATGCCGGCGGCCAAGCAGTACCTGGAGTTGAGCTTCGACCGGCCCAACGGTTGGTTTCGCTACAACCACAAGCCGGCGCGCTTGCGTTCGGCCTGGCCAACGCTGCCGGCCAGTACGCCGGCGGGCGGCTTCTGCCTGATGCTGCTCGGCGCCGAGCCAGACAACCAGATGGTGGCGGCGGCCGTCGACTACACCGTCGATCGCCGACCGCAGCACTACCGCCGCTACCCCGATGAGGACTTCGTGCTGCGTGGCCAGGGCAACGTCTACTTCTGGTACTACGGCACGCTGTGCTGCTTCCTGAAGGGCGGCGAGGCATGGGGTCGTTGGAATGCGCGCCTCAGGAAGGTGTTGCCGGCCGCACAGTCGATAGATGGATCCTTCCCGCCGATTGGCGTCTTCGCCGAGGAAGCAGGCGATACTCGCCACGATTGCAGCTATACGACCGCCATGTGCGTGCTCAGTTTGGAAGCCTACTACCGGTACTTTACGCCACTGCTGTTGGGTCGCTGAGCGCGTGGTGGCCACGTCTCCAGCCGAGCTTGTATCGCATCGAGTTGGCCACGTTGCGTGACCTACACCCACCCTTGAGGATCCATGGGGTTGTCGGCGGATTCGCTTGAGTTGGTTGAGGCGTGGCGGGCGATAGGGCTGCCGTGCGGTGCGCCAGAGTTGGACTCTTGCGGGCGCCGTGTGGTCGCGAGCAGGGATGGTTCGGGGCGCGAAGGTGTGAGGCTGCGATGGTCAGGGAGTCGCGGTGGGGAACGTGAGCAAATTGGCGCCGGCGATGGCGTCAGCGTGCGACCTGCGCAACATCGACCCCGACGGTGACCCGACGGTGACCACGACATGGTCCGGTCGGGGGGTGGTGCGAGCTTCGCCCGGCGGGTAGTTGGCAGACTAGCCATACGACCTGGTGGCACCATGCCAGAACGAGCTACGTCACCTGGCATGGGTATCGTGGCCGAAGGGCTGACGAGTTTCGTCATAAGTCGCGTATGCGTAAGTGTATGAGACGTTCACGTGACTTCGATCCACGGCGCTGGCTGAACAGATTCGCTAGGTTCGAGTCGTCACCAACCGAACTCTTCCATGCAGCCAAAACTCATGCGTAGCGGGGTCCTCCGCGTCTTTGCTCTGTCCTGTGCCTTGCTGGCCGTGGCCTTCTCGCCCGGCTGTCGTCACAAGTCGAGCGGCACCCCTGGGGCAGGAACCGGACCGGTCCTGTTGTCACCGAGTTCGGTGAGCGCGACCGTCGCCACCAACGTGTTGAGCCTCGAGTTCGCAGCCGACAAGTATGTCTCGGCTACATGCGTCAACGTCGCGGCGAACGTGAGCTACGTCGGCATCGTCGACGGCACGACGCTGTTCATCCACGGCGTGGAACTCATTCCGGGCGCCAACGAACTGCGCGTCGATGCGACCCGCGCCGATGGTTCGCGCGGACAGACGATTCTCAATCTCGTGCAGGCGGCAGGTCCAGGCTATGTCGTCACCTTCACCGCTTCGCCCGAGCGCGGCGACAGCACACCGCTCGAGGTACAGTTCGCGATCAATCACAACCTGTCAGCCGCGCCGACCGAAGTGCTCATCGACGCAACCCGCGACGGCGCGTTCGAAGTGAAGCAGCCGTTCGCCGCGACCGTCAACGCGAGCTTCGCGACGACTGGCACGTTCAAGCCTCGCGTGCTCATCCGCACGAGTGACAACGTACTGATCACCATGGCCGACGAGCACGCGCCCACGGTTCGCGTCCTGCCGGGTGTGACGATTGACCCGGGACTGGCATTCCCTGGCGCCGGCAACCAGATCACCGATCTGGCCTTCAACCCGGCCACTAACCAGCTGTTCGTGCTGGCTACAGGCGATGGCGTCGTGCGCGTCTTCGATGAGCAGCGCAACGTCGTGCGCACGATCAATCTTCCTGGTCTGACGCAACCCGCGGGCATGGGCCTCGATGGTGACGCGAACCTCTACGTCGTCGGTTCCAGCAACAGCCGCGTGCTCAAGTTGCTCGCGCCGAACTACAACCCGGACACGCTCGTCGGTCCTGGCGGCCTGTTCGGCAGTGCTGGATCGGCCGACGGCCAATTCCAGGCGCCGACCGACGTCGCCGCCGAGGGCAAGGGCGACCAGGTGCGCATTTTCGTTGCCGACACCGGCAACGATCGCGTGCAACGCTTCAACCGCGCCGGCGTGCACGAACTCACGATCACGCAGGTGCCGGGCGGCGGCGCCATCGGGACGCCACGCGGCATCGCGAGCCTGCCAGCCGGCGGCTTTGTGATCCTCGAAGACACTCTGGCCCGCTTCTTGTCGAGCAACGGCGAGTTCATCGGCCAGTTCGGTCAACTGCAGAACGCTGGGCGCATCACGCGCAACTGGCACACGGGTGGCTTCGTCGTCACTAGCAACGGCAACCTGGTGCAGCAGTTCAGCACCGGCGGCACGCTGCGTCAGACGTCGACGATCGCCGGCGGTGTCGACGTGGCTACTGTGGTGCCGAGCACGCAGGGCGGCCAGCTCGTCATCGCCAAGAGTGGCTCGAACGAGCTCCAGGTCGGGATGATCTCGCAGGATCCAGAGAGCGCAACGCCGGTTGCAATCGTCACTGCGTTCTTGCAGGCGCTCGCGGCCAGCGACAGTGCAGCGGCCCGTGTAATGATCGCCGACAGCGCGGTCGAGAGCTTCGACGCCGCCGTTGCCGACACGACGATCTGGTCGCGCGTTGTCGCGCAGAGCAGCACCGTCACCAATCTTGTTCTGCTCCAGGAGGATGACGTCACCGCATGTGTCAGCGGCGACCGCCCCGAGGGCACTGCCACCGTCGCAGTCGAGTTCGTGCTCACTCGCGATTCCGAAACCGGTCGCTGGACGATCCAAAACTTCTGAGACAAGGAGACTGCCATGCAACTTGTTCTGCCATTCGCGATCGCGACTCTCCTGACCAGCGCGACCTTCTTCGGCGATCCACCGGTTCGCACGTTACCGGCGCCGCTGCCATACGAAGTCAACACGCACCAAGAGATGGGGCTCCAGGCGGCGCGTCGCGCGCGCAACCTGGACAACTTCCTGCAGGATTTCGGCCTCGCACAGACGTCCTACTCGCGTCGTTACCCCGACGTTGCGCAGGCGACGTTCCCCCAGGTGACCATCGCGAATACTACCGCGATCGACCTCGTCGGCACGGGCAGTGTCCTCGAGGACACGGAATGGCGGTTCTTCCGCCACTTCTACGATCCGACCGACGAACGCGGCTATCACGCCGCCGGCTCCGAATGGCAACCGTCGTTTGCCTGGGGCATCAATGGCGGAACCGAAGCCAACGAGCACTCGTGGATCGCGGCGTTCGAAGATTTCGAGAACGCGGTCATCGGCCAGACGCCTGACGCGCGGCGCATGGGCCAGGAAGACCTGTTCGTCACGCTCGGCCACGTCATCCACCTGCTGCAGGATGCTTCGCAGCCTTCACACGTGCGCAATGACGGCCACGGTGGTTGGGGCACCGGCTCGAGCGTGCTTGAGGTCTACGGCGCGGCTAACGTCGAACCCGGGCGCGTGCCGCAATCGATCCAGAGCGCCATCGACCAGACGCCAGCGTTCTACACGACGTCGATTCGTGACTTCTTCGACAACGCCGCAGTGTTCGCCAATCAGAACTTCTTCAGCGACGACACGATCTTCAAAAGCTACGCGCTGCCGAGCAACACCACGACCAGTGAACGCACGGACCCGGTCGATGGCCGCAACGTCGATTTCTTCGTCAGCAATCAGATCCTCGATCCGCAGACGAGCGCCGGCCAACGCCTGGCACGCATCAACCGCGGCCTGTTCTACGACACGTGGACGATGGCATCGCCGCAGAACCTGGTCGTCATCGACAACTTCGAGTCGTTGATGCCGAACGCCATCGCGATCAGTGAAGGCGCACTCAACCACTTCCTGCGCGGCCGTATCCAGCTCACGGTCGACAACCAGCAGAGTCCGCCGGTGGTCGAACTGAAGAACGTGTCCGACGTCAGCGCCGCCGGTAACGTCACCGGCAACGTCGCATTCTCGGGTGGTACGGTGCGCATCTTCTACGAAACCGTAGACGGCACGATGCGCGAGTTGCCAAGCCCGATGAGCCCGCAGCAACTCGGTGGTGACGTCGTGTTCAACGACTCGATTGCGCTGCAGGGTGACATCACGTCCTACCTTGAGCAGCGCCGCGATGCGGGCCTGGCCGACAACCAGCGAGCGCGCGAAGACAAGCGTGCCGTCGTGCTCTACCGCGGCCAGATCGGCGGCGAAGACGGCATCTGCGCGGGCCGCATCTCGTTCACCAACAATGTGTCGCTGCTGTTGAGCTTCGACACCAGCGGCAGCGTCGGCAGCTCGAACATGGCTTTGGTACGCAACGCCGGCCAGGCGCTGCTGCCGATTCTTGGCCAGGGCCAAGGCAACCGGGTCTCGGTGCAGCGCTTCAGTTCTTCGGCGCAGAACGTTCTGCCGTGGACGAACGACCTTTCGCAGGCGACGCCGATCATCGCTGCGCTGTCGTCGGGCGGCGGCACGGCGCTCTACGACGCCGTGGTGCTCGCCGGCAATGAGGCGTTCAGTGAAGCGCAGTCGATGCCGGCGCAGAAGGTCGTCGTCGTGCTGTTCACCGACGGTCTCGAGAACTCGTCGAGTGCGTCGCTGCAGCAGGCCGTCGCGGCGATCAGTCGCGTTGGCCGACCAGAGATCGACGAGGTGTTCCTCGTATTCGTCGGATCCAGCGCGTCGGGATCGACGGCCCTGTCCGGCATCGCCGCGCAGTCTGGCCGAGAGTTCTTTAGCCTGGCGAACTTCAATGAGTTGACGCAGGTGTTCTTGAACATCGTCGGTTCGTCGAACCCGTAGGCGCCGACAGCGCCCGCGCAGCCGGGTGGCACGACGACGTGGCGGCCTTGCCGCAACTGAGATTCTGCTGCGTGCTGCGCAAGCCGGCTGCTGAGGATGCGGCGACCTGCCTACGGCAGGTTCTGATGCAAGGCCGCGTTCCTGCCTGGCGTGCGGCTCACGGCGCATGGTCGGCACTCGTCGCGGTCATGGCGTGCCGAGACAGCGTCTCCGGCGTCGGTGAATACGAAGCCACCTGGGTCCCAGCGGGCAGCGAGAACGGCTGCTTGGAAGTAGACGTGTGATCCGATAGCGAATGAGTTGACGGGGATCGCGATGAGTCACGATGCTGGGGCAAGCGTTACGACCTGCACCAGCCCCCGTAGTCGAGCTTCAGCAACACACCATCGAGTTGATGAACCCGAGTGCATTTGCATTCGTGGCGGTCGAGGTAGCCGACGAAGTAGCTGAGCAAGTCCGGATACTTGTTCACCGGTCAGCAGCCTGAACCAGCGCGGAGTCAATGCCGAGTCCACTTCGCAAGGCAGCCGCTAGAGGGTGCCAATCGTCAGCGCGAGGGCATTTGTGCTCGATACCGCGGTGATGTTGTTCTGCGGGTCAAGTTCCAACGCCACGACCTGGTGATGCAGAACGAAACCGGCCAGCGGCGAACTATTAGGCACCGCGAGTTCCGTGTTCACCAGGCCAGCTGTGGGCACGCTCGCCAGGACCAACTCCGTGCTCAGGTTGAGTTCGCATGTCGGCAAGCCCTGGGGCAACAGGCTCACGAGCGGCGTGGCGGCGGTCGACAAACCAAATATCGAAAGCGCTATCGTGTTGTTGTGCAAGCCGGTCGCAGTGGCTCGAAACGTCCCGCCTGTCCAAGGCAAGCTCTGCACTGTCAGAGCATTCAGACCAGCCGAACCAGAGCACCCCGCGCTGGTTGCCACAGCGGTTGCTGGGCAAGTCGATTGCAGCCGCCACAACGAGGTGCCGTCGCGCACAACCGGCTCACCGGTTGGCATCTTGCCGACTCGATAGACTGGACCAAACGACGTGCCGACACTCGCCCATGCAGCACCGTTGAGCCGCGCCGGCGACAGCGCGCCGCCGTAGCCGGTAGCCCAATCGCCGGCAATGAAGAGGTCGCCGTCGGGCATGACTTCGAGGCCGACAATGCCGGCGCTCCAAGCAGGTCCGGCACCTGTTCCCAAGACCATCCACGTGGCGCCGTTGCGCATCGCCACACCGCTCATGGGTGTTGTGCCTCCCGATGATGTGGCAACGACCAAAGCGCCGTTCGCAAGCACTTCCATGTCAACGACGGGTCCGGGTGTTGGTGGCACGCCCATGCCTTGCCAATCGGTGCCATTCCAACGAGCTAGATGATGGACCAGTGCGCCACCGATGCTGCTAAATGCGCCACCCGCCACCAAGTCACCGCCAGCCAGGATGGCTAGTTGCGCTACGACGCCCACCGTGCCGGCGCCTAGCGGCAACCACTGCGTGCCATTCCAACGTTGCACACCGACTGTTGAGAAGTCGCCGGCCACGGCAATGTCACCGTTCGGCCATGCGACAACATCGAGCACGGTGGCATCCAGACCGGAACCAACTGCCTGCCACGCCCCGCCAACAAAGCGCGCGACGCCGTTGATGCCGCCGGCGATGAGATCACCGTTGGGTAGTGAGGTCAGGCAGGTCACGGTGGTCGCGACCCCGCCACCCAGCGCCGACCACGTGCCTGCCACGGGTTCGTAGAACGCTACATTGGTTGCGTTGACCCCGCCCATGGATGTGAAGGAGCCCGCGACCACGAGGCCAGCGGGTGCGGGACCTGGACCATCCGCGTCCCACGGCGTCATTGCCAAGACATGTGCGTTCTGAGTGCCAGGTAGCGGCACCCATTGGCTTTGGCATTGCGCCGACGCGTTGTGTGACAACGCAGCAGACACCGAAAGGAGAGCAGCCGGCAGTGACCAAGCGATTCCTGTACTCATGAGTTTTCCCTCAGGTCGCAAGCATAGCAAATTGGCGGCCTGCATGCGGGCCCAGCCCCGAACATCAGTGGCGCATGATCGCTTGTGGGGTGGGCTGCCCGGTGTTCTGCGAGCTGCGGTAGGTTGCCGTTACCGACCTCGATCGTTCCCAGTTCCTCTTCGAGGCCAAGGACGACGGCGGCGTTCCAGGATGCGCAGTTCCGTCGATCACAGAGCCCCCCCACCAAGGCTACGCCGCGACGTCGTGAACGAGCATCGAGACGCTGCGCTTCTAGATCGTGCGGATCAGGGCACGCGACTTCGCGCCACGTGCCAGCTACAGCGCGCCGATGGTCATCGTCAGAGCGTTGCTTGAGATCACCTCGTTGATCTGGAGCTGCGGGCCAAGGTCCCATGCGACCAGCTGCTGGTGGAACTGCTGACCGATAAGTGCAACATCGTCCGGCAATGCCAATTGTTGCTGCACCATGCCGGTGGTAGCCAACTGCACCGCCACCGCGGACGGCACGACCAGCAATTGACAAGCGGGCAGCGCTTGCGAGATGACAAGGCTGAGTGGTTGCTGCGTCGTCGTGAATCCTGTTGCGGTCGCGACCAGCGCGGTCGCTGGAACGCCAGTCCCTGTAGTTTCGAACGCGGCACCAATCCACGGCAAGGTGTCGGCCGAGAACTGTAGTAGGGCAGAAGAGCCAGTACAGGCAACGCCTACCGAACTTGCCAGCGGCGGACATGCAGAAGCAATGACGGCCACACCACTCGTCGGCTCTGGCAGAAACGTCGAGTGATGGAAGATGCGAGTGAACTCACCGCCGACGATTACGCGGCTGTCGACGTCTAGCTTCATGGTCGCGATGCTGTTGCCGAAGAAGCTCGGGTCTCGCCAGGCGGTACCATCCCATCGAACCACGCCTTTCGGCATGTTCCCAGCAACGAGGAAATCGCCATCTGGGAGCACAAGCAGTTCCGACACAGTGCCAGCCGCGGGGCCGCCAATCGCGTGCCACGTAGTGCCATCCCACCGCATCAGGTTGGGCCCTGCCCCTCCAGGCAACGAAAAGGCTCCCGCAGCGACAAGTTCTCCACCATCTAACACGGTCATCGCATTCAGGGTGTTGGATGCAGACGGCAACAAAGCATGCCATGTGACACCATCCCAGCGCATGATCCGGTTGATCGGATTACCGAAGGAACCAAGTAAGTAGGTCCCGCCCGTGATCAGGTCTCCATTGGGCAACCACTCGATCTGGTTCGTTTGCGCCAGCGTGTTGCCCGGGCTCACCGGGAAGGCGTGCCATGCAGAACCGTCCCATGTTGCAATGCTGTGTGACACCAGCCCGCCGGCCAGATCAAAGCCACCGCCAACCACAAGATCGCCCGCTGCGGACAGTTTGATCACCCTCACGAAGCCGTCGACACCCGTCCCCAGCGCATGCCATGACGACCCGTCCCAGCGTGCGATCTTGGCAAACGCAACCCCGTCGATGTGGTCGAACGCCCCGCCCACGATGAGATCGCCGTTGCCCAACTGCAACAGCGCAGACACGGGGCCGTCAGGGGTGCCGAAGGAACTCCACGCGCCACCCACGTAGTGCGCCAGATAGGGCGCAAAGATGCCACCGCGATACAGGAACGTTCCCGCCGCAACAAAGCCTCCAGTCTCCAGCGGCTCGATTGCTTCCACCTTGCCGTCCACGCCATTGCCAGTCGCCAGCCAGGAATTGCCGTCCCAGATACCTACGTTGTTGCAAGGCACGCCATCGATGAGTGCAAAGCCGCCGCCAACGAACAGGTCTCCGTTGCCGTCTTCGGTGCATGCGTAGACGCCACCATCGGCAATTCCCAGTTGCTGCCAGGCGGCGCCGTTCCAGGTGTGGACGGCGCCTTGCGAAAGGGACTCAGTCGTCACCGCAACACCACCAGCCTGCAACGGAGTCACCGAATACACATCGTCCGGGACGCCCGCGCCAACTGCACTCCAACCGACGCCGTCCCATCGGGCCACGTTGCTTGCCGGGATTCCGCCCGCCGTCGTGAACTGACCACCAACGATCAGGTCGCCATTCGACAGCACTTCACACGAATAGATCGGGCCATTCGTCCCAGTTCCAACTGGTTGCCAAGAATTGCCCAACCACTGTGCGATGTGGTTCACGGTTAGATCCCCGACGGTGACAAAGTCACCGGCCACGATCAGATTGCCATTGGCAAGACGGGCAAGGCTGCGAGCCGGCAACGAAACGCCATCCGCAAAACTGTGCCACGTGCCGCCGTCCCATTCGGCAATCCGGCGATGCGGCGCGCCACCAGCTTGGGTGAACTCACCGCAAACGACCACGTTGCCATTGGGCAACACCAGCACATCGTTGACGGCGTTGTTGACGCCGCCGCCGAGTTCCCGCCACCCGATGCCATCCCATTGCACCAGGCGCGACACTGCGACCTGACTCGCAAATGCAAACGTCCCGCCCGCATAGAGCTTGTTGTTGGCACCCGACGCAACCACACGTACGTCGCCCACTCCCATGCCTTCTCCCTGCCCAAACCACCGCCAACCGGTGCCCTCCCAGAATGCAACCCTCGCGGCGAAGACCCCATTGGCCTCGAGGAACCTGCCGGCAATCACGACCACTTCCGGCAACGGCCCGACCCCGTCAGGATCCCAGGTCGTTGCAGATAGCACGTCGCCATTGACGCCAGGAACCGACAAGCCAGGCGCGATAAGCACCTCACACTGACCAAGCACTGCCGTGCACAATACGGCGCAAAGGCTCGCGACTCGCAACAGCTTCCTCATGCAATCAGTCTAACCACATCGAATCGACGTCACCGATGCGGCCATGGAACTCCAAGATCGGCCAGGCAGCGATTCGTCCTACGGTCGAACGCCATCGTCGCGGCAACCAGCAGAACTGACGAGTTGCGTGTTGGTGGCAAAAAGGCTGTCACCG
>TARA_R110002072_G_scaffold121230_6_pt1 | contig 10863 bp, 9 predicted proteins | sample TARA_R110002072 | Tara Oceans TARA_R110002072 (sample SAMEA4397118) | marine metagenome | biome: Polar Biome; feature: [SRF] surface water layer (ENVO:00010504); material: water (ENVO:00002006), including particulate matter (ENVO:01000060) such as... | depth 5 m | reverse complement strand
AAACTTTTAAAAAATAAATCACCTCATTTTGAGGATAAAAAAAGACTTAATGATGAATTTTCTGAGCAGATTTTTGAACTCAAGAAATTAAAAAAGGATGATCTTCTGACACAAGGGGAATTTGAACAAAAGAAAGACAACCTGAAACAAAAGTTTCAAGGAAAATATCTAGACCTCAATAGAATTGAGAATGAAAAAATACTCCTTAAAAAAATAGATAGTTTGCAAAAAGCTTTTGACAATGGATTGATCAATGTAAAAGAGTTCCAAGACAAAAGGAAAAATTTGGAATCTTAGAAATAAGAATAATGGTTGGGTCAAACATAGGTCAAACAATTTGGGTAAATAAAGGAAAACAAATAGTATCATCAGAAAACTGAGATAGCCTAAACCCTAGGCAGAGTAAACTATATACAAACAAATGTCAATAAAGGAAAGATGATTATTACTGACTGTTAATCAGAGGGTCCTTGGTTCGAGCCCAAGAGGAGGAGCATAGATAAAGAAGGCTTTACAGAGATGTAAGGCCTTTTTTTATTTTCTTTGGGTCTAACATAGGTCAGACAATCGGTGTAGAAGGTTCTTGGTTCGAGCCCAAGAGGGGGAGCTGCTTTGGCTTTTAAATCCATTGATGAAGTAGAATTAGAAAATAACAACTTTAAACAAGTAGCTTGACTCTCTTCTTTTTGTCCACTTTTTTATTGCATGTCCACCTCCTAAAATGCTACACTATCGCTTTTTTGAGTCCATATGGTATTTAATTGATAGTTTAAATACCATTGGTTGTTTTCGTCCATGGATAAATTAAGTATTGCATTTACTTTTTTCCAACTATCGAATTTGAATTCATCAAAACCAACAACAATTGATTTGCCCTGAAGCTGCAGGAGTATGTGATCTTTCGCGTACCAATCTGAAGTGTAAAAGCGTTCCTTTGATAGAGGCTGTAACTTTAACGTATCTTGACTAATAAAGAATACTGAAACATCATCATACTTGGAACAGAAGTCGCATTTTATCAAAACGGTGTTTTGTCTTAACCCTAATCTATCGAATCCACCAAAATAGTAAGACGACCAAACTAATAAGGCCAATAAAAAGACAAATAACAACCACTTAATCTTTGCTCTCCTCTTTCGAACCATTTGATTTACCATATATTACAATTTTTCCATCCTTATTCTTAGTTATACCAACGTTAGTTGTGAAGTTAGTTTTAGTCTCTAATTCTTGTGGCCTCAGATCCCAATAATGCTCATCCCAATCGGGATCCCATGCTGGATCAATTTCGTAACCATTAATATCAGTTTTCAATTCTTCTGGAACTCTTTTGAAAATTTCAATACCCATTCCATCCCACATGTAAAGATCTTCCCCGTCACTTGTGTACCAATTTGCATCCCAGGTAGTGGCACTTTCAGAAACACCAACACGACCTCCGTAGCCAGCTACATATGCTGCATCTTGATAAGCAGCAAATCTTTCAACAAAGGAAATGGCCTGACATCCATAAAAAGCCGCAATTGATTCCTCTTCATCAAAATTAAAATCTATGGCATCCCAGCCCTCTGAGCTTAGCTGATTCCTATCAAGTGGATTTTTAGTCTTTTTTTCAAGATTGTATTTACCACTTGTTGGTTCAGTGCCAACTGGCCCATCAGTTCCAGCATGACTATAAACTGATAACTCCACAGTCTTACCGTATCCATTTTCAGTAGCGTCATCCACAACTTCAGATATTTTTTGCTGAAGCGTGCCAAAGTCATCCACTCTTAAAACGTAGACTTGATCCTTGGTAGGGTCAAAATCTTTACTAGCTCTTATCTCACGCTCTCGAGTATATGCTGAGGCAGAGTGTTCTGCTTTATTGCCAGCATCGATTATAATCCAAACTCTTTTCCCATCTGGGTCAATAGCAATTATTGGCATGCCTAGTACAAAATTATATGGAGAAGCAAAGGGGTATTTGTGAGCGAGTTTATCAACACCGTGCCACCTTGCAACTCTTGGATCATAAATCCTAGCCCCAAAATCATAGGAGTTATTACTCCCTTTCACTTCATCATCATTCTCCATTCCATTAAACCCATAGGTAGAGGAACTCAGGCGATTTTTTTCAGCATACCTTTTCTTTTCTACAGCACTTGTAAAAAAAATTGGATTCACTTCTAAAGCTCTTTCCTGTTCGTAATATGATAATTTTAGGCAGCCCATTTTCAGGGTTTAAAAGTACAGATTTATAGTTGATTTACAGTAAGATTTCCCCACAAAAAGCAATGCCATTGCCCGCTCAATATTGCTTTTTGTTCCGCTCTCTACGCTGCTTCTGTTTTACTTTCCCTCTCTATTTTTAGCACATTCTTTTTGTTTTTAAGGTGTTTATTTTCTGATAAGGTAAAAGCCAAAAACAAAGAGCTAAAAATGCCTGACAGCACAGATAAAACAGACCAAAGCTAAGTTACATAATGTGCATTATAAGTTCGCTTCGCACATTTTTTGGAGTTGTTTATTTTGTTGATTAAGGTAAAAAATGTCAGTTATAATGTACATTATGCAAAATAGCCGCAGAACCTTACGCACAAGGAACATCCGTTAGTTTCGAGCAATACAAATTCAGAGCTTCGATTGAACTTTCTGCTGTTGCTCGACTGCCTTCCGCAGAGGAGCATTTTTAAAGTTGATGCAAAAACATTTCTGATTGATTTTTAAAGATTTGTTTTCACATCATCTTTAAAAACGTGTAAGATTATCACTCGATTTTTTGTGAAGTAAAAGCGTGTGAGGGCTTTTAGCGTTGGGCTTTTGCTTTATAAAAAATGAGTATCCAACCGAAGGGCGGAAGGTTTTTAATAATTAAATCCTGCGTAGCAGACCGAGTAGTATTTTTTTGCCGTGAGCGGGGATTTGGGAGGCAAAAAATACTACCTCACAAGGGTTGAAGGGCAAGGTGTACTGCCCTTTGGGATTGGGTCGGAGAGCGGCTATTTTGCATAATAGTAGTTATGACTGACAGCTTTGGTTTGTGCGGTGGGTTTTTCGTGTGGCTGCTCTCATAACTCTTATTATGTAACTTAGCTTTGGGTTGTTTTTACTGGCGTATCTTTTTGTTTTGTGTGGTTGGTGCAGCTCTTTGATTTTGGCTTTTTACCTTAAAAAATTTCAACTCTTAAAAAACAAAAGCAATGTGCTGCAAGTGGGTTGATACAAAAAGTATGACGGTAAAAACAACAGAAGGGATAGAAGGGGAACAAAACAAAAGACAGAGAGAGTTTTGTAAAAACGGCTGGGTTTTGTTTTGTGGGGCTTTAGGGTTGGATTAATCCACTTTCAGCCTATTGATTACCGTTTTTGTTAAGCCTGTTAATTTCATAATTGCTTCAACTTCATAACCTTGTTTTTTCATTTCTAAGGCTATTTCTTTAGCTTTCTCTTTTTTACCTTTTTCCTCTCCTTTTTCTTTCGCAGCTTGTTCATATCGCTTTCTCATTTCATAGGCAGGAACATATTTTGTACTTAATTCTAATTCAGCTAATAAGCCACTATCTGCAAAGCTAAAAAAGGTTTTCTCGGTTATTATCAAGTGGTCTAATACGGGAACATTCATAATTTTTCCAACTTGGATTAATCGGTCTGTAATGTCTTTATCTGCTGCACTTGGTTTGATTTCTCCGCTTGGGTGGTTGTGTATCACAATGATTTTAACCGCTCTTTTTTGTAAGGGGATGCTAAACACTTCCATTGGTTCAACCAATGTTTTGTTAATGGTTCCCATACTGACTAATTCAATGTTCAAGACTTTATTTGCGGTGTCTAAACTAATTGTCCAAAGGTGTTCTCTATCTCGGTCTATTTTGTTTTCGCGCATTAATATTCGCTGCATAATGCTGTAAATATCATCCGAGCATAAGACTTTTATTTTCTGTGATTCTGCCAACTTGATGTTCATAATTTATGAGTTGTAAAGTTAGTATTTGTTTTAGCTTAAAAGGGGTGGAACTGATCAATATCTGCTTGTAAATCTTCTGTTTGATTCACTAAATAGGCTTCTGTTGAACTTACGTAACGATGTCCTGCCATTTGTTGAACCTGCCTAAGATTGTATTGTTTTAACCAGTGGGTAATCACAGAAGTTCGTACTTGTTTGAAGTTGATAAACTTGGGATTCTGTTTTCTAATGTCATTGCGTAAACCTTTCCAGATGTCCAGTTTTCCGTTTTCTGTTGCCTTTAATTTCCCTGCTGTTGGAGTAGATAAAAAGAGTAAATCGGTTTCCGATTCTTGGTATTTTAGTAATTCATTTCTTGTGGTGTACTGGTATTCCATCAGTTCAATAATCTGATTTGATTTTAGTTCTAAATTTCTTTCATTACTCTTTCTGCTTCCGCCAATAAATAGCTGTCCTTCTTTTAATTTCAAGTCTTTTAAGGTGATTTTTGCAACTTCTGGAGTGGTTAATCCTTGATTGATTAAAAGGCTTAAAACGGCTTTATTTCTCTGCTTTGCAAGTTGATAGGTTTTGAACCAATTACATTTTGATTTCTTATGTTCTTCTGTTGGTATTTCGTGATTGATGTAGATTTCTTCTAATTCTTGTTTGCTTAATATCGGATAGAGTTTTTGCCGTTTTGTTCCTCTTATTTTTAAGTGTGCAATTGGGTTATCTGCTCTTTGTCCTTGTTCGATTTGCCAGTTAAAAAATTGCTTGATTACATTTAGCCTGATGTTCCTGGTCTTATTTTCTTGTCCTTTCTTTTGAAGATGATTTAAGTAACTCAACACTTCTTTTGCTGTGGCGTTTTCAACTTCTGTATTGTCTGCATCTAAATAACTGATGAAGTCTAATGCGTAGCTGCTGTAAGCGGTTACAGTGCTTTTTGTTTTGCCTTGACTTTCTAAGTGTTGTTTAAATGTTTGATTCATCTTCTTTCTCTAATAAATGCGTGTAGATTTGAGTTGATTCTAAAGAGCTATGACCTAAGAACCGTTGTATTTTCTGTAATTCCATTCCGTTTTGGAGCAAGTGGGTGGCGATGCTGTGGCGTAAGGTGTGTAAGCCAATATCTTTACTTTGTAGTTCCGGATTTTCTATTTGTTGTTGCAACAGCTTGAACCGAACATAAAGGCTATTTCCATTCATTGGATTTCCGATTCTTCCAATAAATAATGCTCCTTCTTTTTGGCTCTTGATTAACTTGGCTCTGTAATCATAAATCCATTCTTGCAAGTAATTTGAAGCTGTTTTGCTGAACGGAACTAATCTTTCTTTGTAATTCTTTCCTTTTCTAACGTGTATGATTCTTCTATCAAAATTGATGTCATCTACTGTTAAGTTTACGCCTTCATTTCTTCTTAGCCCACAACCATAAAAAACGGTTAACATTGCTCTATCTCTTGCATTCATTGCTTGTTGGTAATGATATTCGCTTTCATTTTCTGTGGCTTTGTAAAACTGTTGTATTTCTTCTTGAGTGAGAACGGTAATATTTCCTTTTTCTAATTTGAGTTGTCTTAATGTGATTGGTGGCAGATTTTGAACGCCTTTGTGTACTAAAAATTCATAGAGCTTTTCGAGTGCTTGGATATGTTTATTGATGTAATTATTGCTTAGTCCACCGCCCCTGCGTTTGTTTCCCCTACTGTTGATGTAGTTAAAATATTCTTTGTAGTGCTTTTGCTGTAATGCCGTTATTTGGTTGATATTATTAGATTCTAAGAAGTGTAAAAACTCTCTTATGATGCTTGGCATATTGTAGGTACTCATTTTACAATAACCCAAGATGTCTAACCATTCTGCAAAGGCTTTTTCTAAGTGTTCATAGCTGCTATTTTTAAGGACTAAATTTTTCACTTACGATACCTTTTCTGTTGTTGCTGTGGACTGGTTATTTATCTTGCTGGTTTTCTTTGATTTAACTGGTTCATTCTTCTTTTGAACTGGTATCGGACTGGCGAACTGGTCAAGCTTTTTTAAGTTATTATCTAACACGCTTGTAATGTGGTTTCTCAACTCTTGGAACTCTTTGTAACTCACGATTTCATACTGGTAGGCTGTGCCTGTTTTTCCTTTTACTTTCTTGATGTAGTAATTTGTTGTTAAGCTTAGATTGTATCGTTTTTGATTGCTCTGATTGACTTTTAGGGCTTTTCTGATTTCTCTGTTTGTAAACTGCTTTTTGCCTTCTTGTTCTAAATAGCTTTTAATGGATTCTAAGTAATTACGGCAAGCTCCTGTAAGTTCATCACTTTTACGGAGTAGGATTTCTTTTAATAATTGATTGGCTTCTTTTACATCTTCTAAAGTGGTTTCGATGTAGATTTCTCCTGTTTCTTTATCTGCTTTTTGCTCTCGTTGTAACTGGTGGTAATGGGTAACCACTTCAATAAATTGTAAATAATGGTTGTTGGTTCTTCTTGGTTTTAATACTTCTTCAGGGATATTTAGGAGTTCAGCAAAAGGATTGATGATTTTAATGGGTTCAAGTAACCGTTGCACATTTTTTAATAGCTCTTTGGCCGCTTGTTCTTCATCTTCATTTACTTTTCCTGCGGATAGTTTCCGTTGATATTCCATTATTCGCTTGTCCTGTTCTTTGCTTTCATCTAAGTAGATAAGGAAGCTCCTGTTGGCGTTATCTTCATAAATCTGTTCTTGGGTAGTACAACCGCTAACGCTTACAGGGCCTTCCACTACTAAATGTATTGTTCGGGTTTCTCCTTTTGTATTCTTGTGGGCTATGGTTTTGGATATTCTTTTCTTGGATTGTAATTCTCTAAGTGGATAAAGTGAGCTTTCTGCTCCGTCTAAATCTTCTATCAATATCAGTTTGTTTTTAAGCTCTCTTTGACCGAAGTAGTAAAAGGCATTTTCACTTAATACCGTTATTTCTATTTTATTTTCTTCGGGTATGAGTTCTCCTATTTTTTCCTGTAGGTGTGTTTTTCCTGTTCCGCTTGCTCCAAGGCTTACAATATGCAAGGGCTGATTTAATTTTCTGCTCGTAAATATCAAGTACATTAACAGCCTGTTGCTTTCTTCTCCTATCATTCCAGACTTTCCGATTAATTCATTTGTCAACTGCATCAGGTTTTTAGATTTCAAAAAGTCTTCTGCTTCTTTTCGCTGCTCTATTGTTAGTATTGGTTTTTGTGGCATTTCAGGTGCTGCCGTTTTTATCTGCTCTATTCGGTAGGCTTCTAATTGTTCGGTTAATTCGGATAAGCTGGCAGCTATTACGCTTGTTCCGATTTCTAATTTTTCTGCGGTTTTTCTAATGAGTTTTTCGGTTTGGGTGTCATTGTACAAGTCTAAGTTGTGGCGTACTGGTGGTATACTACTATTTTTTAGCTCTATTTTTAATGTAGCTCTCATTCTGTCCAAGCCCTCTAATTTGATTCCGCCTAATACGGTCAGCTTTAGGATTTCATTTTGATAGATAAGACTTTCGGGGTTGCTGATATTGAACTTTTTCGCTGCCATTGAATAAATATGTTTCTATTTCATGAACAACAAAAGTATTTATAAGTTTTCATTTCTTCAACATTAAAATCAATAAAATAAGAACATATTTAAAATAATCCTCATTTTATGTACTTTTGCGAGCGATGAGTATTACAGACAACATTATTAAGATTAGAACAGCCAAAGGCTTACGCCAAAAGGATGTTTACTCTTATTTAGAGATTAGTAAATCTGTTTACAGTAAGATTGAAAACGGAGGACGTGAAGCCACCGTAAAGGAGCTTATTAAAATAGCAGAGCTATTTGATATGACTGTTGATGAGATTATTAATTATGAGGGCGATAATCCTACTCCTGTAACTTTAGAGGATAAGTCTATTTTAGAGCAAAACAGATTGTTTGACGAACTGGACGAAGAAGACAGGCAAACGGTGCTTAAAATCGTAGATAAGATGCTTACTACTAAAAAATTCAATCAGTTCTTTCAGGAGAACATCAGTAAATAAAAAAGCCACCCCGAAGGATGGCTTTCATCAATAATGGATGATACTTCCTATTTTTTTACAGCACTATTACGAATATAATGATTGACTAACGAGTCTTTTTTTATCAAAGCTTTATTGTAATCCAGACCACCATAAACGACACCTATTTCCCTCTCATAAACATCAGAATAAAACACTTCCTTAGACACAAAAGCAGAGTCGTTTACTACACCTTTTATTACCACCTTTGAATAGTCATCAAATACTTCTATCTCATTACACATGAAAAGTATTCCTGATTCAGGTAATGTAACGGTTGATTCATATTGGACACAATTTTCTTCAGGTAAATTAAAAATCAGAACGAATTGAGGATGTTTAACATTTAGAATAATTTTATTCACCTTATTACTATAATAAAAAATCAAACCTACACTTATTCCCCCCAGTAATACGAGAAGAAAATCCCGTTTTAAAGAGATCATTTCAGTCCTCCTGAATATCAGGTAGTTTAATCCACCAATGACAATAAAAATTCCATTTACTATTCCTATAAAAACTATTGAAAATGGATCAAAAACCACCAGTAAAACAGAGGTTATCCAAAGGAAAATTAAGAATATTTTGAAGTATTTTGACATTGATTTTCAACTATTCATTTTCAAATGATGTTCCCGTATTTTTACTGGCTGGGTCTTGACCAGTAAATCTTTTATTCCAAGCATCTCTGTCATACCATTTCCATTCATCTCCTTCTTTGATAGAAACTCCTTTAAACGCCTCATTCTCATCAAACAAAATGTAAAAACTAAATGTAGACATTGATTCTTGGGCAGTAAGCATCAATTCAGTTTGCGGAGCTATACGTGCATTTTCACTATCAATTCCAGAAACTCCTAAATACAACCTATTCCCAAATTGATCTTGTAAGTAAGTCTCATTTGAAGGAAACCTATCACCATAAACCTCTCCTTCAACTAAAAACTTAATCTCATTTGATTCAACCTTTGTAAACTTAGCTTTCACTTTTACATCAATATAACCCGGATTTAAACTACCTGTCCAATGAGCTCTATCTGTACCCTGAAAGTGAGTAAAGAATTTACCTCCAGAATATGATGGTGTATTATCAAATGTAGTCGGAGACCATGCTCCTTTTCGATACTTAGAGTGTTTTGACCATGTTTTACCTCCTTTGTAAGAAGTCACACCGTCTTTACTTAGATCAAAGTCAGCCTCCATTCTGATTCGATAATTAAACTTTTTATTCGTGTAATCTTCTACTAAAGGGTCTCCGAACTTCCTATTTGCACCATCTCCATAATATCCTCCTGGTAACCAACCACCACCAAAAATATCGAATGGAGCAAATGACAAACTATGTATAGATACTTTTTCTAATCCTTCAAGTTCAATGGCATCTATAACTCTATTCTCACTAAATGCATAAGGGCTATTCCAAGGGTAAGATTTCGTAAGTGGGTCTATTGCAAAGAACCTTCCAATACGTGGGTCGTGCATCCTGTATTTATAATTAACTGAATTCCCACTCCCTTTCAATTCATCATCTTTCTCCTGTCCTTGGAACCCATAACGATAATTATCCCCAGTAGCATAACGATTTTCCATCGTCATCCCGAAAGGATAGTAATCCTGATAACTTAAAACATCAGCTTCTGTATATACTGTTGCATCATCTTCAGTTACGGTCACATTATCGATAGTATAATGAAAAGCCTCAGTTCGGTGGGTTCCGGGAACTGGGACCATCAAGCGGATTGAACGGCTGCCGCCGCCAGTTACCGTAAAGCTTAGACTATTTATTCCTTGGCCAGAGGTAATGACATTGGCCAAAGTGACTGGAGTAGATGTAATATCCTGCACCGTCATCCTCACCTGAGAGGGATAGGGGTAAGCTCCTGATTCTGTATAGTCACCAAGCTCAACCTGAAAGGTATAATCCCCAGCTGTTAAACTTTGAACCTGATAAGCATTTCCATGCGTCAAGGTAGTTGTTACTAGAAGTTTTTTGTCGTCGTTGGTAATTGTTGTCGTTCCTCCATTGGTCCAACCTGAAGTTGTACCATCATTAAAATCCCATTCATGAAGCATTAAATCTTGGCTTTCCAATAAGGGGGCATCACTAATAACTGAAAGAACATTTCCCAAATGGTTACTAAGCTCATATCTTTTATTACTCAACTTACGCTCATAGGTGGTGCTAGTGGCCGAAGTTGAACGGGAGGCATAGTAATTCAATACCCCTGCTCTGCTAGAACCAAAAATATTGGTTTCACTTAAACTCGCTGTACTTTGTCCATGTGCTTGATAGTAGGTCGCCATTGTATTTCCTTGAGCGTCTCTAATATAATAGGTTTTATTGGTAGATCCACTAACCGTTGCGCTTTTTTGAATTCGGTTCCCAAGGGCATCGTATTCAAAGTGAATAGCATCGCTTCCACTTTGGTCGATATCCGTTACTTTATTCATTAGGTTCCATGATATACTACTTATCCCCTCACTGGCATCGGCTGTAAGATTACCAATAGCATCATAGGTATAGGCATGGATACCATTGGATAAATCTGTTCCAGAATGACTGGAATAATCCTCCACGTTTATCAATCGATTTCGTTTATAATCAACTGAAGCATCGGTGTAGGTATAATCAAAGTTATCAATGGTCGTATTACTTAGATTGGTTCGGGTAAGGGTTTCCAAATTACCATTGGCGTCATAACTGTAATCAGCCCCATAGGAGGAGGCTGCGGCAGACGAGGCATTATTACTGGCATTTAGGGCGCTATGAGTATAGGTGTCGAAACTTTTTATTCGATTGAGCTGATCGTAGGAATAGCCATTTAAATGTGCGTCAACAGTACTTTGGGTATTATCACGCATTTGGTTGCTCATGGCGCT
>TARA_R110002072_G_scaffold239540_2_pt1 | contig 10864 bp, 8 predicted proteins | sample TARA_R110002072 | Tara Oceans TARA_R110002072 (sample SAMEA4397118) | marine metagenome | biome: Polar Biome; feature: [SRF] surface water layer (ENVO:00010504); material: water (ENVO:00002006), including particulate matter (ENVO:01000060) such as... | depth 5 m | reverse complement strand
GTGGTACCGAAAGTCGTGGGTTCGAGCCCCATCTTCCACCCAAAAATTTTTAATTAAAAAAGCTTACTGAAAAGTAAGCTTTTTTTTATTTTAAAAGAATCTTGATTAATTTTTTTTGGGAAATATTTCAGGGTATAATATGTTTATGATTTGTTATTTAGAATTTTTAACAGAATCTTCAATATTTGATAATTTTTGAATGATGTCAAAAGATAATTCATCAAATTGCTTTCTAACAATATTTACAATACTATCTTCAATAGGGGATTCAGTTTTTAGAGGAGTATAGTTTTGTTCATTTTTTTCAGCACCCGTAAATAACCACATTGGATCAATTCCTTTTATATTATCTATAATTGCTAATAAAATTGTTTCGTTAGGTTTTTTAGTAAAATTAACGACTGCACTAACCAGTTGTTGTGAAACTCCTATAAGTTCCGAAAACTGCCTTTGGTTTAGACCAGTGTCTTTAAACACTTTTACGACTCTATCTGTTCTATGTTTATCTTCTTCTTTCATTTTGAAAAACAAATATAATAAATATTTACCACAAACTATGATTAAATAATTTATCATATTCAAATTTAGTTCTTTATAATAATTTGAAATTGTATATAATAATAAAAGTCCTATTTATCAATAGGACTTTTAGGGGTTTTGGGTTTTTAAAGGGGGAACTTATGAAGAAAACAAATACTGAAGATTTTTTATATAAAAAGTAAAGTTTAGGGAACAGTACATTTTTATCTTGTCAATTATATTTTTAACATAATCTTCAGTATTTGATATTTCGAAGAATAGTTTTAGCAATTCTCCTAATTCATGATAACCTTTTTTTATGAAGCTATATAGGGATTTAGCTTTTAGGGATCATAGTTATCATTAATTTCTATTTTAAATTATAATTATAATAGAATATGTTTTTACCTTATTTATTATTTCTTTGAAAATAATTTTTTACTTAATTTTAATGTAAACAAGCATTTAATAAGATAATAGAACTTAATAATTATTAGGGGCACTACAAATGTAGTAAATATTTACCACAAACAATGATTATTTTTAAATAAATTTAAAAATAAATCACTACAAATAGTTAATGTCTTGATTATTAGTAATATATTTTTTATTTTAAAAGAAATTTCTATTAAAATTAGTTTGCAGTTATGCTATATAGTACTAAACCAAATTAATAACTATGTTATTATCATCTATTAAGTACTTACATCTATTTAATTGTAGTGAAAGAATACTAGCTATAAACTTTTCTATAAATAATACTTTATCTATTATTATACTTTAAATTGTTTCTATAAGACTCATAAAATGTCTTTAAATACATGTAGTTTGAATACAATAAAAATAAACAATACGTAATAACTAGTTGTTTTAAAGTATAATAAGTATTTATTAAATTTAGAGCAATAAAAAAGTCCAATTATAAATTGGACTTTTTTTTAGAAAGGGGATTTCTAGGGAATTTATGTTGTTATTATAACAAATATTGAAGATTATAAACTAAAAAAGTAATATTTAGGGAATATTAAATCTTTAATTTGTTAATTTCTAATGAATACTGTTGTTGGTCAATTAGAGTTTTTAACAGAATCCTCAATATTTGATAATTTTTGAAGGATGTCTTGAGACAATTCCTCAAATTCTTTTTTAACTATTTTTTTTATATGAAGTTCTATAGGGGATTCAACTTCTTTGGGGGTATAGTTACTCTTTTGTTCACCAATGCCAGTTAATAACCACATTGGATCGATGTTTTTTATTTTATCAATAATAGCTAGCAATATCGTTTCGTTAGGTTTTTTTGTGTAGTTTACAACTGCACTAACTAACTGCTGAGATATTCCTAAGATTTCAGAAAACTGCCTTTGATTTAATCCAGTTTCCTTGAAAATCTCTATTACTCTATCTGATCTTTTTTTATCTTCTTCTTTCATCTTTATTAATAGCACTACAAATGTAGTAAATATTTACCACAAACAAGGATTATTTTAATAAATTTTTTTATTTATTTTTTAAAGCCCCCATTATTTCACTCTTTTTCCTTGCAGATACAGGGATGTTAGAAGAATCATTTAATATTAAATATCCACCATCAGACTTTATAAATTCTTTTATATAACTTTTATTTACCAAATGACTTTGGTGAACTCTTAAAAAATTTACTTCTTTTAAAATATCTGCGTAATATTTTAATGTTTTCGATACTAAAATTTTAGTGGTATCCTTTAAATAGAAAGTTGTGTAGTTATTATCGGCCTTACAACGTATTATATCTTCGATATTTACAACGATTATTTTTTCTGAAGTATGTAATGATAATCTTTTTGGCTTATTGTTAGGTGCTGTAACTATCTGTTTTAAAACGTTTAATTGCTCTTTCTTTGGTTGAATTTGAACTTTAGCTTTCTCTATTGCATTCGATAAATCCTCAATAGAATAAGGCTTTAAGATATAATCGATAGCTGCAAATTTAAAGGCTTTAATTGCATATTCATCACTTGCAGTTACAAATATTATTTTAGAGTTTAAGTTTGGTACAATCTCTAGAATATCAAATCCAGTACCATCTCCTAACATAATATCTAAAAACAAAATATCTGGTTGTTGCTTTTGTAATAGTTTAGATGCTTCTACTACACTTGCAGCTTTTCCTATTATTTCTATGGATGGATGATATCTTTCAATATCATTACATAACATTTCTAATGCTTCTGGAATATCATCTACCACAAATGATGTTAACTTGCTCATGTTTGATTTTTTTATCGGTAAAATTCAATTAAGTTTCTTTATTAATAATCTGTTTTTAAAGGAATTCTAAAACTTACTTTAGTTCCTTTAATTTTAGTGTCTTTAATAATTTCATCAATTTTAAAATTACTTTTATAAGAGAGTATATGTAACCTTTCTTTAGCAACACTTAATGCTACAGATTTATGTTTTGTTGTTGATTTCCTTTTTTTAGATTGATGAATGCCTATGCCATTATCTTTAATACTACATAGCAAAAAACCATGTTCTACTTTAAAGTTAATTTGAATTGTACCCAAATCGTTTTTTTGAAAAGCATGTTGTACACAATTTTCTACAAAAGGTTGTAGTAACATTGTTGGAATTAGGATTTCATCTGGATCTATATTATTTAAGTTTGATGTGATAGTATAGGTAAATGTTTTTGAACTCATTCTTTGTTCTAACTCAATATAATTCTTTAAAAGTGTAATTTCTTCTTGTAAAGTGATCTCTTCAGTTCTTGAATTGTTTAAAATTCCTCTTAATAAAATAGAAAATTTAGAAATTGTAGCATTTAATTCATCAATTTTACTGGTATTGCCAAGTGCTTTAATTCCGTTTAAAACATTAAATATAAAATGCGGATTCATTTGCAACTGCAAAGATTTTTGCTCTAAAGACAGTAAACGGTTTTTTAGTTTCAAGGAATCTAATCTCTCTTTGTGCTTTTTATTAATATTCTTAATATAAAAATCCAAATAAAAATAACCTATTAATAAGAATGATATGACAACTGCAAAAATAAACCAGACTTGTTTGTAAAAAGGAGCATCAATTTTAAACGAAAAAGAGATAATGTCACTTTCATTATTATCTATTTTAGACTGTACTTCAAAACTATATTTACCAGCATTTAAATTGGGAAACTGAATGGTATTATTCCTAGACCAAGGAGAAAAATTGTTAGTTAGTTTGTACCTATATAAGACTTTTTTAGGATTTAAAAGATGTACAGTTTTAAAAGTAATGGAGATATTATTTTCTGAATTCGAGAAATTCACCTTTTTATCTAAAAACAAAGAATCTACATTTTGATGATTTACTTGAAGATTCTCAAAATAAATAGTTGGTTTAAAAAAAGATTGATTTTCTGCATCATTTTTTAAAGTATAAATTCCTTTATCAGAAGCTATAAATGTTGATTTTTGGCGATCATTAAAAACGGAGTAAATTGTATTTGTGGCTAAAGCATTGTATTTATTAATTTTCTGTTTAAAAGAAAAGGAGGGAAGCACAAAAATTTCCAATCCGCTTGTTTTGGAAGTTACCCAAAGCTCATTTTTTATTTTTTTGATAGATGAAATATTTTCTAATGTTGGTATTTCTTTTTCAATTGATGTATTGTTTAAAAGTAACAATCCATTTTGAGAAGTTGCTGCAACAATATTGTCTTGAAAAGCTAAAAGAGAAACTATATGATCTGTAGATATTCTAAAATTGTTTTTAGGTTTTTGCAAATCATCTATTTGCCAAAGACCTTTATTAGAAGCAATATAAAAAGTATTCTGATGAAAAATTATATCATTAATAATCGAAAAATCTACAATTGAATTAATTTTAACAGGTTCTAAAATAGTATTCTTCAAGTGATAAACGCCTTCTTGAGTTCCTAAAAATAGGTCATCATCTTTTAAGAAAATTTTTAAGATTTTTTTCCCTTTTATAAATTGTTCTTTGCTTTTATTTTTGATGAACAATCCATTTTCTGACCCTGCATAAATGATATCATCTTTAACAACTATAGCATGCGTTTTTAATTTGTTGATTTGTGTAAAATCATCGCCATCAAATTGAACCAAACCTTTGTTGGTACCTATTAATAAATAACCAATTTTATCTTGTTGTATATCAAAAATAGTATTGCTTGGCAAACCATCATCTACAGATATATTTTTGATATTTTGTTGAGCATAAGTGGTCAATGCTGCTAATATCAGCATAAAAAACAAGATATATTTTTGAAGAATCGTCATAAAACAAACTTACTAAATAAAATTTTTTGAATTTTGGAAGTTATTACTTAATTACCTATTGCTGCTTTTTTTTTCATTAATAATAAGTGAAATAAAATTTTATTTTGGATTCCTTTTTTCAAAGGAATGACAAAATTATAGGAACTTCAAGGTAAAACCTTGAATAACTCTTTAGAATTAAAACGCCATTACACACAATTTTGTATAATGACGTTTTACAAACCACTTTTCCTTTTTCAACTATTTCATTGCATACAAACGTTTGTTATTTGTGTCTGGAGTTATGTATTCCAATTCTCCATAAGGTTTTATTAAAGGCTTTAAAACGACTAAACCTGTTGTTTTTCCTTTAATGATTAAGGTGCTATTTTTAAGTTGATAAGACCATCTAAACTTTTCGATTGGAATGTTTAATTGTTCCACTTTAGCATATAAAACTTCTTGAAGTTCTATAAAATCCATCAATTCATCTTGATTTTCGAAAGTTGGAATTTCGTTATCAGAATTATGATAATCCAATTCGAATTTTAAAGGAATTGTAAACTGCTTTGTATACGCTTCACCTACAAATCTTTCCTCATCATTATATAAAACATTCAACCAATCTATATCTTTTTCTTCAGGATATTTTGCAGCAATTTCTTTTGATAAATCTACTTTTCCTGGAGAATAAGCTGTTGGATAAAACACATAATGTGGTTTTGCTAAATAATGTTGTGTAAAATCGCCATTAAAAATAGAATAGTAAGGAGAAGCAATTACATTTGGCATTTCGTCTGAACAAAATGCATCTTTAAATGTATTCATCAACTCTTTATTTTCTCCTAAACCATTAGCGTGAAAAATAATTTTTGAATTAGCGTTTACACTTTCTCTTAAAATTGGTAACGTTCCTTTGGTAATATTTTTACGTAACGTTTCTGCAGTAATTTTTTCGCCTTTTATAACAGTTTCTAGGCTCAAACCTTTATAAGGATTGCTGTTGTTTACAATATGAATTTCTCCATAAGGCTTTTCAGATTCGTTTCTGTTTAACCAGTTAATAATTTCTTCTAAAGAATATTGATCTTCTACAATTTCGAATTGTTGTTCCTCAAAATAAGCTCTTGCATTGTTGTAATAGGTTTCTGTTCCTTTATCGAAACCTGTAATAAAAACTAAAGGATTTCTGGTTACAACTTCCTCTTTTATAGTATAATCTAACGTGTTTTCTGTAGATGCAATAGTGGGTGTATTTTTTTTGATTGCTGATGATTGATCACAATTAATAAACAGACTTGTTGATAAAAATAGTGCCAATACAAAGATTGATATTTTAAATAAAGTTTTCATAATTTCTATTTTTTAGTGTTATACACTGTAAAAGTAGTTATGAACTTTAGGTAAATTTTGACTGTTTTAGAATTCGTGAAGTGTGAATTAGAATTCGTACTTCATTTTTTATGTTGATGAGAATTTGATGATTTTTATGAACCAAATTTCAGACCTCACAGGTTTTTAAAACCTGTGAGGTCTTTAAAAGTTCAGTTTACTAATGGTTTAAGTATTAAAATTACAAATAGTTTGCAAAGAAGTTTAGCCCAGATTGAAATGGCATCCTTTTTTCTTTTTCAGAAAAAAGATATAACCTTTCGACTGCGCTCAAGATAAATTCCAAGCTGGAAATAGCTCCAAAAAAAAGTTATAAATTTTAAAAAACCTACAAGATTGGAAAAACCTTGCAGGTTGTATCTTGAAGTAAATTTTATAATTTCTCAGCTAAATATTTAGCAGTATAAGATTCTTTATTTTTTGCTAATGCTTCTGGAGTTCCCTGAAAAATAAGGTTTCCACCATTTTTACCTCCTTCTAAACCTAAATCGATAATATAATCTGCACACTTAATGAGTTCTATATTATGCTCAATCACGATGATAGAATGTCCTTTTTTGATGAGTTCATTAAAAGATTTTAGTAATTTTTTAATATCGTGAAAATGCAAACCTGTAGTAGGTTCATCAAAAATAAATAAGGCTTTGTCTTTAGTTGTTCCTTTTACTAAAAAGGATGCAAGTTTTATACGTTGAGCTTCACCACCAGAAAGAGTAGAAGAAGATTGCCCCAAAGTAACATACCCCAAACCAACATCTTGCAAGGGTTTTAATTTTTTGGCGATTTTAGTTACTAAATTTTCAGAGAAAAAAGCAACTGCATCATCAATGGTTAAATTTAAAATATCGTCAATGGATTTTCCATCGAACTTTACTTCTAAAACTTCTTTTTTGAAACGTTTTCCATTACAAACATCGCATTCTAAATGCACATCTGCCATAAATTGCATTTCAATGGTAACTTCTCCTTCACCTTTACAAGTTTCACAACGTCCACCTTCAACATTAAAAGAAAAATGTTTGGGTTTGTAGTTTCTTATTTTTGATAATTTCTCATTCGAATATAAAGCTCTGATATCATCATACGCCTTAATATACGTTACAGGATTTGAACGCGATGAACGCCCAATAGGATTTTGATCTATAAATTCTACATGTTTTATATTCTCGAAATTTCCTTTAATTTCTGTATGCTGTCCAATTTTATCTCCATAACCTTGTAGCTTTTTTTGCATTGATGGATATAAAATTTTCTTAACCAAAGTACTTTTCCCAGAACCAGAAACCCCAGTAATAACCGTTAAAGAATCTAATGGAAATGTAACATCTACATTTTGTAAATTATGTTCTCTTGCACCAATAATTTGAATATTATTTTTTGATGTTCTACGTTTTGTAGGTACTTCAATCTTTAATTCTTCATTTAAATATTTCGCAGTTAAAGAATCAGATTTTAAGATTTCATCGAAATTACCTTCAGCAACTACATTTCCTCCAAAAGTTCCTGCTTCTGGACCAATATCGATGATGTAATCAGCTTCTTTCATGATATCTTCATCATGTTCAACAACTACAACTGTATTGCCTAAATCACGTAAATCTTTTAAAACTCCAATTAAACGTTCTGTGTCTTTTGGATGCAAACCAATACTGGGTTCATCTAAAATATACATAGATCCTACCAATGAACTTCCTAAAGAAGTTGCCAAATTTATACGCTGACTTTCACCTCCAGAAAGGGTGTTTGAAGTTCTGTTGATTGTTAAATAGTTTAAACCAACATCCGTTAAAAATTTTAAACGATTGTTAATTTCCATCATTAAACGTTTTGCTATTTTCTCATCATAGGTATCTAATTTAATGTTTTTAAAGAACACAGCCAATTCATCTAAAGGCAATGAAACCAAATCAGAAATTGTTTTTCCGTTTATTTTTACATAATTGGCTTCTTGTCTTAAACGTTTACCATTACAAGTAGTACATTTTGTTTTTCCACGATAACGTGACAACATTACGCGATTCTGAATTTTATAACTTTTTTCTTCTAAAGCTGCAAAAAAGTGATTGATTCCATTAAAACTTTTGTTCCCATTCCAAACTAATTCTTTCTGTGCATCATTTAGTTGAAACCAAGGTTTGTGAACAGGAATATCAAATTTATAAGCAACTGCAATTAATTCTTCTTTATAGTGAATGTAAGATGGAGTTCTAAAAGGAAAAATGGCATCATCAAAAATAGATAAACCTGTATTTGGAATGACCAAATCTTCATCAATTCCGATAACATTTCCATAACCTTCGCAAGTTGGGCAAGCTCCATAAGGATTGTTAAAACTAAACAAATGAGTGTTTGGTTCTAGAAAAGTCATGCCATCTAAATCGAACTTATTACTAAATTCAGTTATTGTATTGTCTGCCAAATTTTCGATAAAACAAATTCCTTTTCCTTCAAAAAAAGCAGTTTGCACAGCATCAGCTAACCTGTTGTAAAAATCTTCATCATCTTTAGTTACAACTCGATCTACAACTAAATATAAAGGTTCGTTTTTAAAATCCTTTTGTGGAAAATCTGCAATTCTATACACTTGATCATTCCATTTTAATCTTGCATAGCCTTGTTGTTCTAAAACTTGTAAAACTGTTTTTAGTTCTCTATTTTCATCAATAGTAACTGGTGCAAATAATAAAAGTTTTGTTTTTTCTTCAAATTTCTGAACGAATTTTACCACATCAGAAACTGTATCTTTTTTAACTTCGTTTCCAGAAATAGGAGAGAAGGTCTTCCCAATTCTGGCATATAATAATTTTATATAATCGTAAATTTCTGTGGATGTACCTACTGTAGATCTTGGGTTTGTAGAATTTACTTTTTGCTCAATAGCAATTGCAGGTGCAATCCCTTTTATATAATCTACTTTTGGTTTGTCTAATTTTCCCAAAAACTGACGAGCATAAGAACTTAAACTCTCTACATATCTTCTTTGACCTTCTGCATACAACGTATCAAAAGCCAGCGAAGATTTACCAGAACCAGAAAGCCCAGTAATTACAACGAGTTTATTTCTTGGAATTACAACATCAATATTTTTTAAATTGTGCAATTTTGCACCTTTAATAATGATGTTTTCTTTAGGATTTATTGTGGAAATATCAGGCTTCATCTATCTAAAATATAAGGCATAAAAATACTACTATTTTAACGGATAGGAAAAAAAGTTTATGCTTCAATTTGTTAAAAAAGTTTGCCTAATTAAAAATTAATACTATATTTGAGCACTTAATAATCACAAAATTAGACGCATATAGCTTAAAATTACTTTTAACATTATTTATATAATAATAGGAAAAAAGAACCACTAGTTCTTTTAAAAAGTAGTTATGATGCAAAAAAACAAAATTTCCGATAGTGCTTTAGTAAGCGAATACATTCAAGGTAGAGAGGCTTCTTTAAGTATATTAATCAACAGACATCAACAAAGATTATTCAGCTTTATTTATAGTAAAGTAAAGGATAGAGATATTACAGAAGATGTTTTTCAAGACACATTTATTAAAGTAATTAAAACCTTAAAAAAAGGGAATTATAACGAAGAAGGTAAGTTTTTACCTTGGGTGATGAGAATTGCACACAATTTGGTAATCGATCATTTTAGAAAAACAAAAAGAATGCCCGCTTTTAGAACTACAGATGAGTTCGATATTTTTTCTGTTTTAGGTGATGGAACCTTAAATGCTGAAAAACAATTGATACAAGAACAAATATTTTCTGATGTTAGAGAACTTGTAAATGAATTACCAGAAGAACAAAAAGAAGTTTTGGTAATGCGTATGTATAAGGACATGAGTTTTAAGGAAATTAGCGAAAACACTGGGGTTAGCATTAATACTGCTTTAGGTAGAATGCGTTATGCATTAATAAACATGCGCAAAATAATAGATAAACATAAAATTATTTTGGTGAATTAACAATAAAGTAAAATATGCGTCGTTAATAGTTTATAACCAACAAATTAAACAGTTTATATGATGCAACTTTACTCAAAAAAGGCTTCTGAATTTCAGATGCAACCCAAAAAAGAAACAGTTCAATTTTTGATTAATTTTTCCAAATCGCTAACTATTGTAAAAACAAAATCAGAAGACTTCATTGAATTGAATTTGAATTAAGAGCGGAAAAAGCTTCAACACATGTTGAAGCTTTTTCCAGTTTTAGCCTATTTTGATAGTTGGTATATTCCAAAATTATATTTAAATATTTTGGACGTTCCCTAAAAAGGTTTGGCTTGGAATTTATCTTGAGCGCAGTCGAAAGGTTATATCTTTTTTATGCGGAATTTTAATTAACCTTGTTTTAATTAACCTTTTTTTTATTAATTAGTTTTTTTCTTATCAGTATAAGATCTTGAAATTAAGTTAGCATAAAAAAGGATGCCATTTCAATCCCTAACGCACATTTTTGCCGAGTTTTAGACATTGGAAATCAACAGTAATTATTTAAAAATTTTAAAAGTATTCTCTTAATCTAATTGTATGAGATCCTTTCAGGATAACAAACTGTATTGATATTCAATTTTATCTGTATCAAAATTATTTTCTCTATGAATCTCTGTAAAAAAAATCAGCAAAACTCTGTATTCATAATTTTTCAAAAGCGCTACTAAAAAAATCAAAAGAATTAATACGCGCTTAATTTTCTCCCGAAATTGCATC
>TARA_R110002072_G_scaffold2252_5_pt1 | contig 10868 bp, 4 predicted proteins | sample TARA_R110002072 | Tara Oceans TARA_R110002072 (sample SAMEA4397118) | marine metagenome | biome: Polar Biome; feature: [SRF] surface water layer (ENVO:00010504); material: water (ENVO:00002006), including particulate matter (ENVO:01000060) such as... | depth 5 m | reverse complement strand
TTGCCCGATGACGGTGTTTGGCTGACCGGTGAGTTGCATCAAACCCATGCATTTATGGGGGACGACTGTAGTTATTGCCATACAGAAGCATTTACTCAAACTCGTGACGAAGATTGTCTGACCTGTCACCTGTCCGTAAACCATCATTTTGATACAGAAAAGTTAGGCCGTAGTTATGGCGTGGGTGATGGGTGTGGAGACTGTCACAAAGAACATAGCTCAACCGATAGCATCACCCGGGAAGACCAACAGGTGTGTAATGTGTGTCACGCGGATTTGGCTGGGGCTGGCTTTACCCACTCGGATCTTCAGAATGCGACGGATTTTCTCGACGACCACCCGGGCTTCAAAGTATCTCTGGATGTCCTGGGAGAGGGTGATCAGTGGGAGAGAAAACGATTTGATATTTGGGAAGAAGATCTGGAGGAAACCAGTAATTTGAAGTTTCCCCATGATCTTCATTTGAGTGAGGAAGGCATCGATGGCATAGAAGGTAAAGTTGTTATGGCTTGTCAGGATTGCCACCTGCCGGAAAAGGGCGGTCTAAAAATGCGCCCGGTCACGATGGAACAGCACTGTTCTGATTGCCACCAGTTAACCTTTGACCCAACAACCCCTGATCGAGTGGTCCCCCATGGGTCTCCGCCAGACCTTATGCGAACCCTGAGAGAGTACTATGCGTATCAGTTTGTCACACGAGATCAGCCTAAAACTGAAGTGACCAACGTGAAGCTAGAGGTCCCACAATCGCGGGAGGTTCGTCGTCCTGGGCGGCGAGCACGCCAACAGTCTATTAGCGATTTGATTGCAGAAACTCAAATTGATGGCAGCAAACCCCTGACTCAGCAGGCAAACGATTTTATCGAGGCTCGGGTAAATGAAGCCGCAGCCAATTTGTTTGAAAAGCAGACCTGCACAATCTGTCATGAGATTACAAAAATGGATGATCAAACTGTTCCCTGGAGAGTGACCCCTGTCCATCTAAATACCAGTTGGATGCCACTGTCAGCGTTCTCCCATAGCAGTCACAAGAATATGCAATGTCAGGGTTGTCACGACGCTGAAATGTCGCCAGATGCTGGAGATATCTTGATGCCGGATATTGGCAGTTGTCGGTCCTGTCACGGCGGTGAGGATTCTAAAAACTTGCTTCAGAGCAGCTGTATCGCCTGCCATGAATTCCATTTGGAGAGTCAAAAACCTATGGGTGCACTCGTGGAAATTGAGCAACTGGATTCAGCTCAATGAGAAGAAATCTAATTACATTGTTTACAACCATTGGTCTTCTCGCCGCCTGTAGTGGGGGTGGAAGTGGGGGTAGTACTACAGCTGCGGAGCAAGCTGCAGTAGACAATCCTGCACCAACAGGAACACCAGTCACCTGTGGGGAAAATTGTTTCCTCTCCGCGGTCGATGTGGAAACTGTGATTGCACAGGCGGTCGCTGAGGCTGAAGCCCGAAATATTGGAGCAACCATTGCGGTTGTTGATCGGGTTGGTAATGTACTGGGTGTTTTTCAATCCAGTAATGCCGATGCATTTATTACAATCACGTCAACTAACGAACAAGGCGCACCTGTTACCGGTGGCTTGGAAAGTCTTAATTTTATTCCAGCCCCGCTAGCCGCAATTTCTAAAGCTATTACTGGCGCTTACTTGTCCACCAGTGAGAATGCGTTTACCACCCGTACCGCTAGCCAAATTGTTCAGGAAAATTTCAATCCTGGAGAAAATAACGTCCCTTCAGGCCCGTTGTTTGGTGTTCAGTTTAGCCAATTACCTTGCTCAGACTTTTCCCAACGATTTCAGGGTGGAGCATTCTCCACTGTTGGTCCACACCGTTCCCCATTAGGTTTGGCTGCTGATCCCGGTGGATTACCACTGTATATCAATGGGGTAAATGTTGGTGGTATTGGTGTCATTGCCGATGGGATCTATGGCCTTGACAAGGTGATTACTGATTTTGATCAGAATATCGATGAGATCATTGCGACCGCAGGAGCGGTTGGGTATGCAGCGCCCACCGCGATTCGCGCTGATAGAATTACAATTGTGGGTAAGACGGCAAGATTTAGTGACGCGGTTGTCACAGACCTGCAATCTACCCCAGGGCAGTCCGACCCAATTGCAACCATTCAGGCCAGTGGCCGCGGCAACTATGTTGCGGTTACGAGCTATTTTGATGGCCTGGGCGCCAGGGCAGGGACAGTTTTTGGTCAGCCTGGATCTGGTGTGCGTCCAGCAGACCCAACGGTGTTTGTTGATGCAAACGGAGCAAGCCTGGATGCCTTTGTTTTTGTTGATCAAAGTAATCAAAACCGATTTGCAGCACGGGATGGACTTGATGCTCCAGCTGGCAACTCGGTTAATGCGTTAACGGCTGCTGAAGTTCAGGTGATACTTAATGAGGCGATTGGTGTTGCCAATCAATCTCGAGCGCAGATTCGGGTTCCAGCGGGAACCCAGGCACGAGTCACAATTTCAGTCGTCGATTCCAATGGTAATATTCTCGGTATAGGTCGTACCCGTGATGGTCCCGTTTTTGGTGCCGATGTGTCCTTGCAGAAAGCGCGAACAGCAACATTTTTCTCCGGTACCGGTAGACTCCCAGGCCAGACGCCGGCAGATATTTTGCGCGGCTTCCCTGACCCCCTTTATTTATCGCCAATGACACTACCGATAGATTTAGCCAAGTTGGACACGCTACCCACACCCGCACCTTCCTTTTCTCGATACGTCCTGGATACCCAATTATTCCTTGGTGATGCCGATGCGCTTGAGACAACCGGTACGCTAGTAGCGTTTTCGGACAGGGCTGGTGGAAACCTATCTCGCCCTAATTTCCCAGACGGACCATCTTCTGGCCGAAACGGCCCCCTAAGCAAGCCACCGGGAGAGTGGAGTATTTTCAGTGTGGGATTGCAGCTCGACCTTGCCTACAACTCGATCATTCAGCATGTAGCGCACATTCTGGGGGCCGCCCCCGATGTTGCGCAAAACTGCACCGGCAACACTGGCTTCTCGGCTGTTGACCCATTTACGGTTCAAAATGCAGTGCCCAATTTGCCAAATGGCATTCAAATTTTCCCAGGTAGTGTGCCGATTTATCGAGGCAATCTTTTAGTAGGTGGAATTGGTGTTTCCGGTGACGGTGTTGATCAGGATGATATGTTTTCGTTTTTGGGTTTGCATCGAGCGTCTGTTCGCCTGGGAACAATCAACAACGCACCTCCTGAAATCCGTGCGGATCGTTTAGCGATTCCCGGCGAGGAAGCGCGGCTCCGTTACGTCAACTGTCCACAACTACCGTTTATAGGCAGCAATGATACGGAGGTGTGTGATGGGCTTTAAAAAACACATATCCGCACTGACGGTACTGGCTGCACTAGCTCCCGTGTCTGTCTTTGGTCAAACAGGTGGTCAAGAAGGTGATCAGGAACGGATTGTCCCCGCATCGGGATACTGTGTTGAGGACGCTGACAACAATATTCAGCGGAGACGTCCCGGTGTACCTATTGATGAATATGAGCTGCCTCTATGTGAAGACACACCCGATGAAGGCAGAATCAGCGCCTGGGTTGATCCCTTTGATCTGGGCCCCCCCGTCCCTGATCGTTGGCGAATTGTTAATTCCATCGGAATCGAAACTAATCTACTAGACCCATACAACACCCAGAACTGGCTGAAGGGTGATATGCCGGTGTGGGGTAAGGACTGGTTCTATAGCATCATTGCGATCAGTGACACGATCATTGAACCCCGGCGTTTTCCAATTCCTGTGGGCATTGCGACAACAAGTCGATCAGGGGCCCTCGATACGATTGGCCTGGGTGAAACCACCATTCTCGCTGAGAATCTGATTCTTGAAAACGTGATTTACAAAGGTAACACGACCTTTAAGCCACCAGACTGGGAGTTTCGATTTACACCTGTGTTTAATATTAATCAGGTGCATGCGGATGAGAAAGGTATCTTGAATGTCGACCCAGACAAGGGCGGGCGATCAAATCGAAGACGCCGCGATACGTTTATGGGCGTTCAGGCTTTATTCGTCGATAAACATTTAAGGAACGTTTCTGACCGATTCGATTTTGATAGCGTCCGAGTCGGCATTCAGCCATTTTCGAGCGACTTCCGTGGTTTCTTGTTCCAGGACTCGCAGTTTGGTGTGCGCTTGTTTGGGACGCGAAACAACAACATCTTTCAGTACAACCTTGCCTGGTTCCAGCGACTAGAGAAGGACACTAATAGCGGTTTGAATGATGTGACCCAAGACCTTCGTGACGACCATGTGATCGCTGCAAATGTGTATTGGCAGGATTTCCCCAGGGTAGGTTTTTTCTCTCAAGGTACAGTGATTCACAACAGCAATCGTGAGAAGGGCCAAATTGAATACGATAAGAATGGCTTTATTCAACGCCCGTCATCATTGCTTGAAGAGCGAAGCCGAAACTATGAAGTGACCTATTTTGGTTACAGTGGTGACGGTCACTTTGATCGAGTTAATCTGACAACTTCCGCCTACTATGCCTATGGTCATCAGACCAGCACGCGTATTGCCTCTAAAGAAGAAAAAGTTAGTGCCTTCTTTATTGCCGCTGAAGCCTCTATGGACTTCGACTGGTTCCGACCACGTCTCTCCATTCTCTGGACTTCTGGAGACGATGATCCCTTTGATGATGAGGCCAATGGGTTCGACGCAATCTTTGAAAACCCGCAGTTTGCGGGCGCTGATACCAGTTTTATTATCAGGCAAAATGTACCGCTGATTGGTGGCGGTGGTGTTGCATTGATGGGTCGAAATGGCATCATCCCCTCGCTTCGGCCGAGTAAAGAACAAGGCCAATCCAATTTTATCAATCCTGGTATTCAAATGATTGGGGTTGGTGCTGATGCCGACCTTCTGCCAGAGCTGCGATTATCAGTGAACTGGAACTACTTCCGGTTTGATACGACCGAAATTCTTGAAGCTGCTCGTCAGCAGGGACCTATCGATAATGACCTGGGTCACGATGTCTCATTGTCGTTAACCTATCGTCCGTTTATGTCGCAAAATATTGTACTCAGGCTTTCTGCTGCAGGATTGCTGGGTGAAGATGGGTTTGATGATCTTTATGGCAACGAGGCTGATACACCTTATTCTGTGTTAGGCAATATTACGTTGATGTACTAGAACGAAGTACGGGAAATGATGCAAAAAGCAATAATGACAATATCTACCACACGAGCGATGACTTCGGTTGCACGGGTGCTTGCGCTTATTGTGGTGGGCGCTTTGAGTACAACGTCGGCCTATGGGTCTGAAGCGGGCGGAGCCTATGTGGAGCGTGTTTATGAACTGACTCCGCCAGCGCCGCGTTCTCAATCCGTCGCAGAAGCTGACGCAAAAAGTGCCGGGTGTATGTCGTGTCACACGGACACCGATAGCCTAAGCATGCACGCCAGTCCTGGGGTGATTCTGGGCTGTACAGACTGCCATGGTGGTAATGCTGAAGTGTTCTATCACGAGGGTGATGGCCACGATCATGATCACGCTCTGGAAGAGGCGCATGTTTTACCGAGCTACCCAGAAGATTGGAGTTTCCCGCACAGCAAAAACCCCGAGATTTCCTATACGCTCCTAAATAAGGAAGCAAAAGAATTTGTTCGTTTTGTCAATCCATCCGACCTGCGAGTCGCCAAGGAAGCCTGTGGTGCATGCCATCTGGAAACTGTGCAGGCTGCAAAACGCAGTATCATGGCCACGGCTTCAATGTTTTTCGGCGCAGTGACCTATGCTAACAATATTTTGCCCTACAAGAATTATATTCTGGGTGAAGCCTATACGCCGGACGGCGAACCGAGCGCGATTCAAGGTCCGCCTTTAAAGGATGCCCAGGCAGCGTTAGAAGATCATGGTGTGCTGCCCATTTTGTACCCAATCCCTGCCTGGGAGACCGTGCCTCCCGGAGACATTTTCCGAGTGTTTGAGCGAGGTGGGCGTAACATTACTAACCTGTTTCCCGAGACGGGGCTACCGAATGCGTTAGGTCTGTTCCAGCGAATCGAAGAGCCAGGTCGGCCAGATTTTAGACAATCAAATCGAGGCCCCGGCACCGGACAGCGCATCTCTGTACCTGTCTTAAATGCTCACAAGACCCGGTTGAACGATCCATTGATGTGGTTCCTGGGTACCAATGATAATCCAGGCGACTATCGTACCTCCGGTTGCGGAGCTTGCCATGTGGTCTACGCGAACGACCGTGATCCGCGGCATTCTGGCCCTTATAGCGAGGCGGGCCACACGGGTATGACCCAAACAATTGACCCCACCATTCCGAAAGGGGAAGAAGGCCACCCAATTAAGCACGTCTTCTCCCGGGCGATTCCTACGGCTCAGTGTATTTCCTGCCACATGCACCAACCGAATATGTTTGTGAATACCTATCTTGGCTACACGATGTGGGACTACGAGTCTGATGCAGAATCCATGTTTCCAAAGGAACAGGAATACCCTGATGCTCACGATATTCGTAAGGCCAACAGCCATAACCCCGAGGCCGCAGCATCCCGGGGTCTTTGGAAAGATCAGGAATTCTTAAGGGGCGTATCGGAGCTAAATCCAACGCTGAAAAACACACAGTTTGCGGACTATCACGGCCACGGTTGGAACTTCCGCGCAGTGTTCAAGAAGGACCGTAAAGGTAACCTCCTTGATGAAGCGGGTGACATTGTTGAACCCGACGACCCCAAGAAGTTTGATAAAGCAGTGCATATGTCTTCGGTCCACCTTGATGTTGGGATGCACTGTGTAGATTGTCACTTTTCCCAGGATAGCCACGGTAATGGCCATATCTATGGCGAAGTAGGTAGTGCTGTTGAAATCGATTGTGTGGATTGCCACGGCACAGCAAATGACTATCCAACGCTAAAGACATCGGGTCCTGCAGCACCTCCCGGCGGAACGGATTTAAGTTTGATTCGAAACCCAGATGGGCGTGCCAGATTTGATTGGCGGGACGGAAAATTGTATCAACGTAGTTTGCTTTGGCCGGATCGTGAATGGGAAATGAGTCTGGTGAAAGACACGGTGGACCCCACTAGCCATCAGTACAATGAAAAAGCTGCCAGAGCTAAAACGATGAAGCGGGATCCAGCAACCCAGGAATGGGGGCCGGACGTGCCTGCGGAAGAACGTGCCCATGGATATGACACCATGGAGTGTTATACCTGTCACCAATCCTGGACAACCAGTTGTGGTGGCTGTCACCTTCCTATTGAAGCCAACTGGAAGACCGAACGGCTCCACTATGAGGGCGGCGAAACGCGAAATTTCGCGACCTATAATCCCCAGGTCGTGCGGGACCAGATCTTTATGCTCGGTCGCCGCGGGAAAGTTAATGGTGGTCGAATCGCACCGCTTCGATCAACGTCAGCCCTTGTGTTGTCATCTACCAATGCAAACCGGGAAAAAATATACGTTCAACAGCCTCCAATCTCTGCAAGTGGATACAGCTCACAGGCTATCAATCCGCACTTTGCCCATACGGTTCGGAAGACTGAAACCAGAGTTTGTAGTGACTGCCATCTCTCGGACAAGGGCGACAATAACGCCATCATGACCCAGACCCTTGGGTACGGGACTGATTTTATCGACTTTGTTGGTTACCACGCGTACCTAGGTGGCGCGGGTTCCGTAGAGGCAATTCAGGTGACAGAGTGGGAAGAGCCACAAGCCGTAATCGGCAGTTACTTACATAAGATTGTGTATCCAGATTTCTACGCAAAACATGAGGCGGAAAAAGATGTTCTACAAACGGGCTATGAGCACAGCTCGGGCGATGTGAACTGTATACAACTTAGAGGCGAATACTTGTTTGCAGCTGCAGGCAAGAAAGGTCTTCAAGTTTATGATGTAGCCGGTATTGCAAACAAAGGTATTAGCCAGAGAATCATCTCAGCTCCAGCGTCGCCAGCGGGACAGGACACCTCAGTGCCTTCTACGAATGCGACTTGCGTATCGCTTCTGACTACGCAACCAATTGCGCCATTCCGCAATGAAGGTGAGTTAATGCGGGTGCAGAATCAAGAAAAACCATTCCATCCGATATACAACTATGCACTGATCACCGATTCCGTTGAGGGGCTGATTCTCACCGACGTCAACACCCTTTCAGACGGTGAGCCGCGCAATAACTTCCTGACACGGGCAGTCACCTGGAATGAAGGCGGTGTTTTGGATGGTGCTCGTTACCTTAGTGTCGGTGGACATTACGCCTATATCATGGCAAGTGCAGGTCTAGTAGTTGTTGACCTCGATAATCCCCTGGAGCCTACCCACGTAGCGACGGTGCCGCTGAATGATGGACGCGGGGTTTACTTACAATTCCGATATGTATTTGTCACGGATGCTGACGGACTAAAGGTTGTTGATGTAACAGATCCTACCAATCCTAAGCTGGTTGAGAACAATCTGGTTAGCCTCTCTAACGCTCACAATATTACGCTGGCGCGTACCTTTGCTTATGTTGCTGCGGGTAGTGAGGGTGTGGTTGTTGTTGATGTGACGGATCCGGAAAACTTGAAGGAATACTCCCGCGTAACCGAAGGCTTAACCGATGCACGTGACGTGGTGATCGCGAGCACTAATGCGAGCTTGTATGCTTATGTGGCAGATGGAGCAGGGGGACTCAAGATAGTACAGTTAACGTCGCCGGTAAGTCAGCCTCGATACTATGGGTTTAGTCCGGACGTGAAGCCTGAACTGATTGCCACCTATCCAACGAGTAAACCGGCATTGTCTTTGTCCCGGGGTATTGAGCGAGACCGTGCGGTTGACGAGACAGGTGGCCAGGTTGCAGTCTTCAGCAGGCTTGGTTCCGGTCCACTCAGTGAAGCAGATATGAGAAAGCTGTATTTGGACAAATCAGGCAAGCCGTGGTTCGTGAAGGACGAGCTTGAAAACAAAAAGGCAAAACAAAAATGATGAGAATTTATCGATATCTAATATCTTTGGCCTTCCTGTGTCTTTGTAATGTGGTCTATGGGGCGGACCTACCGCAAGACGCTCCCCGGGATCATTTGGGTGTTGCGACCTGTGCATCCGGTGTCTGTCATGGTTCCGTTAGAACCAGAACAGCAACCGCGGTGAACCAAAATGAATACGTGATTTGGAGTAAACGGGATCGACATAGAGCGGCATACAATACTTTGCTCACCGCCGAATCTAAATCTATCGCGAAGAATCTCGGAATCAAGAACGCCCATGAAGCTGATATGTGTCTGGACTGTCATGCTGACAATGTCGCTCAGGAACATCGAGGAGAACGGTTTCAGCTAAGTGACGGTGTCGGTTGTGAATCCTGTCATGGTGGTGCTGAAACCTATATATCGACCCATGTTGATGATGCAGCTAATCATGCCTCTAATATCGCAGATGGCATGTATCCGACTGACGATCCCCGGGCTAGAGCAAAGCTATGTTTGTCCTGCCACCTTGGTACGGCGGACAAGATGGCCAGCCACGATATTATGGGTGCTGGGCATCCGCGAATATCCTTTGAGCTAGATACATTCGGTTGGTTACAACCGGCGCACTACGTGATGGATGATGATTACAAAGCGGAGAAGTGGGCTGGCGCGAGTATTGAACTGTGGACGGTTGGCCAGATTGAAGCATCCCGGCAAACACTTCACTTGATCCAAAGCCGACTCAAGAGTGGCGGGTTGTTCCCGGAGCTTGCGTTATTTGATTGCCACTCCTGTCACCATTCAATGTCAGAGCAGCGTTGGCAACAGTCCGCTAAATCAGCGCTGCCTCCAGGCAGTGTTCGACTCAATGATGCGAACTTTGTCATGCTATTTGCGATTGCGAATGTCCTTGATGAGGGTCTAGAGCGCGATATTCGTGCTGGGCTAAAACAGCTACATCAAACTGTGACCAAAGGTCGAGATGTGAGTAACGCAACAGCACATTTACTGGGGCTACTTAATCAATTGGACGGCAAAGTTGACAGTGCCTCGATTCAAACTCGAACCGGTGAGTTGATTCAGTCCGTCGTCAATGCATCTGGAAAGAGTCGGATGATTGATTATGTGAGTGCAGAGCAAGCATTAATGGCAGTAGATATGCTGCTCTCCACTTCCGGTCAGCGAGATTCCCATGAGGACTGGCTAACCAAAGCTTATGAGTCATTGGGTAATGAGGATAGTTTTGATCCTCAGCGATTTTCCCGCCTCATGAAGTCCTTCAAGAGCTAATACCACGGAGGGGCCGAAAGCCGGCCCCTTCTCAAGCAAGTAGGTTTACTTTTGCTTTCTGTTGTTGTCCCCACTTATAACGAAGCCGGAAACTTGCCGCTATTAGCCGCGAGTATCGCAAATGCCCTTGTAAGTCTCGAATACGAATTGCTTATTGCGGATGATCGCTCTGAGGATGATACCGTCCTTGTGGTCGAACAATTGCAGAGCAAGTATCCAATTCGATTGCTCCAATCCGATGATCGACCTCGGGATTTGTCTCTGTCTGTGCTCCAGGGCATCGAGGCAGCCCAGTTCGACCGAATACTGGTCATGGATGCTGATCTATCGCATCCACCGGAAATGATTCTGGGGATGCTGGCGGAGCTTGAAGTAAACGAAAATCGATTTGTACTCGGGAGTCGCTATACACAGGGCGGTAGTTTTGATCGAGATTGGAGTCTCTGGCGGTTCGTCAATTCTCATATAGCGACCTTGATTGCAAAACCACTGGTGAGCTGTAGTGATCCGATGTCGGGCTTTTTTCTGTTTGATCGGCGCATTCTGGATTTAAAAGCCCTAAAACCAATAGGCTATAAAATTGGACTTGAGCTTATGGTTCGCGGTCAGTTTGAGGCGGTGGTTGAAGTC
>TARA_R110002072_G_scaffold197363_2_pt1 | contig 10869 bp, 19 predicted proteins | sample TARA_R110002072 | Tara Oceans TARA_R110002072 (sample SAMEA4397118) | marine metagenome | biome: Polar Biome; feature: [SRF] surface water layer (ENVO:00010504); material: water (ENVO:00002006), including particulate matter (ENVO:01000060) such as... | depth 5 m | reverse complement strand
ACTCCAGATAGAGCGTTAAATATTTGTAGAGCTTCGACTCTCTGTTTACCTAGTCTTTTATAATCTAAGACTTGAGCAGAGAGAGTAAAATCTCTATAGGGTAAAAATGTTTGCATCTATCTATTATAAAAGTTGTCTTTAATCCACCACTTCATAGACTTGTATACATATAGAGCCATAGTGCCTAAGAATGCACCAAATATATACATAGCGTGTAGAAGTCCATGACCCTCTCCACATACACCTAGTAGATGTTTTAATGTTTCTATCATGTTGTTTTCCTTTCGTTAAATATTTTCTCTGAATGTTTATGGTCTCTGTATAATTCTTTAGTCTCTGATTCAAACCAACAAGAGGCACATAGTATATAGCCAGAGGTTAGTCTATACCAATTGTGTGGCTCTACTATCGTAGAACATTTTGAGCATCTATGCATTTTATATTCTCCTTATATTAATTATATCAAACTCTGGAAACTCCCACTCAAGTTTGTCGTACAATTCTTCTTCCGAGACAGCTGCGATTCCCTGGCACCAGCTTGTCTCTCCATCTGTAAATTCTACTACCCACATGTTATCTCCTTTTGTTTATCTCTGAGTAAAATATTGCTCTCACTCTCTTAAGTGTATATTTATTAGCATCTCTCTTACTTAGTTTGAATCTACGTACCATCCACTCTCTCGCTTGTTCTCTCGTAGAGGGTGGAATTGGTATATTATAGATTTTACGCATATAAATTATACTTTAATTTAAGCCTAATTTTATATAGACGCAATAGCCTTGTCGAGAGATATATATTCTCTAGCATCCACAAGAGTTATTGCAACAATTATTTTCGTTAAGTAATTTTCTCTCGGCTTTAATCTCTCTACGAAACTTATCCTTAGCTTCGCTTATTGTGTAGCCATAATATCTACGTCTAAATAGAGAATCGAACTCCTCTATTCTATACGATAGCTCTATGCTACCATCTTTTTTAAACTCTCTAGTCATGATTGTCTCCTGTTTGGTTTATAGATTGATTACTATTATTAGAGCTAAAATGCTCTCTATTAGGATTATAAAAATCGCTAATTCTTTCCAGTTTATTTTCATATTCTCTACCATGTCCTTTCGTCTCTGTGTATAGGTCGTAGAATCTTCGGGTCGTGTTTCTTAACTTCCCTGATTCTCTCATTATTTGTGATTCTATATTTTCTTTGTCTAGCTTGTATTCTATCTCTATCTACTAGAGTCTCGGTTAATAACTTGTAGACTGATGGAAAACCCTCGTGTAATATCTTTCTATCTCTGTCATATATTGAGATAGCTTCGCCTTGCTCGTAGTGAAACTCTCTATAATCCATAAATAACTCTATCAAATCTTTTAGAGTCTTTTTTGAAATCTCTCTATCTCTTGGTGTATAGAGAACCCACTTATTAGATACTTTTGCAATCTCGTACCTGGCTACGATTATATTGTCTTGTACTCTCTTACTCTCTAGACTCTCTAGCTTAGATTGTAGAGATTTAATCTCTCCCTCTAGCTTAGATTTCTCTAGAAAGTATTGACTCTCTCGATCGTTATCGTTCATAGAACTCCTTTGATTTGTCTATTGATATGTGTATAGAGGAACGGGTAGGAAACGAACCTACCCTTAGCTCCAAGCGTTCCTTGTCTCCGTTCTAGTCCTTAGAGACTTTAGCTCCATTGATACGTATTACTGCATCATTTCCGTTCATGTCTTGGAAGAAGAACGTTCTACCATGCTCCGTTATAAAGTCAGCTAGAGCTATATTACTAGCATCAGCATGAACAGTATTTAAAAACTGGGTTGGTAAGTCTCCGAAATTAACTTCACATTTTGAGAGGTCGTATTTAGCTTCTTTGCCAGTCTCTATTAATAAAGCGTTTAACTCTTCTTTGTCTTTGTACTCTTCTAGTGAGAGCTTACCAGTTACGATTATTTTCTTTGTATCTTTAGACATTTTATTTGTCTCCTGTGTTATTGGTTTTTTTAGGTCTTGTTTCATGTCTAATTATACGTTAAATATATGACAATAACTACATAATAATAATTTAATTTGAGAGGTGTAAATGTATATATAATAAGACTTAGAGAGGTGCGACGTTGCGAGGGGTTACCAATGCGAGAGGTTGCAAGGTGCGAGAGGTGCGAGGCTCCGAGAGAAAATTTTTTTTGCGAGGGGATAGTATAGGGTACGAAGTACACCTTGTTTTAATTCTTATAGTTTCTTTATGTATACGAAGTATACCTTTTTAATTCTTATAGATTCTTTAGGGTAACGTAGTTACACCTTTTTCAACTAAACTTTAGTAATGGAATAGAAGAGGTAGGGGAGGGGTACTGAGTAATATAAGACTAGCACACAAAATACTCCAATTTTTATAACTTTTGACTATAATCTATAACATAGGGTTTAAGTCTTATATAGATATACTTCTATTTGGCTCAAATCTACCTCTTAAAGCTATCTTTTTTGTTTCTTCGAGTATACATACCAACTTGTTAGTTTTTATAGTAAATTAGGCGTTTTACGTTTCTTCAACTTTTTCTCTCTTTTTAGGTCTGGAACTGTTGTTTTTGTTTCTACCCAGGTTCCAAATATTTTTGTATAATTTTTTTCATAACGAGTACGATCGGTAACTCTGCTTTTATCACCTTTCACGCTCATCATCTATCTCCTCATTTTCTTTTTCTTCATCTACCTCTTTTTCTTCTGGTTCGTGATAAATACCTATTTTCTTTTCAAAAGCGTTTACAGCTGGTTCTAGTGTTCCTTTGTAATCAGCGACTATTATGACTAAAGCTGCCAAACAATGCAAATAAAACCAGGTCATACAATTCCTTTCTTTTTGGATATTATGTTAATAATATCTTTTTTAATAGTATATATATTAAATATTTAACTCCTTTAGCTATATACAATATAACAGTTAATTAAATCAAAGTCAAGTAAAAACATTAATTATTTTTATTACTTGCATTAATAGTGTTTTATACATATATTGTCTATATGAAAAGTTACAGTAAAAACGATGCACGTACTCATTGTGCTAATTGGGATGCTGGTGATTGCCTGGGTTGTATGATGCCTAGAGTAGGCGGAGAGCTAGTAATGATTGTAGATTCTAAATTACAGGGTAAGACCTGTGTTGTTGACAATGGTTGTGAGTATTTTGAAAGAATAGTTGTTCCGTCAATTGAAAACCAAGGGAGATAAAGAATATGAATGATACGGATGTAATTAAATACATAGATAAAACATATCCAGAAATGTCTAAAAGGTTTAAGGAGATACTTGAGGAAGAGTGGAAGTTGTTTTGTAGAAAGCAATATGACTACGGAAGTTCTAATATTACTTTAGGAGAGAACATGGATACAAAAGAAGGTCGCATGGTATCTCTAACTGGATTAGTAATTAGAATGAATGATAAGATCAATAGATTAAAAAACATCATTATTAAAAACAATGGTAAGAATGCTGTTAAGAACGAAACATATTTAGATGCTTTTATAGATTTATCTATTTATGGCATAATAGCTCAATTAGTCTCGGAAGCAAAATGGGGAAAGTAAAAAATCTTTGTTTAAGAATAGAAGCTAAGATAATAAAGTTATTTATAAAACTATTAACTAATCGGGATATAAAATGAATTTAAAAAAATGGACTTCAGAAGAAATTGACATTGTAAGATCTTATGAACGGAATCACAAAACAAGAAGAGATATTCAATACGACCTGGAAAAAGCTGGGTATAAAAGAAGTTTTAAGGCTGTAACTAGAAAGATTGAAAACCTAGGTTGTAAAAAGGCTTACGGCAATTTAGATGTATCCAGACTACCTAAGGTATTAATAGTGGATATTGAGACTACCCCTATGGGTGTATGGGTTTGGAGTCTTGGAAAACAATACGTTGGTCATAATACAATAATGAAAAGCGATAACAACGTACCTATGGACTGGCATCTTCTTAGTTGGTCTGCTAAATGGCTATATGACGATAAAGTGTTGAGTGACGTTATAACTCCAGATGAGGCAAAAAATAGAGAAGATAAAAGAATTGTAAGCTCTGTTTGGAAGTTATTAGACGAAGCTGATATTGTTATAGCACATAATGGAGACAGGTTTGATCTGCCTAAGTTAAGCACTAGGTTTATTGCAAACGGATTAAATGCTCCGTTACCATTTAAAACAATTGATACACTTAAAGCAGCTAGAAGAGAATTTTCTTTCTCATCTAATAAACAAGACTTTTTAACTAAGTTTTTAAAAATAGAACAAAAGCTAGGAACTGATTTTCAATTATGGATTGATTGCATGAATGGAAGTAAAAAAGCCCTAGATAGAATGGTTAAGTACAATAGGCATGATGTTATAGGTTTAGAGCAATTGTATTTAAAGCTAAGACCTTATATGAAGTCTCATCCCAATATGGCTGTAATGATGGATGAAGATTCTTGTACTGTGTGTGGAAGTAAGTCATTAAAAGAAACTGGAAAGTTTTACTATACTGGAACTAGTAAATTCAGCTTATATGCTTGCGGTGGATGTAATTCTCCATACATTAGAAGTAAAGAGAATCAGTGCAGTAGAGAAGTTTCTAAGAGGTCAGTTGCAAGATAACTTGACTTTTGTGTCATTTTACGTTATATTAAGAGTAAGGCTATAAATGATTTTTAGAAAAATTAATAAAATAAATCATGCGATTTATAGTAGTATAGAAGAGTTCAAAGAGAAAAACCCTAACCTTGAAGTAGTTGATAATTGGAGGCAAGGCACCGAAGGTAGCTGGGTAGTTTCAGACGATAGGCAAGTTTGTCAGGTTCTGAAGCGTGGGAAGATGCTTAACAAAGCAAAAGATAAGATAACCAACTATTATGTTAGGGTTGCTCTCGGAACTTTTATTTGCGCTGATGGTGTAAGAATTGAAGGTAAGCCAAGAAAGAATCTTTATTCGTTTGGTTTGCTTGATAAAAATGCATACGATCATAAAGTTAATAAAAAAAATACTACACAAAGAGAGTTTCTTTTTGCTCAATATGTAGCAAAAGGAGAAAACTTAATAGACTCTTTTGTAAAAGCATTTCCTACAAACAATAGACCTTATGCCGAAGGTCAAGCCAAAATACTAATGAAGGCTAAACGGATTCAAACAATGATTAGAGAAGAAATAGATAAGGTATTAAGTTCTGCTGAAATAACTCCTTTATATTTATTGGAGCAAATGAGACACGTAATTGACAAAGATGATTCTCAAGATAGAGATAAAATACAAGCTTTAAAAACATTAATGCAAATAAGTGGAATGATGGACACAGAGAAAAGACAAGAGTCTGTTGCTGTCTTTCAAGGTTTTACTAAAGAACAATTAGATGCCATTGGAGGAGGAAATGTCAAGAAACTTGCGTCGGCTAAAAGAGAAGTTGAGGTCTAAAGACTGTCAGCTTTGCAGTATACCATTGGAGGGGAATTATGTTGTCATTAGGGATGTGGATACAAATCAATACTATGCACAGTGTGTTGAGTGTATGACAATATATAATCATGAATTAGGGTTTGAACACTTAGGAATCCCAAGCATAATAGGAGTGAGTTAATGAAAAAAGTTAATTTTGATTTAGAAGTAGAAGTGCATGATGATTTAAAAGATGAAGTAATAAAAGAATACATGTCTCGTTATTTTATAAATAAAAAATCTTTTGATGCTTTTACATTGCAAGTCATTGGAGAAAGAGATTATCCCCTAAACTTTCAATTAGGTGATATAAAATTTGATTTAAAAAAGAAAAAAGCAAAGTTTAAATCTAAAGCAAAAGCAAAAAAATGAAGTTAGCCGTATATGGAACATTAAGAAGTGGAAATAAAAATACAGGTATATTAGAGAACTCTTCTCTTGTATACCCAGGTCATAAGCAATTTCCAGCTGTTATACAGAACAAAAAAGGAAAAGGAACTGTTGTTGAAGTTCAAGATGTAACAGAATCTGATATAAAAAGATATGATATATATGAGGGAATCTCTTCTGGTCTGTATAGACGAGTAAAAGCAAAAGTTAAAATGGATGGTGGAGATTTAGAAGATGTATGGGTTTATGTTGCTGGAGACGAGTTAATTCAAAGAAGTAATATGTTTACAGAGATACAAAGCGGAGACTGGTACAATAGATAATTTTAATATAAACTCAGATAGGCAAAAAGAAAAAGATAAAGTATTGAGATTAGCTTCTCAAGACTTAATTGCTTTTGGTCAGCTGTTTTTACCAGATGATTTTATGAAGTCATCTCCTGCTCCATTTCATTACGAAGTTGGAAAAAAACTTTTAGACTCTGAGCTTAGAAAGCTTTGTATTGTATTGCCTAGGGGTCACTCTAAGTCTACTATGGCTAAAGCGGCTTTAATGCACAAAATATATTTTAACCCTCAAGGGAAAAAAGAGTTTGCAGCGTGGGTGTCAGAAGAGCAAGGTCAGGCAATAGATCATTTAAAATATATTAAAAACCATATTGAATTTAATAACGCTTTAAATTATTATTTTGGAGACCTGGTTGGAAGTAAGTGGACTGAAAAAGATATAACTACTAGTAGGGGAGATAGAATAATAGCTAAGGGAACTAGTCAGAGACTTCGTGGTAGATCTGAATTAGGAACTAGATATACAAAAATTATTCTTGACGACTTTGAATCTGAATTAAACACTAAAACTCCAGATAGGCGTAGAGAAATTAAAGAATGGCTTATGTCAACAGTATATCCATCCCTTGAAGAATCAAAGGGAAATGAGGGTGCTATTTGGTTAATTGGGACAATAGTCCATTATGACTCTGCATTGCAAGCTATATACGATGGTTATCTAGAAGCTAAAGATAAAAAAGAATCATATACTTGGGATGTAATATTTCATAGAGTGTTAGAAGATGGAAACCCATTATGGTCTTCTTATTTTTCAAGAGAAAAAATAAATCAAATAAGAAAAGACTATGAAAATGTAGGTCAATTACATAAGTTTGCTCAAGAGTATATGAACGATGCTAGAGATTTAGCAACTGCAAAATTTAAAATAGATAAAATACAAAAACATGATTATGAATTAATTAGTAATACGAACCAAGCTTATCTAAGAAATAAAGATACAATTATTCCTGTCAATATTTACATGGGAGTAGACTTGGCTTACGAGTCTAATGCAAATAATGATTATCAGGTTATAATGGTAACTGCTGTTGATAGTGAAAAGAATTTTTATGTTATTGATTACTACCACGAACATTTACCTTTATACGAAATGCCTAAGAAGATATTTGAGCTTGCTAAGCTTTACTCTCCTATAAGGAGAGTAAACGTAGAACACGTAGGAGCGCAAGGTATTATCAAAGACTCTGTAAATCAAATGAGTGGGTTTGATAGAAAGATGGCTCCAGGGATAGCTAGAGGAGTCAGACCTCCACAGGGAATAAAAAAAGAAGATAGACTTGAATCTACTCTTTGTCCTCTTGTTAATAGAGGTAAATTATATATAAAAAAACATCATCAAGAAATAATTGATGAAATGTTTCATTTTCCAAAAGGAAAGAACGATGACTTGCTTGATGGTCTTTGGTATTCAGTTACAAACGCTAGGGCTCCAATAAGTAAAAGCTTTGAATCTAAAGATTTCAATGTACAAGAAAACTCTGACATAGCTAAAAAAGTAAAATCTAAGGTTAGAAGTTGGATAACTGGACAAAGAATTTAAAATAATACTTGACTTATTGCCCTTTTTTTACTATATTATATAACATAGATATCTAAGGAGACTACTATTAATTACGTAGAAACTTTTGCCGAGCACGAAGAAGCTCAAAAAAACAGAGAACTGTGGAGAAGGTGGCGAGATGCAAGATCAAATTGGGAAGTTGAAGCTAGGGATGCTATTGACTTTTCACTTGGAAATCATTATTCTGCTGAAGAATCAGAAATGCTTCAATCAGTTGGACAGGGTGATTTTATTATTGATAGGGTATACGCTGCGGTTGATAAGTTAAAATCCTTATTAACATCTAGAAATCCTAAGTTTACTGCAGTAGCTAGAGAAGATTCAGACTACAAGCTTTCAAATGTTTGGAGAACAATGTTGGAATACATCTGGGACATCTCAGATTGCAATACCCACTTTAAACAAGTAGTTCACGATTACTCTGTTTCTGGTCTGGGTTATTTTTATGTATATGTAGATACGGAGTCTGATTTTGGTAGAGGCGACGTAAAAGTAACAAGCGTAAACCCTTTTAGAGTATATGTTGATCCTGCATCTAGAGATAGATATTATGCAGATGCATCTTCAATGATTCTTTCCACAATATTAACAAAAGACCAATTATTAGGATTGTACCCCAAGCTTGAGGAAATTGTAGATAGTATTGATAGCTCTTCAGATGAAGAAGACTATCCAGCTTCTCAAAAGAAAAACTCATCTTCATCATTTACTCCAGATGTTGTAAAAGATTATGATAGAGGAGGGTATGAAAAATATAGGGTTATTGAACGCTTTTCTAAGATTAAAGTTCCCTACTACAGATTATTTAACAAAGATACTCAAGAAGAAAAAATTGTTGATCTACAGGCTTTTGAAGAAATATTGGCTGAAAACTCACACTTAATCGAGTCGGGACTGATCGAGGCAGTTGAGGTTCTACAGACTAGGATCAACCATGTTGCAACTGTAGGACAAGTTCTATTATACGAGCAAGTTCTCAACACAGATACGTATCCAATTGTACCAGTCCCAAACATTTGGACTAACACTCCATATCCAAAATCAGATGTTTCAAAAGTTAAAGATTCTCAAAGATTAATTAATAAATTATTTTCTTTAACATTGAGCCACGCTCAAGCTTCTGCTGGTCTTAAATTACTAGTTCCAGAAGGAAGCGTTGATGACTTAGGTCAGTTAGAGAGAGACTGGGCTAATCCTAATGCTGTTATTGAATACAATCCAGAGTTTGGAGAACCACATTATCCAGCTCCACAGCCTTTGGCTTCTGAGTTTTACGGATTAATATCGAGGGTAGAGTTTTATATAGATTTAAATTTTGGTATATCCGAGCTAATGCAGGGATTTAAAAGCGGTGCTCCAGATACAGTTAGGGGAACGTATCTTTTACAGGAGATGGGAGAAAGCCGTGGTCGCTCAAAGCTTAGGGATATAGAGGGAAGTTTAGACATTCTTGGTAAAGTAGTTTATAACTTTGCTAAAGGACATTATAATTTTAAAAAGACTTTTAGAATCGTGCAACCTAATAATGACATATCTGAGTTTACTATTAATAATAGGCTCTATGATGATAAGACGAATGAGTTACAAACTATTGATAACGACATTAGCTTAGGTCAGCATGATATTAGAATAGTATCAGGCTCAACATTGCCGTCTAATAAGATGGCTGAATACAATATGTATTTAGATGCTTACAAGTTGGGTTTGGTGGACGATGTCGAGGTTCTGAAAAAATCAGAAATCTATGATAAGGAAGGTGTACTAAAGCGTAAAGGTGCTATGAATCAGATGCAGGGTTACATTAAACAACTTGAAGATCAGATTAAAAAACTAAGTGGTGATTTGCAAACGTCAGAACGTGAAGCAGTAAGTGCTAGAAAGCAAACTATCACTCAGAAATTCAAGACAAATCTTGATTCCGCTCTTAATCAAATAAAAGATAAAGAACGAAAAAATCTAAATCGGATGGAAAATGTAATCGACAAAGCTGATTTACAAGCTAGGTACGCTAACACCAAGGAAGGCATAGTGGGTGCCGAAGAAGGCGTTGAAGGTTAACAAACTAGAGTCAAGTCTTACCTAGAAAATATCGAAAGGTATAGTTTATAAAGGAGTAAGAAGATTCGGAAAGGAAACATGGAAGACCAAGCAACACAAAGTACAGAACAGACTTATGAGGATAGATTGTCTAGAGACAATGACGGAATGTCAGTGTCAATGCCAGACGTAGAAATGGTTAGCAATGAAAGTCCTCAAGAAGTAAAAGAAGAAGAGTTAGAACAAGGTCATAAAAAACCAACTGAAATTGCAGCTGAAGGTGACGAATCTCAAGTCGATTACGGAACTGATTGGGAACAGGAGACTAGAAAGTTTCAGTCTATGTATGACAGGCAAAAAGCAGATTACGCTTCGCTTGAAAAGCAAGTTGAATCTCTTGAGCCTTTAAAACAGTTACAGAGTGTTCTAGAATCTAGACCCGATGTAGTTCAAGCTCTTCAAGATAAATTACAAAATAAGCCTGTTAGTGCTGACATATCGAGTTCGCCTGCAGATAATACTGTTGACGAAGCCTCATTTGACCCGTGGGAAGCCTATTACAAAACCGACTCTCCTTCGTACAAGTTACGAGTAGAGAAGGAAAAGGCTTTGGTTAACGAAGCAGTCACTGAACAAATGGCTGGTATCCAAAGTCAAGTTGCTATGCAAAATTTAAAAGGTGAGTTAAAATCTAAGTATGGTATGGCAGATGATAGTGAAATCGAAGAATTTATTAACTTTGCAATGACTCCAAGAGATCAATTGCCAGTTGAATTATTACTCAATGTTTACAGGCAGCATTATAACAAAGGTGTTAATGCTCAATCATCTGAGAATTTACAAGCTGTGACAGAAACTCAATCAGTCCCAATGTCTGCTGGCGTTTTACAAGGAGGAGATCCTAAAGTAAAAAGCGAGTTAGATGTTTCTTGGGACAGAATTTTAAAGGCTGGCAACGCAGGAAGATTACTTTAAAATAAAAAAAATAACGGAGGTTATTAAAAATGGCTATTACACAGGGAACTAAACTCTCTAGTAATATTACGGCTGCAGCAACTAGTGCTGGCGTAGGT